>WNGG01004921.1_pt1 | contig 24411 bp, 21 predicted proteins | sample 5400661 | NCBI WGS metagenome assembly WNGG01 (sample SAMN13153372, study PRJNA577476) | soil metagenome | isolation source: 100 cm soil or saprolite under Garry oak tree replicate 1 | place: USA:California | collected 2016-06-15
GCGCAGCGTGAGGTTGTTGAAGTGCATGACCGCGCCTTCGAACTCGCGCGTGTGCTGGATGGCGCCGGTGGGGCAGGGCTCGACGCAGAGCCCGCAGTACATGCACTTGCCGATGTCGATGTCGAACCGCTCCATCCGGAGCTTGGGGGTCGTCTTCCCGTCGCCCTTCAGGATGTCGATGTTGATCACGGCGATGGGGCAGGCGCGCTCGCAGGCCTGGCATGCCGTGCAGATGTCCATGTCGACTTCGAGGAACCCCCGGTAGCGCGGCGGGATCGTATCGCGCACCGGCACCGGCACCCGGTCCGGGTACTGGGTGGTGATCGGCTTGCGGAACATGTAGCTGAGCGTGACGCTCATGCCTTCCCAGAAGCTCTTCGCCGTGTCGCGCACGTTCTTGACGTAGGCGCCGACCGCTCCTGGGGTCACCGATGCCTTCGCCTTCGGCTCCGGCCCGTCGCCAGCAAGGCTGGCTCCTCCGCGCTGGATCGTGACGTTCTCGGCCACCTGGATCCCCTACCAGTTGGAAGTGAAGTCGAACCGGTCGCCCGTGTCGCGGATGTTCCGGAAGACGCGGTTGATGAAGAAGCCCGTGGGCAGGACGCCGGCGGCGAGGAACATGATCCAGTGCGTGACCGTGCCGACCGCCGGCGCGGCGCGGACCACCAGCATCCACCCGGCGACGAACAGGACGGCGGCGAAGCTCACCGGCACCAGGTACTTCCAGCACATGTTCATCATCTGATCGACGCGGATGCGCGGCAGCGTCCAGCGCAGCCACATCACCACGAAGACCCAGAAGAGGGTCTTGCCCGCGAAGATGGCGAGCGAGAGCAGCTCGAACGCCGCCGCCCGGCCGCCGGTCATGGCGTCGAGCTGCGCGGCCGAGACGCCCGGGATCTGCCACCCGCCGAGGAACATGGTCGCGGCGAGCGCGCTCATCACCCACATGTTCCCCCACTCGACGAGGAAGAAGTAGGAGAAGCGCATCCCGCTGTACTCGGTGTTGTAGCCGCTCACCAGCTCGCTCTCGGCCTCGGGCAGGTCGAACGGGGTGCGGTTCCCCTCGGCGAGCGCGCTGATGAAGTAGATGAAGAAGGCGGCGAACGTGGCCGGGTTGTCGAAGACGAACCACTGCCAGGGCCAGCCGCCCTGCGCGCGGATGATGCCCTGCGTGCTCAAGGTGCCGGCGAGCAGCACCGGGATCATCAGCGCCATGCCGCCGGGGATCTCGTACGAGATGATCTGCGCGGCGCTGCGGATGGCGCCGAACAGCGACCACTTCGAGTTGGAGGACCAGCCGGACATGATGATGCCGACCACGATCAGCGCGGTCACCGCGATGATGAAGAAGATGCCTACGTTCATGTCGGCGATGATCAGCCGGTGGCTGAAGGGCAGCGTGACGAAGACGCAGGCGAACCCCACCATCATGAAGTAGGGCGCGGCGCGGAAGAGCACCTTGTCCGCCTCGGCGGGGACCAGGTCCTCCTTGGTCAAGAGCTTCACCGCGTCGGCGACCCACTGCAGGAACCCGCCGGGACCGACGCGGTTGGGACCCACGCGGGACTGCATGCGCGCGGCGACGCGCCGCTCGGCCCAGGAGAAGATCCCCGCGGTGATGGCGGCGAAGTTGATGACGAGGAAGGCGAACAGCCCCATGAAGGCGAGGTAGACGAGCTGCGTCCACGGCCAGGAAGCCGGGTCCTGCCCCCATCCACGGATCAGGCTGTCGATCCAAGCTTGCATCAGCGATCGATCTCCGGCGCCACCACGTCGAGCGACGCGATCAGCGCCACCAGGTCCGCGATCATCAGGCCGCGCGAGAGGGTGTCGATGATCCCCATGGCCGTGAAGCTGCCGGTGCGCACCTTGACCCGGTACGCGTTCTCGCCGCCGCCCGCGACCACGTAGTACTGCATGTCGCCGCGCGCGCTCTCGATGCGGCTGTACGCCTCGAGCCCCTCGGTGAACTTGATCTTGCGGGGCACCTTCGCCATCGTCTCGCCCCTGGGGATCTGCGCGATGCACTGGCGCAGGATGCGGCAGCTCTGCCGCATCTCCTCCACGCGGACGGAGAAGCGGTCCCACGCGTCGCCCAGCGCGCCCATCTCGCCGCGGCCGACGGGCACCTCGAACTGCAGCTCGGGATAGATGGAGTACGGCAGGTCCTTGCGCACGTCGAAGGGGACGCCCGAGGCGCGCAGGTTGGGGCCGACCAGGCAGTAGTCGATGGCCATCTCGCGCGGGATGGCCGCCAGCCCGGCGAGCCGCTGCACGAAGATCCCGTTGTTGGTGATGAGCCGGTTGAACTCGATCAGGATCTTCTCGAAGTGGTCGACGAAGGTGATGACCTTGTCGGCGTACCCCTCGGGCAGGTCGAACGCCACCCCGCCGATGCGCAGATAGTTGTAGGTCAGGCGCGCGCCGCACAGCTCCTCGAGCAGGTCGTTGATGAACTCGCGCTCGCGCAGCGCGTAGGGGAAGGGCGTCACCGCGCCGACGTCCATCGCCATGGTGCCGGCGGAGATGAGGTGGCTGGCGATGCGGTTCAGCTCGCAGGCGATCACCCGGCAGTACTCGGCGCGCTTGGGCACCTCGACGCCCAGGAGCCGCTCCACCGCCATCGCCCAGCCCTGGTTGGCGAACATCGCCGCGATGTAGTCGACGCGGTCGGTGTACGGCATGAAGCCGTTGTAGGTGCATTTCTCGCCGATCTTCTCGATGCTGCGGTGCAGGTATCCAACCTCGGGGATGGCGCGCTTCATCACCTCGCCATCGGTTTGCACGAGGAAGTTGATCACGCCGTGCGTGGAGGGGTGCTGCGGGCCCATGTTGAGCAGCATGTCGCCCGTGTACTCGATGCGGCGCAGGACCTCCTTGTTGGAGGTCATCTCCATGGTCGGGTTCTCGGGCGCGCGGCGCGGCTCGGTCACTGCGGCAGCTCCTTCTTCGGGTCGGGCGCCTCCGCCCCGGTCGCGGTCGCGGCCGAGGACGCCGGTGGCGCGGGCGGTGGAGCCGCCTTCGCGTTCTCCTCCGCCTGCTTGGCCGCGGCCCGCTTCTTCATCTCGTCGAGCCGGATGAAGCCGTCCAGCGGGCTCTCGCGCGTGGTGGAGATCTGGTGGTACTCCGGCTGCTCCGCGTAGTCCTTGCGCAGCGGGTTCCCCACCCAGTCGTCCGGCAGCATGATGCGCCGCAGGTCGGGGTGGCCCTCGAAGGTGACGCCCAGCAGGTCGAACTGCTCGCGCTCGAGCCAGTCGGCGCTCTTCCACACGGGCTCGACGCTGGGAACGGTCGGAGCGGCGCGGTCGAGCTTCACCTTGAGGATGAACGCGTGCCTCTTCGCATACGAGAACAGGTGGTAGACGACGTGGATCTGGTTCTGCTTGGGCCAGTCCACCGCCGAGAGGTTCATCAGGCAGTCGAAGCCGAGCTGCGGGTCCGTCTTCAGATGCGCGCACACCTCGCGAACGGCGGCGGGCTTCACCTCGACCCACGGGTCCTTGTTCGCCGGCTGCAAGGGCCCCACCGCGTCGCCGAACTTCGCGGCGAGCGATTGCTGGATCTCCTCGGGCGTCATCCTCAGGCGCTCACCTTGTAGTCGATGCCGAGACCCGGGGTGCGCTGGCCGATCTCGCGCCGCCCCGCGAACCAGCGCTCGCGCACGATCTTGTCCTGCACGCGCAAGAGGCCTTCGGTCAGCGCCTCCGGCCGCGGCGGGCAGCCCGGCACGTAGATGTCCACCGGCACGATCTTGTCGACGCCCTTGCACACCGAGTACGCCAGCTGGAAGAGGCCGCCGCAGCTCGCGCAGGAGCCCATCGAGATGACGTACTTCGGCTCCGCCATCTGCTCGTAGAGGAGCTTGCAGCGCTCGGCCATCTTGTAGGTGAGGGTCCCGGCGACGATCATCAGGTCGCTCTGGCGCGGGGTGGCGCGCGGGACGCTGCCGAAACGGTCGATGTCCGCGCGCGGGCCGCCGGTCTGCATCAGCTCGATGCCGCAGCAGGCGAGGCCGAAGAGCAGGTAGAAGATGCTGCTCTTCCGGGCCAGGTTGATGATGTCGTCGATGAAGGAGGTCCTCGTGGTGACCACCTGCCCGACGTCCTGCGCGTAATGCTTCGACATCAAGCCGCCTTCCGGGCGGCGTCGGCCTTCTCGCGCGCCGCCTTGATCACGTCCTGCTTGAGGCCCTTCACCCATTCGAGGTCGCCCATCGCCCACACGTAGGCGAGACCCACGGCGAGGATGGCGATGAAAACGAAGATCTCCGCGAACGCCAGGAGACCCTGCCCCTGGTCGAGGAACCATTTGTACACGGACGCCACGGGGAACATGAACGCGATCTCCACCTCGAAGATCACGAACACCAGGGCGATCAGATAGAAGCGCGGATTGAAGTTGTACCAGGCCTGCCCGATGGGCTTCTCGCCGCACTCATAGATCATCGACTTCTCTGGCGTCGGGTAGTTCGGCCGGAGGAAGCGCCCGGCGACCAGCGACCCGAGCACGAAGAGGACCGCCAACCCGCTGAAGATCAGCACGTTTGCAAAATGGAATGGCACGGCGGGACGCGCCTCCTCGTGGGAACGGGCAGAGTCTACGGGGGTGGGGATCCAAGTCAAGCAACGCTTGACGCGCCTATCCGGGGGAGATAAGCGGCGAAAAATGGGCGATCGCCCATCGCTCAACGCAGCGCGGTGGGGCGGCTCCGGGCCGTGGTCGGAGGCTTGGTTCATCACCTGTGCCGATCCCCGCCGCGGCATCGGCCTGTGGCTGCGGTACGCGCTCGACGTCGATCGGGCTGGCACACAGGCCCCGTCGGTGTGGGCCAGCTTCATGGACGGCGGCCGCGCCTTCGCGCTGCGGAACGTCTACCCCGCCGCGGCATTCCGTCGCACCGACCCGGTGGCGATCGGGGCCGGAGAGCTGACCCCGGCAGGATGCTGGGGCGAGGTGGAGGCGGGCGGGCGATCGCTCCGGTGGCGGTTGTCCTTCGAGCCCGGCGCGGAAGCGGAAGACGTGGTGCCCGCGCCGCTGCGTCCCATCGCCGCCCTGCGCGGGAGCGGGATGGCGCTGCCCCATCCGTCGATGCGCGTGAGCGGAGCGCTCGAGGTGGACGGCCGGCCCACGGACCTCGACGGCGCCCCGGGAGCGCAGGGGCACCTCTGGGCACGTGAGCGGTGGCTCACCTACACGTGGGCCCGGTGCAACGCGTTCGCCGAGGATCCGTCCGCCTCGGTCGACCTCACGGCGGTGCGGCTGCCGGGAGGCGTCCAGGTGCCGCTCTACACCTTCCGCTCGGGCGGCGAGGTGCACCGTTTCCAGGACCCGCCCTGGGTGATCCTCTCGCGCTCCGGCCCCGCGGCCCCGACCTGGCACTTCTCGGCGGCGGATGCGCGGGTGGCGATCGACGGGGTCGTGCGCGGACGCGCGGCCTCGAGCGTGCTCGTCTCCTACCGGGACTCGCGCGGCGAGGAGCACCGGTGCAGCAACACCGAGCTGGCGGAGATGGAGCTGCGCATCCGGGTGCGCTCGTTCCCCGGCGCGCGGTGGCGCCCGCACGCGACCCTCACCTCGGCCGCCGCCTGCCTCGAGTTCTGCGGCCAGGGCGTGGAGGAGGACCTCGCCAACCGCCTGGTCACCGAACCGGTCGGGGAGGAGCGGGCGAGCGGGCCGGCGCGCGCAGCCGGAGATCAACCGAGCGGCCCGCCGCGGGTCGCGCCCGGGGCCTAGGTTCGCGATGTGGCGATCCTGCAGGCCCTGATCACCCTGGTGGCGAGGTCTGCCGGGAAGATCCTCAACGCGATCTTCGGCTGGGCGGTCGTCGCGCTGTTCGGGCAGACTTCGCCGAGAGAGCAGACCATGCTCTCGGCCGTGGTCGCCGCGGCGGCCGTCTGGCCGCTGCTGATCCTGGGGATCGCCGTGCCCCGGGTCACGTTGTTCGTGGTCTCGTTCGTGCCGCTCTCTAGATCTGTCCCGAGCCTGTGGCTGCGGATCGTCTGGATCGCCTTGGCGCTGCTCGTACCGGTGGCCGTGGGCGGCGTGATCGCGGCGCGCTCGCCGCAGTCCGCGCTGCCCGAGCCGGGCTGGAAGAAGTTCCTGCGCGGGTTCCAGGTCACGCTCGCGCTCGCGATCGCCTTCCTGCTCATGCTGGTGGTCGCGCCGTGGCTGAAGATCGCCAATGCCCTGACGGGGCGCATCGACGTGCGCCTCCCGGGGCTGGTGATGAAGGGCGCGGGACCCGAGCTGGTGGACGCGCTGGTCGCCGCGCTTCTCGCCTACGGCATCGAGGTGCATCCCGCCGAGCCGCCCTGGACGATGACCGCGCCGGCCGGCGTGCTGCGCAGGCTGGGCGGGCGCGCCTTCTCCTCGTTCGTCGGCGAGGAGACGCTGTACCGCGTGGGCGAGGGCCTGCAGCTCAATCTGAACCCGAACGAGCTGCTCCTGCGCGGCAAGCCGGACCGCGTGCTGCGGGCGCAGACCCTGGCGCAGGAGGTGATCGCGCCGCGCGCCGCGCTGATGACCACCGACGCGCGGGCGCGAGATCTGGAGTCCCAGATCAAGCGCGTCTGGTCGGTCTACGCGGAGGACCCGGCGCAGCACCGCGGGGCGCGGGCGCTGATGGCCCGGGTGCACGAGATCGCGCGCGAGCTGTCGCGCAGCGACGTTCCGTTCGACGAATGGCAGATCGTCTACCGCGAGCTGCTCCAGCTCGACCGCGCCCTGCGCGGCGAGCCGCCGCTGCTCGCGCAGGAGGAAGAGATGGCGGATCGGAAGCGCGTGGAAGGGATGCCCGAGCGCATCGCGCTGCCGCCGCCGGCCTCGGTGCCGGTGCGGCTGGAGTCGATGTCCAACAAGGAGCTCTTGCGGCACATCCTGCAGAACGCGGCGCTCCTCGCGAGGAAGGAGGTCGAGCTGGCCAAGGCAGAGCTCAAGGCCGACCTCAAGAAGGAGGTGGCCATGGCCAAGGGGCTGGGAGTGGCCGGCCTGTGCGCCATCTGGACGGTGTCGATGATGCTCGTCGCCGTCGCCATGGCTCTGGGGACCGCGCTGCCCGAATGGGCGGCCGCTCTGATCGTGGCGGCGGCGGTGCTGCTGGTCGGGACCGTTGCGGGTCTGGTCGGATGGGGCAAGCGCGTGACGGAACCGCTGGAGATGACCCGCCGGACCCTCAAGGAGGACGTGCAATGGGCGAAGGAACGGATCGCGTGAACGGCGCGCACGCCGGTGTCGGACCGCGGAAGGCGGCGCGCGAGCTGGAGACGGAGATCACCGAGATCCGCTCCCGCCTGGACCGCTCGCTCGCCGAGCTGGACCGCCGCCGGCACGAACTGACCGACGTGCGGCTGCAAGTGCGCCGCCATCCCATGGTTGCGGTCGCCGCCGGCGTGACCGTGCTCGCGCTGGTTGGCGGTGTCGCCTACGCGGTATGGGCGTCGCGGCAACGGAACAAGCCCGTCTCGAAGGCGCGCCGGCTGAAGCACGCCCTCTCGCGGATGATCGACCAGCCCCAGAAGGTCGCGAAGCCGGAGCCGACCGTCCCGGAGAAGATCCTCGGCGCGGTCGGCGTGACCGTGGCCACGATGGTGGCGAAGAAGCTGACGGAACGGGCGCTCGATTCGGTCAGCCGCCGCCAATAGGGCGGCGCTGTGTCTTTCATCGCGGCCGCCGCTCGCTGAGGCGCCGCTCGCGCGATCTGCCGACGGCGACCCCTGCTGGGGGGGGCTGCTCCAGCCCCGTCATGTACGAGCTGTACAGAACTCGCCCGGGAGCCGGGATGGGGCGCATCAAGGCGCGGTGCGCGCGTGCCGGCCGATCCTTGGAATCTCTCCCCCGGCAAGGTGCGGCAGCTCCCGTGGCAGCGAAACGCGCTTGTCACCGGCGCGGACTTGGCTGCTCAGCATCGGGTGGCGCGTGCGTGCGAGGGAGGTGCTGCTCGCGCTGGCTTGACCCGGGGCCGGTGGACGGCCGGTGCGCGATGTTATACACTAAATATATGCCGCTCAGACGCTCCATCACTGTGCGCCTAAGCCGCGAGGATGCGGCCGCACTCGCGCGCGCCCGCAAGGACGGGCTCAATCCGTCGCAGCTGATCAGGGAGGGATTGCGCACCGTAGCGGCCCGCTACTACCCGTATCGCCGCGCGCCCTCGACCGGCTTGTTCAGCAGCACTGACGCAGACCTGGGCGACGAGTCCGAGACCTTCCGACACCTCGAGGAATAATGCTCGCCCTCCTGCTCGTGGCAGAAACACTGGTGCTCGGTAAAACGTGTGGGACGACGGTGACTCCGTGGGTCCGGCGTGGTCGTCGGCCACGCCCTGATCGAACGGAATCGACTTCGTGTACGCACGCCGACGCCCGTCTCACATGTACAGCCCGCCGTTCACGCGGAGCACTTCGCCCGTGATGAACGAGGCCCGCTCCGAGGCGAGGAACGCGATCGCCTCCGCCACCTCGCGCGGGGTGCCTGCCCGGCCCAGGGCGGCGCCTTCGGCCATGGACTTCTTCGCCTCCTCGGGAATGTGGCGAGTCATGTCCGTCTCGATCCAGCCGGGGCTCACCGCGTTGACGCGGATGTTTCGGCTGCCCACCTCGCGCGCGAGCGCCTTGGTGAGGCCGATCAGGCCCGCCTTCGCCGCCGCGTACGCGGTCTGCCCGGCGTTGCCCTGCTCGCCGACGACGCTGGTCAGGTTCACGATGCTGCCGCCCCGCTGCTTCATCATCGGGCGCACGGCGGCCTTGGAGAGGTGGAACGCCGAGGCGAGGTCCACGTCGAGCACGCGGCGCAGGTCGTCGGCCTTGCACCGCAGGATGAGCCCGTCGATGCTGATGCCCGCGTTGTTCACCAGGACGTGCAGGCCGCCCAGCTCCTTGACCACCTCGTCGACGGCCTTGGCGCAGGCCTCCGGGTCGGCCACGTCGAACTTGAGGAGGCGCACGCGCGCCGCGCCGGCCTTCTCGCAAGCGGCCTTCGCCTCGCTGGCCGCCGCCTCGTTCCCGGCGTAGCCGAGCGCGACCGTGCAGCCGCCCTCGGCGAGCCGCACCGCGGTGGCGCGCCCGATGCCGCGCGAGGCGCCCGTCACGAGCGCCACCTTGCCGTCGAATTCACGGGCCATGCTCGTCTCCTCGTTCCGGTGCGGCCTTGCGCTCGCGGCTCCCCGAATGCGCGCTCTCATATCTCATCCTTGCGTTCCGCGGGGGTGGTTTGGTACCTGCCGCCCGGCATGCGCATCGGCGTGATCGGCCTCGGCGCGATCGGCGGCGTCATCGCCGCCCGGCTCCTGCGGTCGCCGGCGGCCGGGGAGACGATCGCTCTCGCCGCGGGAAGCGACCGCGCGGCCCGGGCGATCGGCGCCGGCGGGTTGCGGGTCCGCGGCGAAGCGGCCGTTCCCGCGCCGCCGCTTCTCGGGGCCACGCTGCCGGCCCAGGCCGCCCCCTACGACCTGATGCTCCTGTGCACGCGCACCGACGCGAGCGACGCTGCGCTCGCCGCCGCGGCCCCGCTGCTCGCCGCGGACGGCGCGCTCGTCTGCGTGCAGAACGGCCTGCCCGAAGAGCGCGCGGCGGCGCGGATCGGCCCGGCGCGCACACTGGGCGCGGTGATCGGGTGGTCCGCGAGCTCGGACGCGTACGGCGACTACGTCATCACCGGCGGCGGCAAGTTCATCCTCGGCGCGGCGGACGGAGCGATGGACAAGCTCGAGCGCGCCAGGGCGGTGCTCGAGCGCGTTTTCCCGGTCCGCGTCACGCCCAACCTCGACGGCGCGCGCTGGACGAAGCTCGCCTTCAACTGCGCGCTCTCCACGCTCTGCGCGATCTCCGGGCTCGACTTCGGCGGCCTGGCCAGGCGCGGCGACGCGCGGCGGCTCGCGCTGCGCATCGTCGGCGAGGCCGTCTCGGTGGCTGAAGCGCGTCACGTCGAATTGGAGAAGGTGGTCGGCCTGGACCCACGCTGGTTCAGGCCCGGCGCGATCCCTGCCCCGATCCAGCACGCGTTGATCTGGCTCGCCGCCAGCCGCCGCCCGCGGCAACGGAGCGGAATGCTGCAGCGGCTGCTGGCGGGACGGCCCGCGGGGCAGGTGGACGATCTGAACGGGGCGGTCGCGGACGCCGCGCGCCTTGCCGGCCTGCCGGCGCCGCTCAACGCGCGGCTGTGCGACCTGGTCCACGCCATCGAGCGCGGTGAGGAGCGCATCGGCCCGCACCAGCTGCAGGCGCTCGCCGCGCGCGGCTGAGCCGGTTTCCGTGCGCCTTCCGCGTTGGGGTACAAAATCGACCGAGCTTCGAGGGGAGGCTCCATGTTGACTGCCTTGCAGTTGTTGCTGGCTATCGCGCTGCAACCCGCCGAGAAGCTCGCCGCGCAATACCCGGGAAGCCGCACGCTGCGCTCCGCGGACGGCCAGCACCTCGTCCACGCCAGCGGATTCCTGTTCGAGGCCGGGGCGCGCGGACCGGAGCAGGCAGCTCGGTCGTTCCTGGCCCAGCACGGAGCGGCGTTCGGCGTCGCCGGCGGCCAGGAGCTGCTCCTCGCGGGCGCGCCCGCGGCCGGAGAGCCAGGCGCGGTGCGATTCCGGCGCGCGATCGCGGGACTCCCCGTGTTCGGCGGCGACCTGGTGGTCGGCGTCGATGCGCAAGGGCGCGTCTTCGTGGTGAACAGCGGCAGGGTGGCGGCGCGCGCCAGCGGACGCCACGCGCTCGGGAACGCCGCCGCGCGCGCGGCCGCTACCGCCTCGGTGCTGCGCGCGTCCGGACGCGCCGGATCGGCCACCGTCACCGCCGGATGGCGCGCCTTCGGCGACGCGATGCGCGCGGTCTACCGCGTCGATTTCATCGCGCACGATCCTCCGGGCGACTGGCGCGTCTACGTGGACGGCGAGAGCGGCAAGCCGCTCTTCCGCGAGAACCTGCGCGACTACGCTTCCGCCCAGGGCCGCGTCCTCGAGGTCTCCCCGGTGGAGACGGCCGCCGCGCTCTGCCCCGTGTCGGGAGAGACGCGCACGACCTGCGCCAGCCCGGTGACCGTGACCCTGCCCAACCTCGCCACCGGAGCGAACCTCGCCGGCACGCAGACCACCGTCTACAACTGCGGCGGCGCCGACGCTCCGGACGCGGCGGTCGGGGTCCCGGGGCCGTGCACGCCGGTCCCGGCGGTGGGCAGCGCCTTCAACTTCAGCCTGGACACCACGTACAGCTCGGCCACGGACGGTTTCGCCGCGGCGATGGCCTACTACCACCTCGACAAGCACGTGAGCTTCTTGAAGCGCCTCGATCCGACGCTCCCGCCCGCGAGCGCGACTCAGACGGGCTCGAGCCGCGCGGTGCGGGGAAGCCTTCCCGCGCTCGTCAACGCGCACCAAGGCGGTGTTCCCCTGGAGAACGCGTTCTACTCTGGGCTGCTCGACGCGATGGTCTTCGGCCAGGGAGCGGCAGCCGACTACACGTACGACGCGACGGTCATGTACCACGAGCTGACGCACGGGGCGGTGTTTGCCTGGGGCGGCTTCGACCTCGACGTCGACGCGCTCGGCGCCGTGTTCGAGCCCAAGGGACTGAACGAGGGCACCGCGGATGCGATGGCAGTCTCGGAGACCGGCCGGAGCGCGATGGGGACCTTCCTCGGCGGGACCGAAACGCCGCCCAGGCCGTACATCCGCGACATGGACGATCCCGCGGCGTCGCGCACCTGCCAGGGCGACCTGGTGCCGGGCACCACCCGGGTCAGCGGCCTGAGCGGCGAGGAGCACCAGGACGGCGAGATCTGGAACGGCTTTTACTGGGAGGTCTACCAGGGCCTCAAGACGGCCGGGCTCAAGGGGTGCAACGGGACCTGCGAGGCCGGGCCCGCGATCCAGTACAAGACCATGCAGCTCGCCGGCGGGACGATACCGACGTTCGCCAGCTACTGGCAGACCTTCAAGTCGGCGGCGACCGCGCTGTTCCCTTCGCAGCCGGCGGTGGCGACCTACATCGATTGCGTGGCGAAGCGGCGCAAGCTGGACAAGTGCGACCGCACCGTTCCAGTCTTCGCGGGCGAGAGCAAGGTGCAGTTCGTCCAGCTCCAGTTCTCTCCGTTCCAAGTGACGCTCCAGGCCAATGGAGCGACCCAGTTCGCAGTCTGCAGCGGGGAGGACCGCGAGAGCGTCGCGTACTGGCGCAAGGGAGAGCCGGTGAAGCTCTCCGCGGACCAGCACGGCGCGCCCATCGTCACGGCGGCGGACTTCGGCACCATCTTCAGGCAGCCTTGCTCTGGCACACCCGCGTCTTTCAATATCCCGACCTCGGGCACCTGGTACGTGCTGCTCGAATCGGCTGACGGAAACGTGTTCCGCCTCGACGCGAACGCGACGGGCATCGCGGCTCGCCCGACCTCGGTGGCGGCGCCGACCTGCGCGCTCCCTTCGCTGCAGACCACGCCTCCCCCCGGCGGCGGCGGTGGCGGCTGCAGCTCGCCCGGCGTGGCCGGCCTCCCCGCGCTCGCGACCGCGCTTGCCGGTCTCCTGCGCCGCCGCCGCAAGAGCGCCCGGCCCGGCCTCAGCGCGCGTTCGTGACCAGAGCCGCGCCGCCGAGCTTCGCCAGCGCCTCGTCGCACCGGGCGATCTCGCGGGCCAGGTCGTCGGGCTTCGCCGCCTCGGTGCCCGTGGTCGCTCCCTGGGTGCGCAGCCCCAGCCACAGGTCGTGCGCCTTCTGGTACCAGGATCGCGCCTCGCGCCAGCTCCGGGAACGATCCGGCGTCGACTTTCCCCTCGACGCGAATACCGCGTACGCCGTTCCCAGGCCCTCGGCAGACAGGGCGACCTGCGCCCGGGCCATCACGTTCGACGGGTCACGCGCCCGGCTGGACTCCTGGACCGCCAGCGCCTTGCGAAGGAGGGGAAGGGCCTCGTCCGCCTGCCCGAGCACCGCCTGTGCGGTCCCGATCCTCTGCTCCAGGAGCGCCTCGTCCGACCGGTACTGCGCGTTTACCGGATCCGCGATCGGCGCCAGCACGGCGAGGGCCTCGCGGAAGCCCTCGAGCGCAGGCGCCGTCTCGCCGATCTTCATCTGCACGTCGCCGAGCAGCGTCAGGCCGACCATTAGATTATGGCGGTAATGCGAGTTGTTCGGTTGCGCCGCGACCAAGTTCCGCTCGATGGCGATCGCCTTGTGGTACGCGGCCACCGCCCCCGCATCGTCGGATGCGACGCCCGTGAGGATGTCCGCGAGATGCATGTACGCGATCGTCAGGCGGGACTGGATATTGGTGTCCGCCGGCGCCGCTGCCTCGAGCTCGTGCAACAGCGCCAGTCCCTTCCGCGTGTTTTCCAGGCCTCCTTGGGCGTCACCGCTGGCGCCCAGCATGTAGCCATAGGTGACGTAGCTGCCGGCGAGGCGATCCCGCCCCCTCTGGCTGGAAGGCTCCTCGGTCGCGAGCGCCCGGTCGATGGCCACCGCTTTGCCGAGCACCTCGGCCGCCCCTTTCGGATTTCCAGTCGCGAAGAGGCCCTCGCCCGTCTTGAGATAGCTCGCCGAGAGGTCCCGGCGGAACTCGATGTTCTTCGGTTCGGCGGCGACCAGCGCCTCGCGCATGGCAAGAGCCTTGGCCTGGCTTTCTCGAGCCGCGCTCGTCTGTCCGAGGTTGGCCTCGAAGACCCGCCCTTGCACGTCGCCGACCCGCTCGTACGCGGCCGCGAGCTCGCGCTGCAGCGAAGTGTCGCCGGCCGCCTCCTGCGTGAGCTTGTCGAGGTATTCGAGCGCCCTCTTGATGACCAGCTCCCGCGCGGCGATGGACCCCGGCAGCCGTTCGATCGCGTCGTGCACCTCGAAGAGGAACGAGTTGGCCAGCTTGCGCACGTCGTCGAAGCGCCGCTCGGCGCGCGCCCGCTCCGCCCGGGCAATCCGCGCCTCGCGCAGCGTGGCCAGGATCCCGCCCACCAGGGACAGGAAGACCAGCGCCACCGCGGCGACGCCGACCTTGTGCCTGCGGATGAACTTCCCGGTCCGGTAGGCGGCCGTCGCTTTGCGCGCCACGACGGGCTGCCCGAAGAGGTGTCGCCCGACGTCCGCCGAGAATTCCTCGACGGAGGCATACCTCTCTCGCGGCTCCTTCCGCAGGGCGCGCAAGACGATGTTGTCGAGGTCCCCCGCGAGCCGGCGCACGATCGTGCTGGGCCTCTCCGGCTCTTGGTCGCGGACGGCCTCCACCACCTCGAGCACGCTTCCGGTGGGGATCCGGTACGGTCCCCGGCCGGTGAGCAACCGGTACAGCAGGACGCCCAGCGAGTACACGTCGCTCGCCGTGCTGATCGGCTCGTTGCGCACCTGCTCGGGGCTGGCGTAGTCGGGCGTCATCATCGGGAACGCCGTGGCGGTCTTCCCGCGCGCGGCGAGGTCGGGGCTCAGCAGCTTCGCGATGCCGAAATCGAGCAGCTTGGGCGTGCCGTCCGCCGCGATGAGGATGTTGGCCGGCTTGATGTCCCGGTGGACCACCAGGTTCTGGTGGGCGAACTGGACCGCCGAGCATACCGTGCGGAAGAGGGCGAGCCGCTCCCGGATGGGCAGGGCGTGCGCCTCGCAGTACTCGTCGATCGGGACTCCCTCGACATACTCCATCACCAGGTACGGAAGGCCCTCGTCGGTGGTGCCGCCGTCGAGCAGCCGGGCGATGTTCGGATGGTCGAGCGCGGCGAGGATGTGCCGCTCCTGGCGGAAGCGGTCGACGAGGAGATCGGAAGCGCTGAACGCGCGCACGAGCTTGATGGCGACCTGCTTCCGGTACGCGTCGTCGTCGCGGACCGCGAGGAACACGGCGCCCATCCCGCCGTGCCCGATCTCGCGGAGGACCCGGTACGAGCCGATGCGCCGGCCCACGACCGCGGCCGGGTCCGCGGCCGGCGGCATGGACGCCGCCGCGGGCTCTTCCATGAACCCGGCGGCCTCGTGGAAGAGCCGCTTCACGGTCTGCCAGCGCTCGGGCGTCATGAGGGCTGCTCCTCCCCGTGCAGGGCCCGGTGGAGCCAGGCTTTGGCCATGCTCCACTCCCGCTTGATGGTGGCCGGAGAGAGGTGCAGGACCTCCGCGGTCTCCTCGACGGTCAGGCCGCCGAAGAAGCGCAACTCCACCACCCGGCCCTGCACCGGGTCCAGCGCCGACAGCCCGTTGAGGGCCGCGTCGAGCGCGATCACCTCGACGTCCGGCTGCGAGGCGGCCTCGGGCTCCGGCAAGGCCAGTCCGCTCGCGCCTCCACCGCGCTTCGCCGCGGCGCGCGCCCGCGCATGATCGACCAGGATGCGCCGCATGAGCTGCGCAGCGACGCCAAAGAACTGCGCCCGGTTCTGCCACTTCACGTTCCGCTGACCGATGAGTCGGACGTACGCCTCGTGGACCAGCGCGGTCGGCTGCAGCGTGTGGTCGGGCCGCTCGCCGCCGAGATACCGGCGGGCCTGGCGCCGCAGCTCGTCGTAGACCAGCGGCAGGAGCCGCTCGAGCGCAGCCTGGTCCCCTCCGCTCCACTGCGTGAGGAGCTGGGTCACGTCCTTTGCTGAGGACATCCGCTGCCCCCCGGCTGCAGCGCTCCAGCATAGGGCCGCCGCCAGAGTGACTGCAATGGACGTGAGCCGGTTTGGCGCCTTCCGCCGCGTCAAGGACAGGAGGCTGTCATGCGCGCATTGGCCGTCGGTTGTGCCGTGCTGTTGGCCCTGGCCTGTGGCAAGCAGGGATCGCGCGATACCAAAGTCGGATATTGGGGCGGTTCGCCGCCCGATCCGAACGTGCAGCTGCCCTCGCTTCCTTCGCCTGCGCCTGCACAAGCGTCCACCCCGGAGGGAGCGGCTCGCGAGCTCGCCGGGCGCGTCCTGGCCGGAGGCGAAGGCTCGCTGCCCGCCCTGCTCGCCGCGCTGCAAGCGTCAGGCATCGCAGTCGCGGATCCGGACCGGTCGATCCTGATCGCGCCGGGCTCGCCCGCCCAAGGATGGGGCATCGAGCGGTGGGAGGCGCTGGCCCTCGGGCTCCACCCCGAGGCCCAGACCCTCATCGCCTTGCCGGATCTGTTCGCGGCGCTCGCTCCCGACGTCCCCGTCGGCTCGGCGGACGACGCGGCCGCGAAGCTGCTCGCGGACATCGTCGCGCTGGCGAGCAGCGACAAGCCGACGCATCGCTTCTTCGCGCTCTTCGTGGTCGAGCTGGGCAGGCAAGGCCCGCAGGGCCAGGATCTGCTCGGCGCGGTGCCACCACACGACGTCGTGCTGGGCGGGGTGCAAGCGGGCTTGATCCTCCGCCGCCTGGTCGCGGACTTCCAGGTGCTCACGACGAAGCTTTCCGCACGCACGGCGCTTTCGAGGCGGGCATTGGGTCGCGCGTCGGGATCGGCTGGATCGGCGTCCAACGCGCCGTGCCGTATGACGGAATCGGAGTCGCTGATCATGGACGGCTCCGCTCTCGGCGTGACGGCGGGGTTCGATCACTTGATGGAATACCTGGCCGAGGAAGGCCACCTCGCCGGCGCCGCGGCGTTCTCGAAAGCGACCGGGATCGCGAACGTTATCCTCGCATACACAAAGCTGTTCCTGTACTTCTCGAACCTGAAGGTGGACTTCCAGCTGAAGGGCGATCCTCCGCTCGTCCGCACCAAGAACACCCAGGCCGGCGAATCGCACGACCTCACGGCGGAAGTGAGCTTCGACCTCGGAAACCAGCAGCTCGTCAACTGCTTCCGCATCATGATGAACATGGCGGGCATGGACCTGAGCCTGCCGAACTCCGGCGCGCTGGCCGGCTCGCCGACCGAATGGATCGGGCTGGACGGCTTCGGGGCGTCGAGCACGCGCATCGTGCAGTTCCACGGCGATCCGGAGCACGGGCGGACCGACGAGGAGGGCAAGGCGAAGATCGTCGTCGAGGGCGCGCCTCAGAACCAGACGCTTCCGGAGACGAGCGCGCCGGTGATGAAGCAGGCGCGCGTCCGCTTCCTGGTCGCGCCCAAAGCCCCTGGTTTCAGCCAGGACCTCATGGACGCGGCAAGCGGAGCCGCCGCGGGTCCGGTCGGCCTGATCGGCTCCGTCCCGGCCGAGATCATCCTCCGCACGCGCCTCTTCAAACCGTTCGATTACCGCCTGGACGTCAAGGATTGGGCTTCCGCGTGGAAGGGAAAGATCGTCTTTACCCAGTCGGGCGACGGCAAGGTCGAGACGTCCGACCCGGATCCCCTCGAGCCCTCGACCACGACGACGACCGCGCACTACGACATCACGGCCGAGACGACCCTCACTAGCGTCGTCCTCGAAGTCCCTCCCTTCCCGGTCCCGGGGGTGCACGACGACGACTACTTCCAGTTCGGCGTGAGCACCACGGCGACCGCGGCGCAGAACTATCACTGGCACCGGAAGCAGACGGTGATCTGCGATACGGAGGGCTGCACCGATCCGCCGCACATCGAGGAGTTCACGTACGACGACTCGGTCTTGGGCGCCGAGTCGCAGAACGCCTCCGGGTTCGTGGTTCTCACTCTGCACCCCGACGGATCGTACACGCTGGAACTGAGCTTCCCGGCGCCGGAGATGGCGGGGCTCTGGTCGGCCACCACTCCTCAGTCTTCGGACGGCGGCAAGCTCGAGACGGACACTTTCCAGGTGCACCTCGTGCTCGAGATCGCGGGCGACGGCCCGAATCCGACGACGCTCAGCGGAGAGGTCAGCAAGCCGGTGCTCCGGACAATCAGTCAGCTCCACAGCGGCGGCGACCCGCTGCAGGTCGAGACTACCGAGAAGGTGACCTGGAACTTCGTGAAGGGCGCGCCCTGAGACGACGCCCTCCTCCACACCTCCTCGTCCGCTGCTTCGGTGGTCGAGGTGGAGTGCGCACCGGACGGCGACGCGCGCGCGTTCCTGGGCACCATCGTCGCTCAGAAGATCGACAACCTGACGGTCTTGTAGCCCGCGGCGGAAGGCGAGGCGCTGCGAAATGCCGCGTTGACACCCTCGGAGGGCGCGGCTATTTTCCGCGGCCCTTCGAGGGAGTTCCGCGCCCGTGGACAGCTACCTCACACCCTACATCCCCGTGCTGATCCTGCTCCTGCTGGCAGGGGTGATGTGCGCGGCCATCAGCTTCCTCGCGGGCTACCTGGGCCCCAAGCGGATCTTCGGGGTCAAGGAGAGCCCCTTCGAGTGCGGCTCCCCGACGACCGGGGAGCCGAACGCCCGCCACTCGGTCAAGTTCTACCTGGTGGCGCTGCTCTTCATCGTCTTCGACGTGGAGAGCGTCTTCATCTATCCCTGGGGCTCCCTGCTGCGCGACTTCCACGCCGAAGGGCTCGGCTGGTTCGTCTACGTAGAGATGCTCTCCTTCATGGCCACCCTGGCGCTGGGGCTCGTCTACGTGTGGCGCAAGGGCGCGCTGGAGTGGTCGTGAGTCGGCTCCCCATCCTCAAGCCCGAGGGGAACGTCCCGGAGAGCCCGCACCTCCCTCCCGAGGACTCGATGCCGGTGCTGCTCACCCGCACCGACGAGGCCCTGGGCTTCTTCGAGCGAAAGCTCTCCGGCGCCTTGGGCTGGGCGCGCGCCAACTCCATCTTCCAGTACCCGTTCGTCACCGCGTGCTGCGGCATGGAGTACATGAGCGCGATGGCGGGCCGGTACGACATCGCCCGCTTCGGCGCCGAGTTCCCCCGGTTCACCCCGCGCCAGGCGGATCTGTTGATGATCGTCGGCACCATCAACGTGAAGCAGTCGCCGGTGCTCAAGCGCGTCTACGAGCAGATGACCGAGCCGAAGTGGGTGATGGCCTTCGGCGTCTGCGCTTCGTCGGGCGGCTTCTACGACAACTACGCCACCGTACAGGGCGCCGACCGCGTCATTCCGGTCGACGTCTACGTGCCCGGCTGCCCGCCCCGCCCGGAGCAGGTGCTCGACGGGCTCAAGATCCTGCAGGAGAAGATCCAGACGCAGCGCCACCAGCTCCACACCGTCGAGAAGTCGCAGGAGCTGGAAGACGACGACAAGCACAAGAAGAGGTTCCTGAGCAAGTGGCTCAAGCGCTGATCGATCTCCTCCGGGAGGCGCATCCGAACGCCATGATCTCGACGCCGGGCCACCGCGGCGACGAGGTGGCGGTGGTGCGCCGCGAGCGGCTCGTCGAGGTGTGCCGGTTCCTCAAGGAGGACCCCCGCGCCGACCTGAAGCTGCTCGCGCAGATCGCCGCAGTGGACCTGCTCACCTACGCGAAGGAAGCGACCGGCGGCGCCGCGCTCGCGTCCAACGAGGTGCCGGCCTACGATCTCGAGCACAAGCCGCCCGTCGAGCCCCGCTACCACGTCGCGTACAACCTCGGCAGCGTCACGAAGAAGCACCGGCTGCGCCTGCGCGTCGAGCTGCGCTCGGACGACATGAAGGTGCCCACCGTGACGGGCATCTGGCGCACCGCCGACTGGTGGGAGCGGTACGTGTACGACATGTTCGGCGTCGAGTTCGTCGGCCACCCAAATCTAATACGCATCATGATGTACCCCGAGTTCCAGGGCTTCCCGCTGCGCAAGGACTACCCGGTGCGCAAGCGGCAGCCGCTGGTGCCCGAGCTGGACTTCCCCGACCTGGTGCGCGGGCCTGGACCCGGGCCGGGCGGAGCGGGCGTGCCGATGAGCCAGACGCACGTGGGCCGGGCCAACGTCGATCCGGACGCCTATGACTGAGCACGCCCCGCGAGAGCATGATCCGCTCGCGCTCGAAGCCGAGCTGCCGTCGAGCCCCATGACCGTGAACCTGGGGCCGTCGCACCCGGCCATGCACGGCACCTTGCGGCTGGTGTTGACGCTCGAGGGCGAAAAAATCCTGGAGGCGGTGCCCGAGATCGGCTTCCTCCACCGCGGCTTCAGCAAGTCCTCCGAGAGCTCCACCTGGACGCAGGTGCTGCCGTACACGGACCGGCTCAACTACGTCTCGCCGTACCTCAACAACATCGCCTACGTGATGGGGGTGGAGAAGCTGATCGGACTTCAGATACCGGAGCGCGCCGAGTACATCCGCGTGCTGACCGGCGAGTTGAGCCGCATCACCGACCACCTCACCTGCATCGGCGCCATCGGCCTCGAGCTGGGCGCCTTCACCGTCTTCCTCTACGCCATCGAGGTGCGCGAGCTGCTCTGGGACCGCATCGCCGAGCTGTCCGGCGCGCGCGTCACGGTGAGCTGGATGCGCATCGGCGGCTGCGCCAACGATCTGCCGCCCGGCTGGGGGGAGAAGCTGCTCGAGTGCCTGCCCCGCGTCCTGGAGCTGACCAACGAGATCGACGTCCTGCTCACGCGCAACCGCATCTTCGTCGACCGCACGCGCGACATCGGCGTGATCGGCGGCGACGAGGCGCTCGACTGGGGGTTCACCGGCCCCTGCCTGCGCGCCTGCGGAGTGAACTACGACGTGCGCAAGGCGCACCCCTACTCGGTGTACCCGCGGATGGACTTCGAGGTGCCGCTCGGCTCCCGCGGCGACACGTACGACCGCTACGTGCTGCGGCTGGAGGAGATCCGGCAGTCGCACCGGATCATCCTGCAGTGCCTGGAGCAGATGCCCCCGGGACCGATCATCGTCGACGACTGGCGCTACGCGCTGCCGCCCAAGAAGGACGTGTTCAGCTCCATCGAAGGCGTGATGGCGCACTTCAAGCTGATCATGGAAGGCATCCAGGTCCCGCCGGGCGAGATCTACGCGTACTGCGAGGGCGCCAACGGCGAGCTGGGCTTCCACATCGTCTCGAACGGGAAGGGGAAGCCGTACACCATCCAGGTGCGCGCGCCGGGGTTCCCGATCCTCTCGGCGCTCCCCCGGCTCATCAAGGGGCACGCGGTGGCGGACATCATCCCCATCTTCGACTCCATCAACATGATCGGCGGCGAGGTGGAGCAATGAGCGACTCCGCGCCCAAGGTCGTCCGGGTCGAGGTCGACGGCCGCCCCGTCGAGGCCGACTCGCGCGACAACCTGATCGAGGCGGCCCGCCGCATCGGCGTACACATCCCGTACTTCTGCTACCACCCGCGCCTCTCCATCGCCGGCCAGTGCCGCATGTGCCTGGTGGAGACGAGCGACGCGCCCGGGCGCCTGGTGCCGGGCTGCCAGGTGCGGGTGAAGGAAGGGCTGAAGGTCGTCACCACCTCGCCGGCGGTGAAGGAGAACCAGCGCGGCTCGATGGAGTTCCACCTGGTGAACCACCCGGTGGACTGCGCCATCTGCGACCAGTCGGGCGAGTGCAAGCTCCAGGATTACTACATGGAGTACGACCACCAGCCCACGCGCATCCGCACCTACAAGCTGAACAAGCCCAAGCGCGAGATCTTCGGCCCGCTGGTGGTCTACGACGCCGAGCGCTGCATCATGTGCACGCGCTGCGTGCGCTTCATGGACGAGATCGCCCAGGAGCCGCAGCTCGCCGTGGTCTCGCGCGGGACGTACTCGCTCATCGCCACCTTCCCGGGGCAGCCGCTCGACTCGCAGTACTCGGGCAACACGGTGGACATCTGCCCGGTGGGCGCGCTCCTCAACCGGGACTTCCGCTTCCAGAGCCGCGTCTGGTTCTTGGGCAAGTCGCCCAGCGTGTGCACCGGCTGCGCCAACGGCTGCAACGTCTACGTCGAGTCGCGCGGGACGGTCGCCTACCGCGAGCTGCCCCGGCGCAACGAGGAAGTGAACCAGGTCTGGATGTGCGACGAGGGCCGGCTCACGCACCATCCGGTGAACGACAACCGGGTGGAGTGGGCGCGCCAGGGACGCGGCGACGCGGCTAGGAGCATCGGGCCGCGCCTGGCGGTCGAGCGCGCCGTCGAGCTGCTCAAGCCGCTGGCGGGGATGGGCGGGATCGGCATCTACATCTCGGCGCAGAGCACCCTGGAAGAGGCGGGCGCCGCGTTCCTGCTCGGCAAGGAGCTGGGCGCGGAGCGCTACTTCCTGGGCGGCAAGCCGTCCGGCGACTCCGACGACTTCCTCATCCGCGCCGACAAGAACCCGAACGCGCGCGGGGTGAAGCTCGCCGCCGAGGCGTTCGGCGTGCGGATCGAGGAGCGCCCACCCGAGGGCGTGAAGGCGATGTTCGCCCTGCGGACCGACGGCCTCTCCGACGCGGTGGCGCAGAGGCTGGAGCTGCTCGTGGCGGCCGCGCAGAACGAGGACGAGGCGACGCGCGCGGCCGACGTCGCGCTCCCCTGCATGAGCGTGTACGAGCAGGAGGGCTCGCTGGTGAACTGGTACGGACGGCTGCAGCGGGTGTGGCCGTCGGTGCCCGCGCAGCGCGGCGACGCGGCGCCGGGATGGGTGTGGGCGGAGCGCATCCTGGCCGGGCTCGGCTTCACGCACGGGGTGAAGAGCGCGTCCGCGGCGTTCCAGCTCGTCGCGGAGCGCAGCGCCGACCTGTCCGAGCTGACGCTGGAGCGGATCCCCGAGCAGGGCGTGGTGCTGCCGCGCCTGCTGCCGTCCGAGTGGCCCAAGCGCGCTCCGCGGCCCCTCGCGCCGCCGCAGCCGCACGCGCCGGGGGCCACTCCGCCGGGCATGAAGGTGGGCGACGAAGCGTCGGGAGGGTCGCGGTAGATGGCCCAGCACAAACCCCACCCGTATCCCGACGCGATTGCTCCGGACAGCCGGCTGCACCCGGAGCCGCCGCCGCCGCCGCCCGGCATGAAGCTGCCCATCCCGCCGCTGGCGACGCCGCTGTCGAGCCTGGCGGCGAAGGACTTCGGCTCGAGCGTCCCGCCCAAGCCGCAGTTCTGGGCCTGGCTCGCGGCGACGACGGCCGGCTGGGCGGCGTTCGCGGTCGCGCTGCTCGTCGTCTCTTGGGTGCTGTACTTCATCGTCTGGCTCTTCAAGACGATCTTCCAGGACCGCCCCAACCTCGCCGGCGGCGTGGGCGAGGCGATCGGCAACATCGTCGCGCTCATCCTGGTGCTCATCATGGTGACCGCGACGCTGCTCACCATGGCCGAGCGCAAGTGGAGCGCCCTGATGCAGGACCGCATCGGGCCCAACCGCGCGCGCCTGCCCATCCCGGGCCTCTCGGAGCGGCCGCTCAAGGGCATCCCGCACATCCTCGCCGACGTCCTCAAGATGCTCTTCAAGGAGGACTTCATCCCCGAGGGCGCCATGCGGAACAGGTTCCTCTTCAACCTGGCGCCGCTGCTCGCCTTCGCGCCGGCGTTCTGCCTGTTCGCGGTGGTGCCCGTCGGCCCCGAGGTGACGTTCCTGGGCAAGCGCATCGCGCTGCAGGTAGCGCGGGTGGACTGGGGCATCCTCTACGTGTTCGCGCTCGCGTCGCTGGCGGTGTTCGGCACCGCGCTCGCCGGCTGGACCTCGAACAACAAGCTGGCGCTCCTGGGTGGCCTGCGCGCCTCCGCCCAGCTCGTCTCGTACGAGGTCACGCTGGGCCTCACGCTGGTGGGCACCTTCATCCTCTTCGGCACGCTGCGGCTGGAGTCCATGGTCGCGCAGCAGGGCCCCTCGGAGGCGCTGCTCCTCTCGGCGATGCGCACCGGCAGCTCGGCGGACGGCTCGCTCGTCTTCGGCTGGCTGCCGGGATGGGGCGCGCTCTTCCAGCCCATCGGGATGGTGCTGTTCCTGGTCGCCGCCATGGCCGAGATCAAGCGCGCGCCGTTCGACACGCCCGAGGGCGAGAGCGAGATCATCGGCTACTTCCTCGAGTACTCGGGCCTCAAGAGCGGCCTGTTCCTCATCGCCGAGTTCGCGGAAGTGGTGGTGATCAGCGGCATCGTGGCGGCGATCTTCCTGGGCGGCTACCACATCCCCTGGTTCGAGCCGCAGCTGGTGCGCGCGCTGGGGCTCAGCGGGCTGGCGGTCGTGCAGGTGTTCACCTTCCTGGTGAAGATGCTGCTGCTCATCTGGGTGCAGATGCTGGCGCGCTGGGCGTTCCCGCGCTTCCGCTTCGACCAGATCATGCGGCTGGGCTGGAAGATGATGCTGCCCATCTCGCTCGCGAACGTGGTTTTGACCGCGGGCATCTGGCTGTGGGCGGGCCGGGAGGGCCTGGCCTGGATGGGCATCCTCCAGTGGGCGGCGCTGCTCGGCTTCCTCGCGCTGAGCGCGGGAGCGAAGGAGAGCGCAGAGCCCGGCAGCCACACCAGCACCGCGGCGGCACACTGACGGAGACCTGGGCGCCGCCTTGGCGCGAGGACACACTTCCCCGAATACACGATGACACAGCCCCCCGACACCACCGCGCACGACGAGCGCCGCCGCCCCGGCCCGGAGAGCGACCTTTCTTTTGGGGAGCGCTTCTACCTGCGCGAGGCGATCAAGGGCATGGGCGTCATCGCCCGTCACTTCTGGCGCAACCTGTTCGGCTTCCGCGACCCCAACCCCGAGGTGCTCGAGCGCCGCGGCCCGGGCGTGAACCTGGTCTCGACCATCAGCTACCCCGAGGAGCGCAAGCCGTACCCGCCCGGC
>WNGG01001787.1_pt1 | contig 24402 bp, 21 predicted proteins | sample 5400661 | NCBI WGS metagenome assembly WNGG01 (sample SAMN13153372, study PRJNA577476) | soil metagenome | isolation source: 100 cm soil or saprolite under Garry oak tree replicate 1 | place: USA:California | collected 2016-06-15
ACCGCCGCGGCGCTCGGCCTGCACCTGGTCGTGGCACGCTCACCACTTGGCCGCCGCTGTTGCCGTATGGGTCGTCCTGGATGCCGTTGCCGGGCACGCGCGCCTCCACCGGGGGTCTCGGTGGGGTACGGCGGCCGCGTGGCCCCGTGGCGGATCCATCAGCGAGACCAGAGCTGCCGCCGACCGTCGCACCCGCCGTACCCCAACTGCCCCGTGGGGTTCACGCCGGCCTGGCCACCTGACGACTCCGACCGACGCTCTCTGCTATCGACCAGCCTGCCGAGAGTTACGGGAAGAGCGGAAGGAGTTCGCGGTTCGCTGGAGTGTCCGCGGACCGCTACGGCGCCACCGGGTGGGCCGGCAGGACGGCGAGCTCGCCGCGGCGCATGGCCTCGAAAGCGCTGCGAAGGTCGCGTGCCTCGGGCAGCCTCGTCGCCTCCACCGCCTCAAGTATTTCCGCCGCGCGCCAGTGGTTCGACGGGACGATCCGGCCGGACAGGATGGCTGTCTGGGCGGAGGCGGCGCCCTCATCGTGTTTCCCGGCGGCGACCAGCGCCAACGCTAGGTCGATACGGGCGGCGGCCACCCGGCGGGGCCATCCGCCGGCTTCCTCGGCGGCCCGAAGCCGGTCAATCACTTCGCGGGCATACCCCTCGGCTGCCGGGTCGCCAATCCACGCCAGCGTGGTGGCGGTGTAGGCGATGCTCTTGTCGGGGTCGTACCGGTAGTGGTGTTCCGCTCTGTCGGGCCGCGCGAGCGACGACACCATCCGCTCGACCCTGTGCAACGCGTCGGTGGTTTCCTCGGTCTGTCCGAGGCGCGCCCAGGCGCGTCCTTCCTGAGCGGTGGCCTGGATCAGGGCAGAGCTGCCAGTCGGGGCGATCTGTTGAGCGGTGCGGGACAGGTCCAGCGCCTGGCGATAGTTGCCCGCGGTGAGCGCGTCCCACGCCCTCGTCTCGTAGCACCAGGCGTGTATCTCGTCGTGCTCGGCCTGCCGCGCGAGGCTAGCCGCGGTCAGTAGTCGCGCACCAGCGGCCACCCGCTCGTCGAGGTCGATTTGCAAGGTGGCACCGAGCAGCGAAAACCATGCACCGGCGACAAGCAAGCGGCGGTGCTCGGCAAGGGTCTTGCGCACCGGCGCGTCCAACAGGTCGGCGACGTAGGTCAGGTGGCGGCGCACTCGGGGCAGCAGCTCGGCCGGCGGAGTGACGGAGTACCTGGTGGCGAGGTCATCCACTGCCCACTCAAGGCGCCGTACCGTCTCCTCCCCGACGTCGCTCGCCGCCACCCGCCGGGCCAGCTCCACCGCGTCCTGCTCGTCATCGGTCTGCGAGTCGACGGCCGCGTGGCCGTTGCTCCCGCTCGCCGAGACCTGCACGAGCGCAGCGAGCGCCCCATCGCAGCACAGGATGCGATCGAGGGCGGCGGCGATCTCGGGCGTAGCCCGCTTCTTGCTGTTCTCCAGCTCGGACACGTAGCTCTTGCTGATTCCAGCCTCGGCGAGGTCCCGCAGCGATAAGCCGCGGAGCGTACGTAGCTCGCGGAGCCGCCGGCCGAATGCCGGGTCGACGGTGACGGTGCGGCGTGCCATCGATACCACCCAGGTGACAGGCTGGGCGCGAGCCGCCGCTGTCACCCGGCGGCCCGCCGTACCTCCCACCGTACCGCCGCGCCCGGCCGGGTCTGACCGGCGGTCCGACTCGGCCCCTACAGGTCAGGACCGCCGTCGAACCGGTTTCGCACAAGTAGCGGTAGCGGCTGTTGACCCGCCCGAACCGCCTCCTGGGCCGGTTTCCGGGGTTGCGGCGAGGGTGCCGCTACCCGCTACCTCGATCCGGGCCGCTACCTGACGAGCGTCGATACGTCGGCGCTCGAGGTCCGCACGGGCTGTGCGGATTTATTCGGCACGCGTGCCGAAATCCGCCACCGCGCGGCGGATTTGCCGGCCCACAGCTTCGCGAGCCACGGGCCGAACGCGATGCCGGCGACGAGCGCCGCGACGACGACGTACGACGGGCCGATGTCGCGCAGGTGTGCCGCGCTGGCGGGCAGCGCGCCGGTGGCGATCCGGATCCCGACGACGCCCTCGCTGATCACGGTACCCAGGACGTGCGCTGCCACCACGAGCGTGAGCGTCCGCCAGGCGCCGAACCGCCAACCGACCGTACCGAGCCCGACCAGCGACAGCACCAGCCAACCGCGTACGTCGCCGTCGGTGAACAGCGCGGAGACCAGCAGCGTCGAGAACGGGTGGTCGGTGGCGTTGGCCAGGTTGGTGCTGGCCAAGTCCAGCCAGGCGTCGCGGGTGGGGCGCGGCTGCGCGTGCAGCAGCGCGGTACCGGTGGCCAGGGCGAGGGTGTAGCCGACGGCGACCCCGAACCGGTCGGCCCAGCGCCCCGCCGCGCTCACCTGATCGCGCTCGGGCCGAGCACGGAGGCGCCGAGGCGCTGGACGCGCTCGCGCAGTTGCCGGTCGGCGGTGACGACCACCCGGGTCCGGTCGCTGCGCTCCCGGCCCACCAGGTCGACGATCGCGTCGTCGCCGGACCGCGGCGCGGCGACGACCCGTACCCCCTCGATCGCCGGCACGTCGCGGGCCGCACCCTCGACCACCAGGACGACCTCGACCGGCGGCGCGAGGCCGGCCACCCCGGCGGCCGCCACCCGCGCCAGGCGGTCGCGCAGCCGGGCGGTGGCCCCGGCCCGGTCCCGCCACCAGCCGTCCGGGACCGAGCCGACGACGTTGGCCGCGTCGACCACCAGCAGCGGCGGCGTCACGCCGCATACGCTACGGCAGCGGTACCGGGGTCGCGAGGTCACCGGTGCCGGTACCGGCGCCGAAGAGGATCGCGACCACGCCGGCCGGCAGGGTAAACGTCAACGTCCACGAAGTGACCGCCGTGGATGTGCGTACCCTTACTCGGTCCGGAGCGCGATCACCGGATCCAGCCGGCCGGCCCGCTGCGCCGGTACCACGCCGAAGACGATGCCCACGGCGGCCGAGACGCCGAACGCGAGCGCGATGGCCCACCAGGTGATCGCCGCCGGTACCGGGGACAGCGCAGCCACGAGGTACGCCGCCGCGATACCGAGGCCCAGCCCGCTCAGCCCGCCGATCGTGGTGAGCAGGACGGCTTCGATGAGGAACTGCACGGTGATGTCGCGGGGCCGGGCGCCGACCGCCTTGCGCAGCCCGATCTCCCGGGTCCGCTCGCGCACCGACACCAGCATGATGTTGGAGACGCCGACGCCGCCGACGAGCAGCGAGATGCCGGCGATCGCGGCCAGTACCCCGGTCAGCACGCCGAGTACCTTGCCGAGCACGCCGAGGATCTGGTCCTGGGTGACGGCGCTGAACTCGGTACCGGGATGCCGGTGGGTCAGCTCGCCGACCACCTGGGTACTGAGCGCGTCGATCCGGCCGGGGTCGGCCGCGTTGATCGCGAGCGCGTCCACCCGCGACGTGCCGAGCAGCCGCTGCATTGCCGTGATCGGGATGTGTACCTCGTCGTCGCGGTCCACGCCGAGGCTCTGCCCCAGCTTCGCGAACACCCCGACCACCCGGAACCGCACCCCGGCCACGTCCATCTGCAACCCCACCGGATCCCGGTCGCCGAACAGCTTCTGCGCGACGGCGTAGCCGAGTACCGCGACCCGGCGCCCGGTGTCCACATCGGACCGGCTGACGTAGCTGCCCTGCGCGAGCGCCCGGGTGAACACCGTCGGCGTGGTCTCCAGTACCCCGAGCACGCTGGTGAACTTGCTGTTCACCCCGGCGCGCACGGTCTCCCCGGAGGAGAGCGTGGCGGTCAGCCGGTCGCGGCCGCCGGCCACCCGGGACACCGCTTCGACGTCGGCCATGCTCATCGGCGACACGGTCGGCGCGTTGCCGAACGAGACTTTCCCGGGTACCACCAGCAGCAGGTTCGAGCCGAGCCCCTGGACCTGCGACTCGACCTCCTGCTTGGCCCCGGTACCGATCGCCACGAGTACCACGACCGCGGCCACCCCGATCACCACGCCGAGCATGGTCAGCCCGCTGCGCAACCGGTTGGCCCGCAACGCATCCAGCGCCACCCGCCAGGCCTCCGCGAACCTCATGAAACGACCAGCCTCACGAGACCACCAGCCCGTCGCGCATGCGGATCTGGCGGGCGGCGCGGGCGGCTACCTCCCGCTCGTGGGTCACCACGACGACGGCCACGCCGGACTCCTGGTTCAGCTCCTCCAACAGGTCGAGCACGTCGGCGCCGGTGGCCGAGTCGAGGTTGCCGGTCGGTTCGTCGGCCAGCAGCAGGCTCGGCCCGGTGACCAGCGCGCGGGCGATCGCCACCCGCTGCTGCTCGCCACCGGAGAGCTGGTTGGGGCGGTGGCGCAGCCGGTGGTGCAGCCCGACCCGGTCGAGCAGCTCCTCGGCCCGGCGCCGCCGGTCCCCCGCCCGGACGCCGGCGTACACGAGCGGCAGCGCGACGTTGTCCACGGCGGTCGTCCGGGGCAGCAGGTGGAAGGACTGGAAGACGAAGCCGATCGTGCGGTTGCGCAGCCGGGCCAGCTCGGTCGCGCCGAGCTCCCGGACGTCGCGGCCGGCGATCCGCAACACGCCGCTGGTAGGCCGGTCCAACCCGCCGAGCAGGTGCATGAGCGTGGATTTGCCGGAGCCGGACGGGCCGAGGATCGCCACGTGGTCGCCGGGCGGGATGGTCACGCTGACCCCGCGCAGCGCGGGTACCTCGACGCCGCCGAGCTGGTATTCACGGGTGACGCCCACCGCCTCCGCCGCGGGCGTCACGGGAGTGCCTGTCCGGGCTTCACGCGGTCGGCGCCCTTGACGACGACCCGGTCGCCGGGCGCGACCCCGGACACGACCTGTACCCGATCGGGTCCCTGGACCCCGAGCCTGACCTGCACCCGGACAGCCCTGCCGCCGCGGACGAGCCAGACGTTGTCGTGGCCGTCCACGCGCACGACGGCTGCTGCGGGTACGGTCACCGCATCGTGCGCCTCCCGCACGGCGAGGTGGGCCACCGCGCTCATCCCCGGCCGGGGGGTCGGTGCCGCGCGGCCGTCGTCGTACCGGCCGGTGCCGAGGGCCAGCCGGACCCGGTACGCCACGCCGCCCTGCGACGAGGTCGTCGGCAGGATGTCGACGCTGCCGACCCCGGCGTCGTAGCTGGCGCCGGGCGCGGCGTCCAACTCAACCTGCGCCTTGACCCCGGGCGCCACGAGCAGCACGTCGGTCTCGTCGACGTCGGCGAGCAGGCCGAGCGCCGAGGTGTCGACGATGGTCGCGATCGCGGTGCCGGCGCCGACCGGGGTACCGACCGCAAGGGCCGTGTCGACACCCGCCCCGGTGGGCGCCGAGCCGGCCGCGGCCGGGGCCGGTACCGCAGCGCCGCCGCCCGCCGCGCTGAGCAGGCTGCCGAGCGAACCCGTCGCCGGAGCCGACGCCGCCCCGCCGAGCTGCACGACACCGGCGATCGGGGCACGCAGGGTGAGCGCGTCCACTGTGGACTTTGCGAGGTTGTACGCGGACTGCGCCTGCGCGCGCTGGGCGGCACCGAGGGCGCCCAGCGCGGATGACAGGCTGGCGAGGCCGCGCCGCACCGACGCGATCACCGACCGGGCGGTCGCCGCCAGCGCGTCGTACTGCACCGAGGCGGCGTCGATCTGCGCGAGCAGCGCCGAGCGTACCGCCGGGTCGCCGACCGCGGCCGCCGCCTGCCGGGCCGAGGCGAACGCCGTGGCCGCCGCCGCGTCGGTCTTCTTCTGGGCGGCGGTCAGGTCGGCGGTGCGCAGCCCGCCACCACCACCGCCGCTCGCCGCGGCCAGTGCCGCGCTGGCGTCGTCGAGCTGCTGCTGGGCGGCCGGTGACGAGATCATCGCGACCACCTGGCCGGCGGCCACGCTCTGGCCGGGGGTCACCATCAACGACGCGAGGGTACCGGCGGTCGGCGCGGTCAGCGTCGCGGCCGCCTTCGCGGTGACCGTGGCGGAGGCGTCCACGATCTCGGTCACGCTGCCCCGGTCGGCGGTGCCGAGCGCGACGGAGCTGGAGTCACCGGTACATGCCGAGGCGCCGAGCATCAACAACGCGGCGACGGCGGTCAACGCGACGAGGGGGGCGCGACGCACGCTACCCATCGTGGCACGAGCTACCTGAGTGCCGTCGCCCCCGGTCAGCCGGCGCCGTTGTGGTGGCGCAGCGGCGCGTGCGGGTCGACGCCTGCCTCCGCGTGCGGGTCGGCGTGCACGAGCGCGCTGTCCAACCGGGGCAGCGCGTGGATCAGGCGGTGCTCCGCGTCGACCGCGATCGCGTGCGCGGCGGTGACGGTCAGGTCGGCGGGTACCACGATCTCGCACTCGGCGCGCAGCGCGTGGCCGATCCAGCGCAGGTACACCGCCCCGACGCCGAGGACGCCGGGGGTCTCCCGCAGCGTGTCCGCCACCGTGTCGACGAGGCCGGGGTCCACCGCGTCCATGAGGCGCCGGTACACCTCGCGGGCGGCGTCCTTGAGGACGAACAGGATCGCCACGGTGATCAGCAGACCGACCACGGGATCGGCCCAGCGCCAGCCGACCGCGACCCCGGCCGCGCCGAGCAGCACGGCCAAGGAGGTGAACCCGTCGGTACGGGCGTGCAGCCCGTCGGCCACCAGCGCGGCGGAGCCGATCCGCCGCCCGACCACGATCCGGTACCGGGCGACGACCTCGTTGCCGAGGAAGCCGAGCACGGCGGCCAGCGCCACGGCACCGAGGTGCCCGACCGGGACGGGATGGGCCAGGCGGCGGATCGCCGCGTACCCGGCCAGCGCGGAGGACGCCGTGATGGCCAGCACGATCACGATCCCGGCGAGGTCTTCGGCCCGCCCGTACCCGTAGGTGTACCGGCGGTTGGGCGCCCGCCGGCCGAGCAGGAACGCGATCCCCAGCGGTACCGCGGTCAGCGCGTCGGCGACGTTGTGCAGCGTGTCGCCGAGCAGCGCCACGGATCCCGACCACCAGGCGACGAGCGCCTGGAGCGTCGCGGTACCGCCGAGCACGGCCAGCGAGATCCACAGCGCCCGCATGCCCTCGCCGCTGGCTTCCATCGCCGCGTCCACCTTGCCGGCGGCGTCGTGCGAGTGCGGCGTGACCAGGTGCCCGAGCCGGTGCCGCCACCGCTGCAGCAGTCCGTCGTCATGGCCATGATCGTGATGATCATGGCCATGACCGTCCTCCCGCACGGCTACCGCCGCGGGTGCGGTTCACGGCCGGGCGGCTGCTTCGGGGTGGGCAGGTCGGGAATCGCGCGGACCGGCATCGACACCGGCTCGCCCGGCTTGACGGTCAGCCGCTCCCCCTCGTGGACCAGCTCCACCGCGTCGCCGTCGAGCAGCTCGTAGGTCGCCGTGTCCGCGGTGACCTCGACCCGCAGCCGCCGGTCCCGCCAGGTCATGGCGAACCGCAGCCGGTGCAGCGGGCCGGCCAGGTGCGGGGCGAAGCGCAGGACGTCGCCGTAGTCGCGCATCCCGCCGAGCCCGGCGACCACGGCCAGCCACGCACCGGCGAGCGAGGCGATGTGCACCCCGTCGCGGGTGTTGTGCTCGAGGTCGCCGAGGTCCATCAGGGCCGCCTCGCCGAGGTACGCGTACGCGAGGTCCAGGTGGTTCACCTCGGCGGCGACGACCGCCTGGGTGCACGCCGACAGCGACGAGTCGCGGACGGTCAGCCCCTCGTAGTAGTCGAAGTTGCGCAGCTTCTGCTCGGCGGTGAACGCGTCGCCCCGCAGGTGCATCGCCAGTACCAGGTCGGCCTGCTTGACCACCTGCTTGCGGTACAGCTGGAAGTACGGGTAGTGCAACAGCAGCGGGTACCCCTCCGGCGGGGTGTTCGCGAAGTCCCAGGGCGCGTGCCTGGTGAAGTTGTACGACTGCCCGTGTACCCCGAGCCGCTCGTCGTACGGCACCACCACGCCGTCGGCGGCCCTCCGCCAGGTGGCGATCTCCTCCGGCGTCACGGCCAACTCGGCGGCGCGTTCCCAGTACCTCTCGGCCACGTCGGCGGCGCCGCGCAGGTTCCGCTGGGCCATCAGGTTCGTGTACACGTTGTTGTCGGCCAGCGAGCTGTACTCGTCCGGCCCGGTCACCCCGTCGATGTGGTAGCACCCGTCGGCATCGAGCGCGCCGAGCGACATCCACAGCCGGGCGGTCTCCACGAGCAGTTCCACGCCGGCTTCGACGGCGAACTCGTCGTCCGGGCTGGCCCAGAGCTGGCGGATCACCGCGTCGGCGATGTCGGCGTTGATGTGGAACGCCGCGGTGCCCGCCGGCCAGTACGCCGAGCACTCCTGCCCGGTGATCGTGCGCCACGGGAACGCGGCACCCTGCAGGCCGAGCTGGCGCGCCCGCTCCTTGGCCGCTGGCAGGATCATGTGCCGCCAGCGCAGCGCGTCGGCGGCCGCGTCCGGTGCGGTGTAGGCGAGTACCGGCAGCACGAAGGTCTCGGTGTCCCAGAACGCGTGCCCGTCGTACCCGGTGCCGGTCAGGCCCTTGGCCGGGATCGGCCGGCGCTCGGCGCGGGCGCTGGCCTGCAGCACGTGGAACAGCGCGAACCGGACCGCCTGCTGGACCTCGTCGTCGCCGTCGATCTCGACGTCGGCCCGGCGCCAGAAGTCGTCGAGGTACTCCCGCTGCGCGGCGAGCAGCCACTCCCAGCCGCTGGCCCGCGCGGCGGTGAGCGCGGCCTCCACCTGCGCCCGGATCGCCGGCAGCGAGCGTTGGCTGGACCAGCCGTAGGCGAGCAGCTTGACGATCCGCAACGTCTCGCCGGGTTGGAGCCGGGCGGTCACCATGTACCGGCCGACGTACTCCGCGCAGCTCACCTCGTCGGTCCAGCGCGCGTCGCAGTCCACCAGGTTCAGCATTCCGGCGCCGGCCCGGCGCCCGCTGCGGTGCGTCTGGTGGATCATCACCACGCCGGTGTCGTTGCACTCGTGCAGCTCGTGCTGCAGCGGCGCCTCCAGAACCGCCGCGGCGCGCGGGTCGCCCGACATCGGCGGCAGCTGTTCGTTGGCGACCAGCTCCGATTGGAGGACCACCTGGATCGGCGCGCTGACCGCGCGGACCTGGTACTCGATCGCGGCGATCGAGCGGTACACGAAGGAGACCAGCCGGGTGGAGTTCACCTGCACGGTGATGCCGGACGGGCTGGTCCACTCGCAGTCCCGGCGCAGCACCCCGGCGCGCAGATCGAGGACCCGCTCGTGCCGGCGCAGCCGGCCGTACCGCACGTCGAACGGCTCGTCGTTGACCAGCAGCCTGATGAGCTTGCCGTTGGCCACGTTGATCACCGTCTGCCCGGACGGCGGGTACCCGTACCCCGCCTCCGCGTACGGCAGCGGCCGCTCCTCGTAGACCGAGTTGAGGTACGTGCCGGGCAGCGCGTGGGGCTCGCCTTCGTCGAGGTTCGCGCGCAGGCCGATGTGCCCGTTGGACAGCGCGAACACCGACTCGCTCTGGGCCAGCACGCCGAGGTCGAGGCTGGTCTCGCGGACCTGCCAGGGTTCGGCCGGGTACGCCTTCTGCGCGATCATGACCACTCCAACAGTCCGGCGAGGTCCTTCACGACGACATCGGCTCCGTGCTCGCGCAACGCGTCGGCCTGCCCGGTCCGGTCCACCCCGACGACGTACCCGAAGTGCCCGGTCCGGCCGGCCTCGACCCCGGCCAGGGCGTCCTCGAAGACGGCCGCCCGGGCGAGGTCGACACCGAGCTCCTCGGCGGCGCGGCAGAAGGTGTCCGGGTGCGGCTTGCCACGCAGCTTCTCCCGCTTGGCGACCACCCCGTCGATCCGCACCTCCAGCAGGTCCTCGATGCCCGCGGCGCGGACGATCTCCTCGCAGTGCGCGCTGGAGGAGACCACCGCGCGGCGCAGCCCGGCGTCCCGGCAGGCCTGCAGGTAGCGCACCGAGCCGGGGTACGGCTTGACGCCGTGCTCCGCGACCACCCGTTGGAAGATGGCGTCCTTGCGCTTGCTCATCCCCTCGATCGTGTGCCGCTCGGGCGGGTCGTCGGGGTCGCCCTCGGGCAGGTGGATGCCGCGCGAGGCGAGGAAGGTGCGGGTACCGTCGGCCCGGGGCCGGCCGTCCACGTACCGCTCGTAGTCCTTGCCCTTGTCGAACGGGACGTAGTCGGGTCCCTGGTACTCGGCGAGGAAGGCGTCGAACATCTCCTTCCAGGCCGCCGCGTGAACCAGGGCGGTCGGGGTCAGTACCCCGTCAAGGTCGAACAGGCACGCCTGTATGGCGTCCGGCAATCCCAGCACACCGATCACCGTAGTGCAGTTCGCCGCGCTCGGCGCGGTTTAGCACACGGGCCCGGTCCGGCCTGTCGTGGCCGAACCGGGCCCGATCGAGATCGATCACTCGGTCAGAGGAAGCCGTCCCAGGAGGCGGCTGCGGCGTCGAGCTCCGCCTGCTCCACCTCGAGATATTCGATGTCCGCGAAGGTGAACACCTCTGGGTCGACCGGGGGTGGCTGCTCCTTGCTCCTCGGCGGGGGTTCGCTCGGCCGCTCGTCCCCCGCTGTGTCAGTCGCCTGCTGCAGCATGGCCCCACATTACCCATATTCGCGGCTATCTCGCCGTGATCATGAACACCATCTGAAGGGAAGTCCGGTCTGCGGTGTTGGTACCTTATCGGCGGGCGCCCGTTTCGCTGGTCCGGGTTCCCGGGTACCGGGACTCATGAACGTGGTCGAGCGGCTTCTGCGCCGGGCGGACCGTTCGCAGCGGCGGCTGCCCTGGGTCGCCTTTCCCCTCGCGGTCCTCAAGAAGTACGGCGACGACCAGGCCGGCAACCTGGCCGCGCTGATGGCGTACTACGCCTTCCTGTCGATCTTCCCGATCCTGCTGGTCTTCGTGACCGTGCTCGGCTTCCTCCTGCGCGGCAACCCGGACCTGTACAAGCGACTGCTCAACTCCACGCTGGTCGAGTTCCCAGTGTTCCGCGACAGCCTGCGCTTCGAGGGGCTGCACGGCAACTGGTGGGCGCTGGCGATCGGCGTCGGGCTCAGCCTCTGGGGTGCCCGCGGCGTGGCGACCGCCGCGATGACCGCCTTCAATACGGTGTGGAACGTGCCGTACCACCAGCGGCCCGGGTTCGGGCCGGCCCTGGCGCGCAGCCTCGGGCTGCTGCTCACACTCGGCCTCACCGTGGTCATCACCGGTACCCTGTCCGGCCTCGGCGGGGCCGGGCGGTTCGGGCTCGCGCTGCGCATCGGTGCGCTGGTGCTGTCCACGCTGGTCAACATCGGCCTGTTCCTGCTGGCGTTCCGGCTGGCCGTGGCGCGGGTCATCGCGACCCGGTGCATGCTGCTCAGCGCCGTCGTCTCGGCGGTGCTGTGGCAGGTGTTGCTGGCCGTCGGCGCGCTGCTGGTGGCCCACCAGGTGCGGCACGCGCAGTCGCTGTACGGGGCGATCGGCGTGGTGCTCGGCCTGCTCGCCTGGCTGCAACTGCAGGCGCAGATCACGCTGTACGCGATGGAGGCCGACGTGGTCCGCACCCGGAACCTGTGGCCGCGGAGCGTCTCGCCGCCCCCGCTGACCGGGGCGGACCGCCAAGCCTACACCGAGTACGTGCAGGCCGAGCGCCGGCTGCCCCCGGAGGAGCAGGAGGTCGCCGTGCGCTTCCCGGAGGAGGCGCACGACGACCAGCATTAGCTGCTGGCGACCTGGTACGTGGTACCGGCGGTGGTCGCGGAGCTGATCACGCCGCCGGAGTTGGTGCAGCTGCACAGCGTCAACGGCCGGCGGCAGGTCTGTCCGCCCGGCGGACAGGAGGCCCGATGCTGGAAACCGCGAGTCTTGTCGCCTTTGTACCGTCGACCGACCTGGACCGGTCGCAGGAGTTCTACGCCGGAACCCTCGGTCTGGTGCTGGTCGAGACCACCCCGTTCGCGTGCGTGCTGCGGTCGGGGCCGACGATGCTGCGGGTCACGGCAACACCCTGTCGCTGACCCAGTTCACCGGACGTTGACGCTGCGTCCATCGCGCGATCACCCCGGCGGCATCCCCGCCCCTCCTGCTCGGGGCGCCCACCCGTCGACACCCGCGTAACCGCTGTGGAGCAGCGGCAATAGCGGTACGGTGCGGCCGTGGGACGCGTTCGCCTGGCCGGCGCCGCCCTCGCTCTCGTGGCGGCGCTTCCGGCTGGCTGCGCAACCTCCGTGCAGGGCACCGCGCCGGCAGCCGGCGAGTCCGCGCCACCGGCCGCGCCTAGCACGCCACCGAGTCCCACGCCGTCGGGCGTGCCGATGGGCCAGGCGGCCCAGGCCGACAACAGCCAGGTACAGGCCACCGTCTTCGAGTACCGGCAGCCGTTGGCCGCCGACGCCCCGAGCAGTTCGGTCTGGGCTGGCGCGGACGTACAGGTCTGCGTCCAGCGCACGGTCATCTTCGACGTGAGCATCAGCCGCGGACCGTGGCAGCTGATGACCGCCGACGGCCGTACCGTCCCGGCCACGCTCACCGCGGACGCGCGGTTCCCGCAGCCGGCCTACCCGACCGACCACCGGAGGCTGCACCCGGGCGACTGCGTCCGGGGATGGATCGCCTTCGCGGTACCGGCCGGCGCGCAGCCGGCGGCGGTGCAGTACGCGCCGGCCGACGCGGCGCCGGTGGGCTGGACGGTGCGCTGACGGTTCAGCCTTCCGCAACCGCGGGCTTGCCGCCCTCGGGCGGCGCCGGCCCGGGTACCGGCTCGGCGGGCGCGGGCCGCGGCGGGTGGCTGGTGACGGTCGCCTCGTGCGGCTCGCCGCGCGGCCCGGCCGGCTCGCCGATGGCCCAGCCCTCCGGCAGGCCGCTCACGCTGGCGCCGTCGGGGTGGGCGTGGATGTGCACGACCTCGTTACCGAGGCGCAGCCGGGCGACGTTGAGCCGGCCCCAGTCCTCCGGTACCCGCGGGGCCAGGTCCATCCGCTGGCGGGGCACGTCCGGATCCAGCCCGAGGAAGGCGCGCACCAGCAGCAGTGGCGCTGCGCTCGCCCAGGCCTGCGGCGAGCAGGAGGTCGGGTACGGCACCGGCGGGCGGAACTGGGCGCGCGCGAAGCCGCAGAACAGCTCGGGCAGCCGGCCACCGAACGCGGCGGCCGCGTCGAGCAGTCCCCGGGTCAACCGCTGCGCCAGCTCGACCGCCCCGGGCAGGTGGGCGTAGCGGAGCAGGCCGGCCACGGCGATCGCGGTGTCGTGCGGCCAGACCGACCCGTTGTGGTAGCTCATCGGGTTGTACCGGCGCATGTCGGCGGAGAGCGTACGCAGCCCGTACCCGCTGTCCATGGTCGGCTCGGCGAGGTACTGGATCAGCGTCGCGGCGCACTTGTCGGTGGCGATCCCGGTCCACAGCGCGTGCGCCGCGTTGCTCCCCAGCGCGTCCACGGCGCGCTTGCTGCCGTCCAGCGCCAGCGCGTACCAGCCGCAGTCGGGCAGCCAGAACCGGTCGTGGAACGCGTTGCGCAGCCCTGCCGCGGTGGCCCGCCAGCCGGCCGCGCCGGCCGTGTCGCCGTCCAGCGTCTCGGCGAGGTACGCGCGGGCCAGGTACGCGGCGTAGACGTAGCCCTGTACCTCGCACAACGCGATCGGCGGCTCGGCCAACCGGCCGGCCTGGTCGCTGATCGCGTCGAAGCTGTCCTTCCAGCCCTGGTTGGACAGGCCGCGGTCGGTGGCGCGCCGGTACTCGACGAACCCGTCGCCGTCCCGGTCGCCGTACCGCTCGATCCAGGCCAGCGCCTCGTCGGCGGCCGGCAGCAGCCGGCGTACCCGCTCCGGGTCGCCACCCCAGCGCAGGCATTCGGCGAGCAGCATGACGAACAGCGGGGTGGCGTCCACGGTGCCGTAGTAGTGGCTGCCACCGAGCGTCTCGTCGATGTCCGGCCCGAGGCGCAGCTCGTGCAGGATCCGGCCGGGCTCCTCCTCGGTCAGCGGATCCACCCGCCGGCCCTGTACCCGCGCCAGCGTCTCCAGCGTGCCAAGCGCCAGCCCGACGTTGAGCGGCAGGGTCATCCAGCCGGTCAGCAGGCTGTCCCGCCCGAACAGGGTCATGAACCAGGGCGCGCCGGCGGCGATGAAGGCGTGCCCGCTGCTGGACTCGATCCGCAGCGCGCCCAGGTCGTCCTCGCTGCGCCGCAGGGCCTGGGCCAGGATCGCGTCGTCGGCGTCGATGCGGGTACTGGCCCGCCGCCAGTCGCGGATCTTACGGGCGGCGGCACTGGCCTCGATGCCGTCCTCGCGGCGGTGGTAGATCCCCGCGCCGCTGGCCACCGTCGGCTGGGCCAGCAGTTCGGCGGTCCAACTGGTCCGCGGCGCGATGACCGTGCGCCAGACGAGCGAGCCGGACGTCAGCAGCGGGTCACCGGTGGCGGTGATCCGGATGCCGCGGCTGCCGTCGGCCCGGGTCAGCAGCAGTTCCGCCCCGCGGACCTCGGCGTGGGACAGGACCGGCGGGGTACGCCCCTCCTTGACCGCGAACAGGTCGGCGAAGTCGGCGTCGGCGTGCACCGTGACGGTAAGGGCCGTCGCCTCCCGGCCGAGGTTGGTCAGCGTGACCGACTCGTGCATCCCGTCGCCGACCAGCCGTTCGCGGACGACCAGCAGGGTACTGTCGGCGAGGCCGGCCTGGGGCGGACGGCGCAGCACGAACCGGGCGGCGAACGCCTCCGGAGCGGCCACTGACAGCGGATGCGGCGACTCGCCGTCCAGCTGCAACTCCCAGCGGGACAGTACCCGGGCGTCGCGGAAGAACAGGCCGTGCGGGGTACCGGGCACGACATCGCCGGTGGCGCCGGACAGGCAGAACGTCGTGCCCTCCACCACGGTTATCGGACCCGCGCCGCCGAGCGCCGGTACCAGTGGCGGTCCGGCGCCCAGCACCGGCGCAGGCGTTCCGATCTTTGCGTCGATCACGGACCTGACCTCTCGCGTTCGGGCCCGCGGTCGGTACGGGCTCTCGCAATCATGAGCCCAGTTGTCGGTGCCCGCCCACTTCGGTCATTGATCCACCGGCTGTTTATACCGCGATCATCGGGCCTCCGCTGGCCAGCGGCTTGTTGCCGGCCGGCCGGTCGCTGGCGTGGCCGGCGAGCCCGCGCACCGGGTTGAGCTGCCGAAGCTCCCCGAGCGCCGCGACGTCGGCCATGGTGACCCGGGACCGCAGCGGTCCGCCGTGCGCGGCGTCCCGGGAACGGTGGCCGGTCAGCGCGGCCCAGTACGCCCGCTCGTACCCGCGGGCCAACTCCTGCGCGCTGAACTCCTCCGCCACGTGCTTGCGGCAGGCCGCCGGATCGATGCGGGTCACCTCCGCCAGCGCGGCTGGTAGCTCGTCGGGCGTGTCGCAGATCAGTCCGGTAACGCCGTGCTGGACGACCTCGGGTACCGCGCCGCAGCGCAGCGCGACCACCGGCGTGCCGCACGCCATCGCCTCGATCATCACCATCCCGAACGGCTCCTCCCACTGCACCGGGAAGAGCAGGCACCGGGCGCGGGAGAGCAGATCCCGCTTGGCCACCGCGTCGGCCACCCCGAACACCTGGTCGTGCCCGGTCAGCCGGGGCCGGACCTCGCGGTCGAAGTACTGCTTCTCGATCGGTTCGGCGCACTTGCCGGCCAGTACGAGCGGCAGCCCGGCGGCGTGCGCGGCCTCCAGCGCCAGGTGCGGCGCCTTATTCGGATGGAAGCGGCCGAGGAACAGCGCGAAGTCCTCTTTCTCCGCGCGGTACGGCCAGGTGTCCAGTTGCAGCGCGTTGTGCACGGTGCCGACCCAGTTCAGGTCCGCGGCCAGTACCCGCTGCCGGTGGCTGATCGCGACGAGCGAGACGTCGGTGCCGAGCTCGCGGTAGTAGCGGAACATCTCGCCGTCGACCGGTCCGTGCACGGTGACCACGGTCGGCAGGCCGAGGTTGGCGTAGACCGCGGCGTTGAGCGGGCCGGACAGGGTGTTCTCGTGCACCACGTCCAACCCGACCTCGTCGGCCAGCCGCTGCACCGCCCGGCGCGCGGCGATCGCATGCATCACCTCGGGGTACGGCTCACCCAGGCGCTCGGGCACGATGCGGTCCCAGACGGGCACGAACGTGGCTGCCGTACCAGGCTTTCCGGCGCCGACGAGATAGACCTGGTGGCCCTGTCCCACGAGGCCGTCGACGAGATCCGCGACGACTGCCTCCACGCCGCCATACGCGGCCGGTGGAACATCGAAATAGGGTGGTACGACCAGGGCCACCCGCAAGGGCCGCCCGCCCGCGCGCTGGGCCTGCCCCAGCCGCTCATGTTTTCCGTCCGAACCGTCGTCGTCGTCCCACCCGACAGTGATCTCCGTAATTCCGGACGTACTTCGCAAGACTTCCCCCTCTTCTCGATGTGAAGCAAGGTCGCCTTAAGCACTCGGCCGTAGCCAGTGTTAACACAACGCTCGCTTGAATACAGCCCGTCCCAACAAGGTCATACCGACTAACTACTGTCGGTGATCAAGCTTTGGCGGACAGACGCCGCCAAAGCCCCACAGTCCGGGCGCTCTTCAGCACGTCGTGCGTATTCCTCCGGTGGTGCCGGAAAAGGTGCGTCAGCATCCGGCCCGGCCGGTCGTCCAATGCGTTCGATCATGCCCAACATTTCCCGATCTAGCGGCGGGCAAACCAGGTGGTTTCCCTACAAGGCCGGCGGCGGCCCGGTCAGCGCAGCCGCACATCGAACAACGGCGCCGCGGCGAGCTGCTGAAACTCGGCCAGCGCCGCCGGAGAGCTGTCGATCCGGATGTCCCGGCCGGCCTGGTCGCGGGCGGTGTCGAAGTAGACCATCGCCTTGATCGCCGGTAGCCGCGGCAGCGCCGGCAGGACCGTCGCGAAGACCTCCGGCTTGTCCGCGGCCGGGCCGTACACCCCCCACTCGGCGAGCATCAGCGGCTTGGCCGGCCGCCGGGCGGTGGCCCAGCGGTAGAAGCCCGGGAACCGGGTACCGGCGGCGCGGGTGAGCATCGACACGAAGTCGCCGGAGTGGAAGCTGCCCGGGTCGGCGTCGAGGTAGCTGTCCAGACCGATCCAGTCGACCACGTCGTCGCCCGGGTACAGGTCCGGCCACCACGGGGCGGCGAACCAGCGCTCGTAGTCCATGTACGCCACGACGCTGACCGCGTTCCGGACGCCGTCGGCGCGCAACCGGGTGACCACGTGCCGGAACATCGCCGCGAAGTCCTTCGCGGTGGCGCCGGAACCGGCCCGGGGATCGACCTCGTTCTCCGGCTCGTGGTGCAGGACGAGGAAGAACGGGTCGCCGAACGCGACCAGCCGGCGGGCCTCGCGGTCGATACGCGCGTCGACGCCACCGGCCGCGACCCGGGCCCACGTGGTGCCCAGGTCGACCCGCCAGTTGATCAGGAGCAGCCGGGGGTGCACCCGATCGTGCGCCATCGCGACCTCGGCCGGGGTCGGAAACTGCTCGTCGCCGCGGTGGTACCCGTGGTAGATCGAGGTGGGCCGGCCGCTGGCCGACTCCCACTCGCGCAGGGCCTCCTCCCGGGGCAGCCGGCCGAAGCCACCGGCGGCGGCGCCCCAGAGCACATGGCAGGTGGGTACCAGCTTCGGCCCGACCGTGCAGGCCGGGGCCGGTCCGGCAGGGCCCGCCGGTGCGGTACCGGGGCGGCGCCCGACCTCGGCGCCCGTGCTGGCGGTCACCGGCGTTGCCGTCCCCCGCGGTCCGGCCGGAAGGACAGGCGCGTCTCCGGCCACCGTCACGGCCGGCGACACGGCCAGCAGGACCGTCAGCAGGGGTACCGCGAGCCGCAGCCGCCGCGCCGGCCGGTGCCGGCCCCGGGCGTGCTTGGGCATGGTCGAGAGGTCCTCCGAGCCGCGATCAGTCGCCGCCAGTTTCCGACAAAGCACCTAAGTTGGACAAGTCCCGAACGGGTGAATCGAACGGTCCGTGGTGAACGAGGTCACAGGACAGTTTGGTTGTGCATAATCTAGTTGTGCGCGACAGTAGTGGCATGCCCGCCCAGACCCAGCCGGTCAACCTGGACCAGCTCACCTGCTTCGCCCTCTACGCGGCGTCCCGCGCGGTCATCAGCGCCTACCGCCCGCTGCTGGACGAGGCCGGCATCACCTACCCGCAGTACCTCGTGCTGCTGGTGCTCTGGGAGCGCGGCCCGCAGCCGGTCAAGGCGCTGGGCAACGCGCTGGCGCTGGACTCCGGCACGCTGTCCCCACTGCTCAAGCGGCTGGAGACGGCCGGCCTGGTCCGGCGCGAGCGGCAGGCCGGCGACGAGCGTTCCGTCCTGGTCACGCTGACCCCGGCCGGGTCCCAGCTGGAGGACCGCGCCCGGGACATCCCCCGCCGCGCCGCGTGCGCCGCCAGCCTGCCCGTGCACGAACTCGACCAGTTGCGGGCCAGCCTGGTCCGCTTCACCGCCGCCATCGGCGGCACCGCCAACGAAGGAGAGTCATGAGCCAGACCGCCGTGTACCAGACCGCCGCCAGCTCGACCGGCGACGGCCGAAACGGCCGCAGCCGCACCGTCGACGGGATCCTCGACGTCGCCCTGGCCACCCCCAAGGAGCTGGGCGGCGAAGGTGGCGCCACCAACCCGGAGCAGCTGTTCGCGGCCGGGTACGCGGCCTGCTTCCACAGCGCCCTCAAGCTGGTCGCGCGGCGGATGCGGGTAACCGTCGAGGACAGCGCCGTGACCGCGGAGGTCGGGCTGGTCCGGCAGGGCCCCGGCTTCGTGCTCCAGGTCGCGATCGAGGTCGAGCTCCCCGGCGTACCCGAGGACCAGGCGCGGCGGCTGCTCGACGCGGCGCACCAGGTGTGCCCGTACTCCGCGGCGATCCGCGGCAACGTCGACGTGCAGGTCACCCTGGCCTGACGAGCGTTTCGGCCCGCTCGACGGTCACGGGAGCGGTACCTCCTCCATCGGCGGTCGAGCTCTATCGGCGGTCGAGCCGGGGGAACAGCGACTCGAGCAGCAGGAGCCGCACCGCCGCCGCGAACGGGATGGCCACCAGCGCGCCAACGATACCGAGGATCGCACCGCCGACGAGCACCGCGACCAGGGTCACCGTCGCCGGTACCTCGATCACCCGGCCCATCACGCGGGGCACGATGAAGTAGTCCTCGGCCAGCCGGTACAGGACGTAGAAGACCAGGGTGGCGATGGCGACCGGCAACGACACCGTCAACGCCACCAGGGACACGATGACGCCGGCCGTGGTCGAACCGACCACCGGGATCAGGTCCAGCAGCGCGACCATGAACGAGAGCAGCAGCGGGTACGGGATGTGCCAGACCAGCAGCCACACGAAGGTACCGGCGCCGGCGATGGCGGAGGTGAGCAGGTTGCCCAGCACGAACCCGCCGACCTTGGCGAACATCTCGTCGCCGAGCACCACGGCACGGGGCCGGCGGCTGCGCGGTACCAGCCGGTAGATGAGCTGCCGGATCCGCGGGAAGTCGGCGAGGAAGTACACCGTGAGCACGAGGACCGTCAGCGTCTGGGCGGTCACGCCGAGCACCAGCCGGCCGGCACCGATCAGGTCGCCGAAGATGCCCTGGCCGCTGCCGGAGACCGCCGTGGTGAGGCGCTGCTGGAGGTGGTACCGGTCGTTGAGCCGGCCGATCGTCGAGCTGTGGTCCTGCAGCTGGCTCAGGTAGTGCGGCAGCTGGTGGGCGAACGCGCCGGCCTGGCTCACCAGCGGCGGGATGGCGGCGGCGAGGAACCCGACCACGGTGCCCACCGTGGCGACCACGACGATGGCCACCGCGGCCCAGCGCGGCATCCAGCGGCCGAGCCACCGCACCGCCGGATCCAGCCCGATCGCGAGGAACAGCGCGAGGCCGACGAGGACCAGCACGCTGCGCGCGGCGACGATGAGCTGTACCAGAGCATAGGTGGTGGCGACGCCGGCCGCCCCGAACAGTCCGATGTAGAACGGCGAGCGGCGGCTCACCGGCGGCCCGGGCCGGTCCGTGGGTCCGACCGGGACCGGCGCGGCCGGCCCGGCCGGAACGGCTGCGGTGGTTTCGCGGGCGGCCTCGCGCGCGGCGGTCTCCCGGCCAACCCCGACGGCCTTGCCGTCGTCGACCGCCATGGCCACGGTGGCGTCGCCGTCGCCGCCGGCCGGTACCCGATCCGCGTCCCCGGCCATCGCCGCCACCCATCGCCGTTCGCCACACCAGCCACGGGTCCACCGGAGCACCGCAGCGCAGGACAGATACCCTCCTTTCGGGCGGTTCAACCGGGTCAGCGGCGGAACTGCCCGGGTCAGGGCTCAGGCTTCGGTCAGCTCGTCGAGCGCCCGCCGGATCCGCTTGTCCGAGACCGGGTACGCGGTACCCAGCGCCTGGGCGTAGACGGCCACCCGTACCTCCTCGATCATCCAGCGGATCTCGTCCAGCGCCTCCCGTGCCGGATGGCCGGGTGGCGCCTGCGCGGACAGCTGCGCGTACTCGCGCTGCAGCGCGGCGATCCCGCGCAACTGCTCCCGGTCGCGGCCCGGGTTCTCCGCCAGCCGGGCCAGCCGGCGCTGCATGGCCCGCAGGTACCGGGGTACCTCCGGCAGGTGGCGCCAGCCGGTGGCCGTGACGAACCCGGGGTACACCAGGCCGGCGAGCTGCTCCCGCAGGTCGGTCCGGGCCGGCTCGGGGGCGGCGGTCACCAGGGGTTCGACCTCGGCGGCGAGCGCGACGATCTCCCGCACGTACCCGAGCACGGCGAGCACGGTCGCGGTGAGCCCGGCTCTCACCCGCCCGAGCAGCGTGCGGTAGGCCGCCTCGTCGAACGGCACCTCGCCCGGCGGCGAGGCCATCAACGCGTCCACCGCGCAGTCCGCGCAGTCGTCCAGCAACGCGTTGACGTTGCCGTGCGGGCCGCGCAGCAGGGCCAGCTTCGCCTCGTTGGTCAGCCGCCCCTGCACCAGCGTCGCCGGGGCAGGCAGGGCCAGCCGCAGCAGCCGCCGTACCCCCGCCCGGTGCGCGACCCGTTGCTCGGCCGGCGTCTCGAACACCCGTACCGCGACGCTGTCCCCCTCGTCGACGAGGGCCGGGTAGCCGGTGACACGGTACCCGGCACGGTCCTGCTCCACAGTGGACGGTAGGGTGCCGATGGTCCAGTCGCGCAGGCCGCGCTGAGCCAACCCGGGCGCGGTGGCCGCCAGGGACTCCCGGACCCGCGGCGCCAGTTCCCGTTGCAGGGCACCGAGATCCCGGCCCTCGGCGAGCACCTCGCCGGCCTCGGATACCACCCGGAAGTTCATCCGCAGGTGTTCCGGTACGTTGTCGGGCTGCCACGCATCATGCGGTACCGGTACCCCGGCGAGCCGGCGCAGCTGCGACTCCAGCGCGTCGAGCAGGTCACCGTCCGGTGTGGACAGTTGCGCGAGCGCGGCCCGCGCATAGTCGGGTACCGGCACGAACTCGCGCCGCAGCGGCTTGGGCAGCGTCCGGATCAGCGCGATGACCAGCTCCTCGCGCAGCCCGGGTACCTGCCAGGCGAAGGGCTCGGGGCGGACCCGGCCGAGCACCGGGAGCAGGATCTCCACGGTCACGCCGTCGTCGGCCGCACCCGGCTCGAACCGGTACCGCAGCGGCAGCTCCAGCCGGTCCTGGCGCCAGACGTCCGGGTAGTCGGCGGTCCGGACCGCGCCGGCGGTGGCGGTGGCGTTGACCAGCGTCGCCCGGTCGAGGGTGAGCAGCTCCGGCTGGGCCCGGCGGGTCTTCTTCCACCACGTGTCGAAGTGCCGCCCGGACACCGCCTCCGGGCCGATCCGCTGGTCGTAGAAGTCGAACAGCACCTCGTCGTCGACCACGATGTCGCGCCGCCGCGCCCGGTGCTCCAGCTCCTCGACGTCGGCGAGCAGGCGGGCGTTGTCGTGGGAGAACGCGTGCCGGGTGTCCCAGTCGCCCTCGACCAGCGCGTGCCGGATGAACAGCTCGCGGGCCAGCTCCGCGTCCACCCGGCCGTAGTTGACCAGGCGCCGGGTCACGATCGGGATGCCGTACAGCGTCACGCGCTCGTAGGCCATCACCGCGCCGCGGCCGGCGTCCCAGTGCGGCTCGCTGTAGGAGCGCCTGACCAGGTGGCCGGCCAACGGTTCCAGCCACTCCGGTTCGATGCGCGCGCAGACCCGCGCCCACAACCGGTTCGTCTCCACCAGCTCGGCCGCCGTCACCCAGCGCGGCGTCCGCCGGAACAGCGTGGAGCCCGGGAACACGGCGAAGCGCGCCCCGCGCGCGCCGAGGTAGTCGCCCTTCTCGGCGTCCTTGACGCCGACGTGGGAGAGCAGACCGGACAGCAGGGCCTGATGGATCCGTTGCGGCGGCGCGGGGGTGCTGTTCAACGAGCCGCCGAGGGTACGGGCGACCTGGCGCACCTGCGTGTGCAGGTCCTGCCATTCGCGCACCCGCAGGTAGTTGAGGAACTCCGCCCGGCACAGCTTGCGGAACTGGTTGCCGGACAGCTCCTTCTGCTTCTCCATCAGGTAGTGCCAGAGGTTGAGGTAGCTGAGGAAGTCGGAGTCCTTGTCCCGGAACCGGGCGTGGGCCTGGGTCGCCGCGTCCTGCCGGTCGGCCGGGCGCTCCCGGGGGTCCTGAATGGACAGTGCGGAGGCGATGACGAGTACCTCCCGCAGCGCGCCGTTCTCGTTGCCCGCCAACACCATCCGGCCCAGCCGCGGATCGATCGGTACCTGGGCGAGCCGGCGACCCAGAGCAGTGAGCCGCTGGTCGGCGTCCAGCGCGCCCAGCTCGACGAGCAGGTCCACGCCGTCGCGGACGGAGCGCCGGTCGGGCGGGTCGAGGAACGGGAAGTCCGCCACGTCGCCCAGGCCCAGCGCGGCCATCTGCAGGATGACCGAGGCGAGGTTGGTGCGCAGGATCTCCGGGTCGGTGAACTCCGGGCGGGCGAGGAAGTCCTGCTCCTCGTAGAGCCGGATGCAGATCCCGTCGGCCACCCGCCCGCAGCGGCCGGCGCGCTGGTTCGCCGACGCCTGGGACACCGGTTCGATCGGCAGCCGCTGCACCTTCAACCGGTGGCTGTACCGGGAGATGCGCGCGGTACCGGGATCGACCACGTAGCGGATCCCCGGCACGGTCAACGACGTCTCGGCCACGTTGGTCGCCAGCACGATGCGGCGCCCGGGATGCGCGGCGAACACCCGATGCTGCTCCACTGTGGACAGTCGGGCGAACAGCGGCAGGATCTCGGTACCGGGCTTGACCCGGCCGGCCAGCGCGTCGGCGGTGTCCCGGATCTCCCGCTCGCCGGACAGGAACACCAGGATGTCGCCCGGTCCCTCGGCGGACAGCTCGTCGACCGCGTCGCCGATCGCCTCGACCTGGTCGGCATCCTCCTCGACCGGCCGGTACCGCACCTCAACCGGGTAGGTGCGGCCGGACACCTCGATCACCGGCGCGCCCCCGAAGGCCTGCGAGAACCGTTCGACGTCGATGGTCGCCGAGGTGATGACGACCTTGAGGTCCGGCCGGCGCGGCAGCAGCCGCTTGAGGTACCCGAGGATGAAGTCGATGTTCAGGCTCCGCTCGTGCGCCTCGTCGATGATCAGCGTGTCGTACCGGCGCAGCATCCGGTCCTGCGCGATCTCGGCGAGCAGGATGCCGTCGGTCATCAACTTGACCCGGGTACCCGCGCCGACCCGGGCGGTGAACCGGACCTGGTACCCGACGGCGTCGCCGAGCGCGGTGTCCAGCTCCTCCGCGATGCGCTCGGCGACGGTACGGGCGGCGAGCCGGCGCGGCTGGGTGTGCCCGACCAGCCCGGCGACGCCCCGGCCGAGCTCCAGGCAGATCTTCGGTAGCTGGGTGGTCTTCCCGGAGCCGGTCTCCCCCGCGACGATGACCACCCGGTGGTCCCGGATGGCCGCGAGGATCTCGTCCTTGCAGCCGGTGAGCGGCAGCTCGGGCGGGTAGCGCAGGGTCAGCTCGGGCACGCCGCAAGGATAGGCAGCCGGGCGGCGTCCGGCCTGGTGATCAGGCCGACGCCGCCGCGGCGGCGCGCAGGACGTCGGCTGTCGCGGTGTCGGCCGGATAGAACGCCTCGATCATCAGCTCCGCCACGGTGACGTCCAGCAGCGCCGGGCCGGGTCGGTCTCGTTCCAGATCTCGAAGTACCGCTCGACGGTCCGCGTGACATCGGTGGTCGGGGTCGTCATGGCGTCCTGCCTTTCGGGTCGGTTGGCCTGTCGTGACCACCATCGCGACTCGCCCGGCATGGTGTCGATAACGTCAGAGGTAACTGGAGTTTCGCACCAAGGGGCAGCTGGCGATCGACATCTGCGCTGAGGCGTACACCGACGGCTTGGTGTTCGACTTCGCCTGCGGGGACGAGGTGTACGGCAACTGCACCCAGTTGCGGGAGTTCTTCGAGCAGCACG
>WNGG01001920.1_pt1 | contig 24390 bp, 22 predicted proteins | sample 5400661 | NCBI WGS metagenome assembly WNGG01 (sample SAMN13153372, study PRJNA577476) | soil metagenome | isolation source: 100 cm soil or saprolite under Garry oak tree replicate 1 | place: USA:California | collected 2016-06-15
AGGTAAAGACAAGCGCGAGAAACAGCGCGGCCATCTTCACCCAAAAGGCGGTGAGATAGTAATACTTCGTGGCGGCGAAACACATGAATTGGAGGATGCCCGTTGGCAACAGAATCGCCAGGCTGACGACAAACCACCGTTCGGCGTATCGTGCGATTTGCGGCAAAGGCTGGTTCCGCATTCCAAGCCCCAGGAGACGAAGGTCCACCAGCAACACTGCTCCGCCAATCAACGCCAGTCCCATGAGATGAATACTCGCGATAACGGGAAAGATCCACGGGGAGCTGCGCATCGCAGACAACAGCGAAGAATATTGGAGCAATTGAAAGAACTTAAGCAACGACATCTATTGTGAACCCGTGATACAGCCCGCCAGCAAATTCAGGATTGCGGGCTGAGGCTGCTTGTTGCAGTCGAACCAATACACTTGATAAGGAATCATGCGTCCCAGCACGATGAGGACTGCCCATAACACCAATGCTACGCCGGCGCCTAATCTAGCGCCTCGAGGCGGGATAGGATCGGAATCCCACTCCGTCCTCCGCCGGTCGACCGTGCTGTGAAAGACCCATACATTGACGGCGGCAAGGACCAGCACGGCCATTTTGGCGCGAAAAAAAATGTTTTGATACCGGAGCAATGGAGCAGCGTAAAAAAGAAGCCCGCCGGAGACGATCATCAGGAGAAAACCCGCCGCAGTCCACGGCAGGAGCCGCTCCATCACCTCCGCGACGCGCACCCCCTGCATTGTCAAGCCCATCAGTCGCAGGTCCACGATTGCAGCCGTCCCGACAAACAAGCACAACGTCAGAACGTGAACCGACAAAACGACGAGATATAAATAGCGGGATTCGTGGAGCGCGATGCTTCCAGGAGTGGCCGCGAGCCACTCACAGAGACGAAGGAGAGACATAACTGTTCTGTAGCGGCGGTCTATGACCGCCGGCGATGCAGCAAATTGGAAGATCGCCGGCGGTCATAGACCCCCGCTACAGTTGACTCACTTGCTCGATTGGCCGTTAGCGCCCGGAGCAGAGCCGCCCATGAATACCTTTTTTCCATCGAGGTATTCCACGAACACGCCGACGCACTTACTCTCTCCGCTCTTGGCCTGATACGCGAACACCTTGATCTCGCTAACCTTACCCTGCAAGTTGATCGGCTTATTTTCATCAAACGCCGCCGAGAACGCATGATGTGCGCTCACCGGAACTGGGACCAGAAGTAGACCGGCAACGATAGCCATACCGATTATCGCGATTGTCATCCGCATCTGACATCCCTCCTTATGTTTTAAGTTCATTTCTTCTTCGCCTCCGTTTCAGCTTCGCGCGTCTGCGCGCCCTTCACCACATTCATCAATCCGTAATTCTGTTCGTGACACGCGAACTCGTACAACGGCGGATCAATCCTGGGGATAAGAGTTTCTGCCGACCAGGGTTGCGTCCACGTCGCCGGATCGTCGAGCGTAAATTCGTAACGCAGTGTGTTCGGACCCGCAAGCGCGAAGCGTTCAGTCAGCTTCGTGCGCGCCGTGCCGCCGAGGAAGTTCGTGCCCGGCGCAATGAAATTGGTAGTCTCGACGACGAGCGTGTTGCCTTCCCAATGGCCTCGCGAATCTCCCAGCCAGTTGCGGACGTTCGATGCGAGGTGAGGACGCCCGTCCAGAGGGATGATGCGCGCGTCGCTATTCGACTGCATGATCAGGACGGCGTAACCCGGCGCCTGGAAGATCTGAGCTTCCGCCGTGACGCCGGCAGCTCCAGCCGCGGAATCCGATCCGGGGTTGCCGCCTCGAGTCATCGGTCCTGCATTATTTCCCGTAATGCAGCGCGTGTACCAGTTGTTGAGCGTTTGCACGCCGACTTGAGGGTTCCTCGCACGAGCGGCGGCTCTGCCGTCGGCCTGGCGCTTTTGCGCCTCGGGCGTCAACGCCGGAAGCCTCCCATTCTCCGGGTCAAAGATCAACGATGTCCGCCGGTTCGGTCGGACGGGACTTTGCCAGGCGTCCATCCCATACTCTTTCCAATCGTAGTGAACGGTTCTGGGATCGACTTCAGCGTCGGACTCCACTGCCTTCTTGAACGCAGCGAGGGCTTCTTCTTCCGTATAGAATGCTTTTCCTGCGATCTCAGGCGGGCGCTGTAAAGGCGTATAGGTCGCCGTCAGCCAATATCCCTGCAGGTCCGGATCGCCCCATGCCGTGCGCGGCGGGGTCCAATTCGCAGCCGCTGCGGCTGCAGCCTTTGCCGCTTCGGCCGCCGCTTTAATTGCGGTCTGCGGATCAACCGACTTCGGATCGAATGCTTTTGTCCCGGAGGGGGCTTGCGCGATGAGAACCGGAGCGCACAAGATGACGACCGCAGCTAATAGCGCGAGGACTCGATTACGCATCTGAAAACCTCCTATGTTTACCTGCTCGGTGGCTTGTAAAGGCCAAGGGGCGCGTACATCAGCTCTTCCACGAATGGCACGCAATTAAACTCCACCAGTTGCACATTTTCCTCCACACGGCGATACAGAGGAAAGCTTATTTTCCATGGCCGCGTAAAGACATTCGGGTCCTCGATGGTGGCCTCGTACTTAAGGTGGTATGGACTGATGGGCGTGTAGCGTTCGACGACGTGCAGGGCATCGCTATGATAATTCCCAGCGCGGTCGAACCACGTGTGATCGTTTAACGCTGTAACGTCGACGACGAGTGTATCGCCCTCCCAGTGCCCATTCGACCAGCCCATCCAGGAGTCGGTGGGAGCCTCCCGATGAGGATCCATGTAGATGGTGCGTACAGCGCCCTTGTACTCATAAACCATCAAGATTTCCGACGGAGTCTGGAAAATCTGAAAGGGAAAAGGCATGTAGTTGGCGCGCGGCACACCCGGCCGGTAACACTGCAGTTCCGGGTCGCCCGTGTCGTAGCGATGCGGGTCGTTGGTGACCTTCACGGCCGTGCGCTTTTCCAAGTTTTCTTTCTTCTTTGCCAGAGCCTCGGGTTTGTAAGGAATGACGCCGCCCTCGACTATGCTCTGCCCTCCGGGACCCGCGCCCCACACCCCCATAATTTCGGGATGAGGTCCGGGTTGCGCCGGATGCGCCTCAACGTCCCAATTCGCGGTGATGAAAGCCTGCCAAATGCCGTTGAGATTCGGCTTGCCGTCGATTGCCCGCGGCGCCGTGTAAGCAGGAAACAGTCCGGCGGCGGGAGCTTGAGCGGCCGCCGGGTTTGCGGTTATGCACAGCGTAACGATCATGACGATAGCTAGTGCGCGGTCACAGACCGCGCCTACAGTCTTGATTGCCCACTGTAGGGGCGGTCTATGACCGCCCAATTTCGGCGTTGGGTATTTCGGATTCAATTCCATTCGGACCTTCATTTCTTCCGCGCGGCAGCTTCGGCTTCGCGAACCTGCGCGCCTTTGACCACGTTCATTAAGCCGTAATTCTGTTCGTGACACGCGAACTCATACAGCGGCGGTTCAATCTTCGGAAGCACACTCTCGACGGACCACGGTCTGACCCACGTCGCCGGATCGTCCACAGTGAATTCGTAGCGGACCGTTTTCGGATCGACCAGCGTGAAGCGTTCGGTCAGCTTCATCCCATCGGTGGATCCCCGCCAGTTTCTCTCATGATGGAAATTCGTTGTTTCAACAACAAGCGTGTTCCCTTCCCAGTGACCACGCGCATCGCCGAGCCAGAGGCCGACGTTTTGGGGCAGATGCGGACGCCCGTCGAGGGGAATGATGCGAACGTCATTGTTCGACTGCAGGATCAGCACGACATAACCCGGCGTCTGCAAGATTTGGGACTCGCTGTCATGATTAAACGGAAGTCTCGGCGGCCCTTGATTCCCGGTTATGCAGCGCGTATAGAGGTTGTCCAAGGTTTGCACGCTGACCTGCGGGTTTCTCGCGCGCGCGGCGGCCCGCCGCTTCTGCGCCTCCGGCGTCAGAGCGGGAATTCGTCCGTCCGCCGGATCCACAACCAGCGACGTGCGCAGGTTTGGCCGGACCGGGCTTTGCCAGGCGTCCATGCCGTACTCTTTCCAATCATAGTGAACAGTTCTCGGATCGACCTCCGCGTCTTCTTCGACGGCTTTTTTGAAAGCTGCAAGAGCTTCTGCTTCCGTGTAAAACGCTTTTCCTGCAAGTTCGGGCGGACGTTCCAAAGGCGTGTAACTGAGACTCAAATAAAATCCCTGCAGGTCCGGATCGCCCCACGGCGTGCGAGGTGGTGTCCAATTTGAAGCCGCCGCTGCAGCCGCCTTTGCCGCCTCGGCCGCCTCCTTAATTGCAGTCTCCGTATCAGTCACTGTCGCTTTAAATGTTGCGGTGCCGGAAGGGGCCTGGGCTCGAACGAGGACCGGCGCGCACAACGCAATCACCATTACCAGAGCCACGGCACCCGACGCCACAAGAGTTCGCTTAAACATCAACCGTCCTCCGATTTCGTGCAACTCACCTTCGGATCGTTTTGGCAGGATTATTAGCGGGTTCTTCGCCGCGGTCAAGAGAATCTTGGCAGAGCTATTATTCCCGTCCTCCGTGAGCTGATCTACACGTAAGTCTTGGCTGGACAAGGGGACCAGCGCCACATGTCAACTGTTAAATGGCTTGTTGTGCGATGTCAAAGGTACTTGGTGCGATTACCAAACCACCAAATGCGCAACTTGCTCAATGGGTCATTCGGTAATCTGGTAGTCGAAACAAATACATTACACATCGCACAACAAGCCAACTCACATCTCAGATTGGGAGACCACGTTTACTGCGTCAAGTTAATTGTCACCCTCTGCGAGAAGGAGGATGTCAGGGCCTTAACACATAGGCCGGAGCCGACGTGTTCTGCCCCTTTTCGCAGCAGCTTCCGAGGAAATTCGCCCGGTACGGATTGGTCATGCTGTTGTTGCCCGCGGGAAGCGATCCGGCTTTCGCGGGGCCGTTGATTCGTGCGAGCACGCGGTCGCGAGCCTGCTCGATCTGACCGAGCAGCGCATCGACGTTCCACCCGACGAGCTTGCCCTTCCAGAACACGACCTTTCCCGCGATCAGCACGTCTCGAACGTGCCGCGGATTCAGCATCGTCACAATAGTGCCCGGTACATTGTTTATCGGCCAGGTATTGATGCTCCGCGCGTCGAGAACGATGATGTCGGCTTCTTTGCCGGGAACGAGAGTGCCGATCTTGTCGAGCAGTCGAGTGGACGCCGCGCCGGCGATAGTGGCCATCTCGATGACTTGCCGTGACGTGAGGAGCTGCGGGACCGGCAATCCGCCGGGATTGCTCTCCGGAAAAGCGAGGTCGTTGGCCAGCGCGCGCTGCAGGCAGAAGGCGCCGCGCATCAACGAGAACGGATCCGTCGTCATGTTCGTGTCGACATCGGGACTGAGGCTGGGCAGGATACCGTGGTCGAGAGCTTCCTGAAAAGGCGGCATCCCGTGCCGCATCTGCATCTCGATGAGGTTGGCAATCGATACATGGGCGCCCCGGTCGCGCCAGATCTCCCACGCCTTGGACCGGTTCTCTTTGGGATAGCCGTGGGACCCGTAACTGATCTGGGCAATCGGTTGGTCCTGCCAGCGCGTGCAGTGGATGAACGTCACATCGGACCAGTCGCTGCCGTTTCTGGGGTCGGCCGCCGCATTGATCACAACGGCCGCACCGCCGACATTATGGTTGTGCAGCGAACCGCCGAACGCGCGCGCCAGCTGCCATCCCGTATAGTCGGAGCCGGGCGCCGCTACCCCCGGGCCGCCGCCGAAGCCGAGGGTTACCAGTTGATCTTTCGAGCTGAAATACGTCTTCGCAATGCGGCCGATGCCCTTCGACGTGTCATTCATGGCGCCGGGAAATTCGTACGGGATACCCTGAGCGCTCCGATCGATGCCGCCGGTGTAGGCGTAGACCATCCGGCGTCCCGAGTCCATGATCCCTTTGATCATGGCGTCGGTGTGCTCGGGCGTGTGAGACGACTGCGACGTGTCGACGCCGGTCGTAATGCCTTCGCTGATTTCGCTCAAACACGCCACCAGTTCCGAGATGTAGCAGTCCTCGGGGTCGTAAGGCGAGCGGCCGAGATCCCAGACAAACGAGCTCGGGTTCTGCGGATCGGCAATTCGGCCCGCTGTCCAGATGTTTTGAACGACCGAGTTATAGCTTTCCTGCGGCCAGGCGCCCTGCAGGAGTCCATCCGGGATCATGCTGCGCTGCAGCGTCTCGTACATGTGATGGTGCGTCGTAACAAACCCGGGCATGACGATAGTGCCCGAGCAGTCGACGATCTCGGCGTCGGAGGTGGAAATGTTGGGCGCAATTTCGGCGATCGTCTTCCCGTCGATCAGAATGTCGGCCTTCTCGAAGTCTCCCAACCTGGCGTCGAGGGTGAGCACGACGCCTCCTCGCAGCAGAATGCGGCGCCTCCGCCCATCCCCGACCAGTCCCTGAAGCTCCGCCGGTGTGGCCGAGCGCAAATTACCGAGGGGACGCGCGTTCTGATTTTCCGATATCCGGTTGCAACCGGCAGCCGCCAGTGCGGCGCCGGCAAGCCCCGAGGCGCCGGTCCGGATAAAATCGCGCCGGCGTATCACGCCGTTCTCCGAAGACGCTCGCGTACCTTCCCCGTCGCCAGCCAGTGGATACAGACGCGAATGATTCTCAGGCATGATCGGCCTCCAATCTCGTGTTGGTGTGAGAGGTATATTCGCGCATCCGCCTGTGTTGGCGCAAGGATTCAGAAACTGGAATTTGGCTTAGCCTTCTTGAGAAATTCAGCACTCGCCAGACCACAATTCGAGGGGAACTCCCGCACCTTTCAGGCATGCCTAGTTCGCGTTCCACATCAAAAATCGACAGAGTCGCATGCCTGTGTTCCAGGTTAACTGCGGCTTTTAGAAGATCGCTATTGGATTGACGGGGCTGCCGGTGCCATTCGGAACGCGCAAAGGAGCGACGACGAGCATGAATTCCCATCGGCGCAAGCGCGCGCACATTTCGGCCAATGCTTCCGGATCGAGATCATCAATGATCGGCATGCCGAGTCCGGCGATGAGAATGGTGTGAAGCGGTGTAGTCTGCCCCTCCACTACGGGAGGATCCGTATGAATTTCCACCGTGACGTCACCGCCCGCGAGCGCCACATCGCGCGCCTTAAACCAGGGGGCAACAGTCACATCAAATCCGGCGGCATTGGCTATCGCGTTCCAGGGGCCTTTTTTCTCACGCCGAGCCCACCTGCCCGTCCGCAGGATCACGGCGTCGCCCGGCCCAACTTTCAGGCTCGCCATTTTTTCCCACGCCTCTATATCCTTTTGGAATATGGCGGCGTCCGGCTCCAGATAGGGCACACCCTTGAGACGCGGAATATCGATCAGAATTCCCCGCGTTACTATGCCGTTTTTCAGATTGTCAATCCCCGGAAAGCAGTCCTTCGTGTTCAGCGGCCGTTCGTTATAGACGTGGTTATCGAACGTGTAGTGGCATAACGCATCCTGGTGGGTAACAAAGGTTCCGTGATACTGGAAAAAATAGGTATCGGTCCGGAAGTTCGGAGCCACCTCTCGTTTTAATGGCCGGGGGTTGTCGGCGGCTTGCTCCGTGCTCAAATCATGCGCGACGGAAATGGAAACCCCACTCTTGACGAGTGCGGCGGCCTGTTTTCGTTTTTGCTCGGTGATCAAGTTGATAGTACCGAGCACGTCGTCGTTGCCCCAGCGTCCCCAGTTTGTGTTTTGCTTGAAAAGCCGCTCGAAGTCCGCAGCCGACATTTTGGTGGGAGCGGAGCTGCTCTGCTGGGCCTTTGCGGTCGGCCTCAAAAGACCGAAACTCAGAGCCAACACGCTTCCGCCTGCCGCTGCCACAACCAGCAGTCTCGATTTCATTGTCCCTCCTTTGTTGCGTTAGGCGCTCTGCTTCTCGAAACCTGGTCAGCCGGTGTGTCCGCCAGTTCTGATAGGAACGAGTATCGCAACGGGCGGTCGTGAATAATTGCGGCGTATCCGAAGCACAGGTGGACCGCCGTCGTGTCTTGAATACCTTCTAAAGCGCGTTTCAACGCGGCTACACCGTATTTCCGCGCCTTTTCGGGGCACGCCTGGCAGATACGCGGTCCCGGGATTATCCAGATCAACACCCTCCAACGCCGTCGCAACATTCAGCGTACCTGGCCGCTTCCGTCACGGATGCATTTCACGGCAGGATCCGGCGAGTCGCAGCAGTAACGCGTGCACTTCTCGGGTGGAACATAATGGTAGACATCTTTGAGCTTCTTCCGGAATTCCGGATACATGGTTTGCGCGCCGCCCTGAGCGGCCTCCAAGGGTAAGTTGTAGTACCGTGCGTAATCGTTAGCGAATGGGTTCTTACCCGGCAGATAGTGCGGAACGATCGAAGTATTCTCCAATCTTGGAGACTCGTTAATCGGCTCGCACGCGGGCGATGTGCGAGATGAATTTGCCTTTGGGTTCAGTTGCCAGACAGAACTCAGAACGAACGGTTCCGATAAATAGACGGGATCTTCAAAATAGGTCAACATCGAGAGGAGATCTCCGTGGCGAACGATATATTGCGTCATTGTTGCCCGATCGCTATGTTGCAGTCCGTTGATCCGCAAGACACTCCACTTGATATGCGTGGTCCGAATGACCAGTGTGTCACCTTCCCAGGTACCGGTCGCGAACCCGCTGTAAGGATGAAATGCATTGACTGAGGGATGCGGTCGTCCATCCATCCAAACCGTAACGATGTCCTTGTCGATCCATGCGCCCATATTCCAGGCAACGATCCTGCCGGTTACCGGATCGGTATCACTCCAGACGTTCAGCGCGAATGGTCCCGTCGACACGTAGCGAGGCGAGTAATACTGGCACTGCCGTTCCGGCTCCGACCATTGAGCGGCGGAGAAACTTAACCCGACCGCCCGGCCTTCGTCGTTAATAGGTATGCCCGTAAAGTCGCCGATGTCGGAACCACCGGCGTTCTCCTGGCCGTACTGCCCTCGGACGAAGCCCCAAACTCCGGAAAGATCGATCTGAGCGAATGCCGGACCACTGGTTAACAGCGTGCCGAGCAGCACGATGATGCTCGTTATAGTGAATATCCTAAATTTGATCATCGCTCACCACCTTGACGAGCAGGGCGTCGGATCCCATTTCGATGCGTCCGGCTCTTTCTTGAAGTTGTAGGTCGTAATCCAGGTGCGATACAGGTATTCCGGGTCTTCGATTTGTTGCGTAATCATGATTCGTTGGGTGCCGCTGGGATCCGTGAAAAAGTCCCAGAACTCGGTCATGCGAACGTTTGCACTGTACGGAATTCCATTCTTTCGGAAGTAGCCAGGGCGGACATGCGTTGTGCTCACTTTTAAGTTTCCCGATTTTTTTGCCGGCGCGGTTCCGGTCAACTCCCACGTCGCGATTGAATCCCCCTGCCACGCCGCGGGCGCGGCTGATGGTTTCCAATTCCCGAAGTGAAAAACCCGCGTCTGCATTCCATAGTCGGTTTCGACCTTCAGCGTGTTGTCATCCTGCCAGGTGATGTGAAAGCGCGTTGGAGCTGCATTAATCGCCGGCGCGCCGTAAGACCGGCACTGTTCGCCGGCGGCCTCGTCTTTCGCCGGGTCCCACGCATCAGCAATTTTTTGCGCGGCTGCAGTGATTGGTACGGCGAGATAGTCTCCTTTGGCCGGCGTCACCATTCGTTCTCGCCAGTCCGGCGTGATGATGGTGACCCAATACCCCGTAGGGTCAATCGGCGCAGATGCCTTCGCGCTGGGTGCGTTCTGGGCGAATCCGCTCACACACACGCAAAGAGAAAGCACGGATAACAACAGAAGCGCACGGCCGAACGACTTTGTGCTGCATTCCCCTCCTCTGCGAGGAGGGGAATGCGTCGCTGCAATTTCCAAAGGCAACACCATCTTCATCAGCGCCCTTTCGCGGATAGACCTTTATAGACACTTGTCACGAACATCTCCGTCGTCCATGGGCCGGTATTCGCGCCGTATCGTGCGTTATAGCCGCGAGTAGGATTTGCTGCTTTAACCTGCTCCAGTGTCATACCCCTGTTGATCATGTCCTGAATGATGTCCGTGACAATCACAACCATGTCGCGATATTCCAGCAGATCGTGAGAATCAGATACTGGGCCGTGCCCTGGAATCACAAACGTTCTTTCGGACAGCCAGGGCTGCGGATATGGCGGTATCGTCAGTTCGAGTAACCGATTCAAAGCGTCGATGACGCCATGAATGCTGCCGCCCTTACCCGTATCGATGACGGGAAAACGCGTCGGGTCGAACAGGTCCCCAGCAACAATGACATTAGACCGGCGAAACAAGACAAAACTATCCCCATCGGTATGAGCCGCAGGCTGATGGAAGGTCTCAATGCCCTCCCCGTTAAGGGACATTTTGTAAAACTTGGAGGTGTAGGTCTTCGTCGGCCACTCTGCAGAATCACCCGGGTTCATGCGCGACAGCACATTGTCGTGCGCCAGCAGGCTCGCCGCGCCATTGTTGCCAAGTACGTCCTCGCCGAACGCTGGGTTCCCGACTACGCCTGAGATGATCGACAGGCCCGCCCTGGACAAAGCGCTGTTGCCGCCGACATGGTCGGGGTCGGCACTGGTATCAATAATGTAGCGGATGGGTTTGTCCGAGATTTTCTTGATTGCCGCCAGGACCTTGTCGCTCGTTCCCGCTGAGCCCGTATCAACGAGAACAATTCCTGCTGGGCCGAGTTGCACACCGATGTTCCCACCGGCCCCAGCAATCATGTAAAAATTCGGCTGAACCTGGAGAACCTCGAGATCACGGCTGTTGGGCTGTCGGTCTTGCGCCGGGGCGTACCGCACTCCCGCGGCTGCGCCGAGGACGGCCAAGGCCAACGCCCACGCTTCCAGCTTCCTCTTCCACGATTTCGAATACTTACGCGCCACTGCCGATGCTACCTCGGATGTATTTGAACACCTTCTTGCTATCGACGTTCTTGTCGACCAGGACGCCAAAAAAGGGACCCATCATTTCTTCCCAGGTCATGTCCCCGTAATAAACCGTTTGATTCGGATCGGGATTGAACCTGTTATTCGCCGAATTGTCATAGTGCGCGGTAGCGATCAGGTTGGTTCCCTTTGGGAGCTTGATCGGCTCGGCCAATTGGTATCCAAGCTGCCAATTGAAGTCGTAATGAGGAACGTTCAGCACGATTTGGGATCTGCCGTCGGCGTACTTGACCTGGTACGTCATATCTTTCCCGCGAAGGTGCATATGCGGCATCATCCAAACCAATTCGGCGTCCTCTAGAAAGTTCGCAATCATCGGCGGGCTCTCCCAATTCGGAGCATTGGGAGGAATCGCAAAAGAGACCGCATCCGTTTCCGAAGAGCCGGCCACTGTCACGAATTTGCGTTGTGGTGGTTCATGGGCTACGGTGAAGCCGATCTGTACGTGGGCGTCAACTTGCTTGCCGTTGGGCGTGTAATGAAAGACGAACACAAAATCCGTACCCGCTCGTATGAGCTTTCCCGCATGAAGCTCACGGAAGTCGAGGATGGGCATACCTGGAACGTAGCAGCCCATCATTTCGCCTCCCGCCGTCAACCGCGAAACCTTGTTGCGCGGGATGCTAGATCCTTTTGGTCGCGGAGCTTCCAGCCCGTTTTGATCGCGCGGCCTTTCGTCCCATACAGGTACGTTGTACTCCACGCCGGACGTATGAGGTTTCATCTGGAGGCAGATGTGGTGGGTTATCGAAAGATCACTGGGGTGGAATTCAATTGAGGTAATCCAGGTGTCCTTCGTGAATCCGCTCGGAATCGCGACCCACGTCCACTCTACCAGGCCATCGGCGGGAACGTGAAAGTCAGGGCCATTGACGATGACGTCAGGTTTAATCTGCCAGCCGTCATCCGGCCACCGAACCAACGGCGGTGCATCCTTCGCTTCACCCTCCTGTGCTCCGCCATCGACCCACTTCACCAACGTCTCAATCTCGGATTGCTTCAAGCTGCGGTCGTTGGCGAAATGTCCATACTGCGGATCAGCGAACCACGGCGGCATTTTGCGGGACAGGACTGCCGCTTTCATAGCTTTCGCCCAGGGACGCGTGCTTTGATACGTCAAAAACGACATCGGCCCGATCTGGCCAGGCCGATGACAGGTTTGGCAGTTCTTCTGAAGAATCGGCAGGACCTCTTTATTAAAGGTGACGGGGGCGGTCGTTTCCCCAGGTAAGAGCGCGGCTTTTCCTACTAGTGCAATAACTGTTAATGCAATAGCAGTCAGAAATCGCATCGTGACCTCCATAGGCGCCAACGCCGAGTTAAAACACGTATTTGAGCGCCAATTGTATGATTCTTCCCCCGCTTCCCGTTAGGGTTGCTGAACCGATGGTCGAATAGGCGGCAGTGATATTACCGAACAGACCGTTCGTCAGCACCATGTTCGGGGGAGCAAAACGAACGCTGTTTGTCACGTTGAACGCTTCGGCCCGGATCTGGAGTTTCTGACCTTCTGCAACAGCAAAGTCCTTGTAAATGGATTGATCCCACTCCCAGAATTTCGGTCCGCGAATGGTGCCGAATTTCATATTCCCGTACGTACCGGGAGACGGGTTTGCAAACGCCCCTCGGTTCAGCCAGGTGACACACGGTGCCGTCGGGCAGGCGTAACCTTTATTGGCCGCATATACATCCGAAAGCACTTGATTTGGCCGCTGGACGTAATTGTAACTGCCGCTGGAAGCAAAAAAGCCGTTCAAGGCGGCATCGAAACCCACGTTTGGCGTGAGAGGAACGCCGCTGCGTATGGTGAATATCGTCCCGAAATGCCACCCGCCCAGGATCCCATTCTTCCAGGTACTCGAGAAAGTCGGGGTGCTCGTCACAAGTGTTGAGTTGGCAACATGCCGGACATCCAACGCCGACGTGGAGCAATCGCCGTAATCCAGATACCGGTTCTGGGAGCCGTTATTCTGATACGGTGCGTGCTCATATGTAGAGCCGATATTCGTTGTTCCAATGATCGGCATTCCAATGCAGTGGGACCAGGTGTAGTTGCCTGAGAGGCTCGTGTTCCCTTTTCGGTACGTCGCTGTCAGCAGCAGACCGTGATAGCTTTGCGTACCGCTGGTATCAAAGGAATCCATGCTTCCCAAAATGGTTCCCGCGCCCTGCGGATTCGTCAGTCCCAGCAGCCGTCGTTGATTCACGTTCGAGAGTTGGCTGCAAGGGCCGGGCGCGGTCAGGCCATATTGTCCGGCGCTACAGGTGCCTGGGATGTATAAAGCCGGATTCAGCTCGAGAGCATCCCACAGGTGGATCAGATGCGTGCCCATATAGCTCGCCGATGCGAACACGCTGGGGGTCACTTGCCGCTGGATGGACAAACCCCACGATTGTTGTTGTGTGTTCGGCAGATCCGGCTGGTACGGGTAGAACCCTTGATATGGTGGAAAGGTCGGAAAAGGCGTGCCCTTGGTGTAAATATACGGGAACGGATTTCCGCCTGGAACATTCGAATAAGGATCGCTGAAATTCAGCGGCCCATCGAGGCTCAGGCCTTTGACAAACGGTGCAACCCCAGGCGAATTCTGAAACGGAAAAGCCTGCAAGAAGTCATGGGCGATTCCGCCGTTGGCGCGGATCGCCGTTTTTCCATCGCCGAACGGGTCGAACGCAAGACCAATGCGGGGTTCAAATTGCTTCAAAATCGGGCGTATACCTGAACGGCCTTCGAAACCTGGATCGCCGGGAAACGTGAAGCCCGGCGGCGCGCTCGGAATAACGGTGCTACGAACGTTGGCGTAGAAGTTCGAGAGACTGAAATTTTCGGCCGTGCCACCCATCCATTGCAACGGCAAGTAGGGATTCCATCGGAGACCATAGCTCAAAGTCAGACGAGAATTAACCTTCCAGACATCGGACCCATACAGGTTCAAGAAGCTTTGGGTGTTGTTGTTCGGGTTCCAACTGACCTGGTGAAGGTTTCCAACTGTTCCGGTCAAAAAATCGGCCATCGGCGATCCCGTTCCTCCGGCAGCTACACTCAGAGTCCCGAAAGTAAATACACCGGGAATCCACGCGTCGCCGTCCTCGACCTCAACCAAGTGCATTAAGTGCCCGCCGAAGGAAATCTGGTGCCGCCCGCGAACCCAATTCACGTCTTCATTGAGTCCGAAGTTGGTGAAGTGCAGAAACACCATGTTGATCGAAGCCGGATTGCCCACCATGAAATCTCCGGATACAACCAGCGACACCATGCCTGGAAGGCAGGCGTGGCCCGGTCCGGGGCAATTCGTGAAGCGCTGGATTCCAAGACTGGGAAGGCCTGCTACTTGGGGTGCCGCCGGCCCCGGGTTCAAGAACGGTTTGTACTGATTTGTCACTCCCATGCGATTTGCGAACAGGCGGAAGGAGTTGACCAGCGCCGGACTGATTACATAGGTGTGGCCCAGAGCCAACGACTGCGCCGTGTCGTCATTACCGGTTCCCCTGGTTGTCAGCAGATTATCGGGCCGGAGCTGATAGGGAGGAATCGTCTCATTGCGGCTGATCAAATAACGCCCAAACAGAGTCTGTTTATCCGTAAGCTGATAATCGATCCGCGCTGGAGCCTGCAGTTGGTTCGTACTCAATGGATTTCCAATAAGCGTTAGACCGCACTCATTGAGAGGCTTGGGCAGTAGAGCGCCCAAGGCTGCAGCCGAAGGGTTAATCGGCCTTGTGAGTTGATTTGCGGGGCTGAGTACCGTCGGAGAAATACGCGCCGCCTCGGGGCATCTATTCGCAATGTAAGCGGAAAAATCGCCCCTGAGCATTGCGGGCGTGGGTACGTACGAGACCGAATTGCTCGGCGTTTGGCGGATCGTCGTGCCCTGGTAGCCGACAAAGAAGAACAACTTGTCCTTCTTGATGGGACCGCCGAGCACACCACCGAACTGGTTGCGCTTGAGGTGGTCATTGGCGGCCGCGAAAAAGTCGCGTCCATTCAGCTTGCCGTTGCGGAAAAATTCGAAAGCGTCGCCGTGGAACGAATTGGTGCCGGATTTGGTCACGGCATTCACGGCAGCTGCGGTGCGCCCCCCCTCCGAAGCGTCTTGCGTGCTTGTGCTCAGCCGAAATTCCTGTAGCGCATCGGGAAACGGAAGCGGCATGTTCTGTCCAAACCACGTATCCAGATGCGAAGCCCCGTCCAGAGAATATTGCACACTGAAGGACGTACCACCGGCGACGGAGATTTGGACGCCGCCGTTTATCGTGTACGCGGGTGCGACGTTCTGCACCACGGCCGCGCCGCCCAACGAGATCAGGTCTGTCGGTTGCCGGCCGTTGAGCGGGAGGTCCAGAATACGTTGCGTATTCTCCACGATTGTTCCGACTCCGACCTTACGCGTTTCGACCTGCGCCACGTCTGACTGGACCTCGACGCTCTGCGCCACTTCACCCACTTCCATCTTCACATCGACGACGGGGCTGCTGCCGACCTGGAGCACAATGCCGGTCTGTGCGAAGGTCCGAAAGCCCGGTAATGCAGCTTCGAGTCGGTACGGTCCCAGCGGCAGACTCGGCAGCACGTAGAAGCCAGTCTCATTCGTGACCGTCATTCTTGAAATGCCCGTGTCGGCTTGTGTGGCCGTCACTTGCACGCCAGGCAACACAGCGGCGCTGGCGTCTCTTGCCGTACCGCTGATCTGAGCAGTCGCCTGCGCCCATACTATCGCGGGTAGGCTCAAATAAAGAATGCATGCTACCGTCAGTGCGGTAACTCGCTCTCGCCACATTCGCCCTCCAGAAAATGCTTCGCTGTTGGCAGTACTTTTACGCAATTGTACATGTGATGTGAAATATATATTACTGGTGCTGCCTGTGGACGATCCGGCTCTAGTGGTTCAGCATGCCTACAGTGAACCTCTAGTTGCTGCGTTGCCCGAAAGACATCCCCTTGGAAAAATGTAATTGTCAAGTTAGAGCGACGATTACGCTGCAAAAGCGATAATTTCGAGTTCGACGGAAGTATCAACCTTGGCGAGCAGTTCTTCCACTCTGGCAAAGATCGAATCTTCAATGAGGTATTCACTACAGCGCCGGCATTGAGCAACCGGCAGGCTCTTCAGAATGACGATCGTTCGCTCTGTGACTTTAAAGGGCAGGTCAGTTATCGTCGATTCCAGGGTGCTGCCGCAGACTCTGCATTTCATGGAGTTTTTCTCCTCGTTCTCAAGTCGGTTTGCCATTCCGTTGGATCAGGGTTGTACGCCGTGACGATTCTGACATTGTTGCCGTCCACATCGAGAGCGAAAAGAACGTGGAATACAGAACCTGCGTGGTTTCCCAGCAAAAGGTAACTCGGCAAATACTTGTCTTCTGGATATGACTCGATCACCTCATAAGTATCGATCGCTTGCAGAATGTCGTCCCTGGTAATGTACCTTCCCGCCATTCGCATGTTGACGTGATATGTCCAGTAGATCCGCCTTAATCTAAGGCAATCCTTAATGAAGTCCAGCGGATTCGCAGGAACTATGCGCCCGTTCGACACGACGAGAAAGTCTGGCAAAGTTGGAGGGTCCATTCAAGGGATCTGTGACCAACTGGCTTGCCTGGGAACGTCTCAGCAGTCTATGACTGACGTTCTCCCTGTGGACTCTGCGCTCTCGACGCGAGGAGTGTGCTTGCGATAACTTACTGTCCGATGGCGACTGAAGGTACAAAAGAACAGCTATCAAACACTTGGATCGAACAAGAAGCCCTGATTGATCGTATGACAGCCGAACTGTGCTGACAGTCCGATTAGTGAGGGTACAAGCCATTGGTGGATTCTTGGAAAATTATACGAGAACCTTAAAAATCGGATTGCCAGAGCCGTTTGCGTGTAGATTACAACACACAAATCGATCGAAGTAACCTTGAGAGGGGAATTTCAAAAAGCTTGCGAGATGGCTGCCCGACGATCGGCTGCAAAGATAGAGCTCATCGGGGTTGCCACCGAAGGTAGCCGCGTTCCGGTACACCCAGGCGACGGCGCGGCGGCACTGATCGACCATCGGGAACAAGTCGCCGTTGGCCTCTCCGAGCAGTCCAATACCCAGACCTGCAAATTTCAACACAAAAACGGAGATTATCTGAAGACTGCTTCGGTATCCAGACAGATTAATCGGTCGTGATCGCCATAGTCTCATCGACGGTGATGCGTTTTGGCGCTTTGGCGTCGGGGCCGGAATAAACAGCGATGATTTTGAAGGTGGACTCGGTGGTCTGAGCCGAGTAGGAATAGTTCGGGCGAGCCGGAACGCTGATGTCACCGCCCGTTCGGAGTTCGTCAAGCGAGACGTATTTTCCATTCGAAGCAAAATAGCGGCGCTCCGCATTCGCAATAGCGAGTAAATCATTGCGTACACCGGTCACCTCAACCGTTGTTTGCGGATTGGAGCCGACGGAAGTTACCGACTTCGCCTGCTTCGTATAGAGATATCCTCCCATTGCTACAACGGTCACCACAAGAATGAATCCGAATGCGCGTCCCATGCGCCCGAGTGTAGTGCAGGGCCGCTGACGCGCTAGTCTAAAATTTCAAACGTCTGACGAAAATATCTCCGACCATGACCCAATAAGCACAGAAGCTATACAGCGGGTATGTCGAAGTTGTCGGAGTATTCTTCTCGAACAATGCATGACCGACCCAACCAAAGCCGTAACCGAAAATCGGGCACGCGAGCAAGACCCACCATGAACGCGTCGTGATCACGTAAACGACAGTCGCAAGCACGAATATCGAGCCGATGAAATGCAGCCTCCGGCATATGTGGTTGCTATGCTCGGATAGATAGTATGGGTAAAACTCGCTGAAAGTCTGGTACTTCTTATTCATCAAGAGTTCGATCCGTCCGCCAGTACTCTCCGCAGCCGCCTTCGCGTTTCATAAAACCATTTTCTACCAGCTCGCGGCGCAAGCTTGCTGTGTCACCATGATAACGGCGCAGAATTTCATTCACGCGCTTTTCACTGTATCGCTTTTTCACATCGAAGCTGCGCACGACATGCCTGAGAATAGCTTCCAGCTTCTTGTGTTGCGCAGGGATTGTCTTGAGGCTGCCATCTCTGCGCGAATAATCTCGAATCACCTTCTGATCGTACGCGGTAACGTCTACATCGGTGGTCGACGCTGCGAGGCTTGCTTCGGAGAACAGCGTGCGCGCCTTGTCCTCGAGTGCTTTTGTATCCATTTCATAGATGTTGTAGTAGCTGAATGCCCTGGCGCTAACGATCACCTGCTGCGATTGTCAAGACAGCGATTTAGAACCGCTTTCCGGTTTCTCTGCTTCGAACAGGACTCTTGGGCGAGTATTGAAACCGCGCGGCCACAGCGGTGTAAGCGGCGCCCCATTTTTGAAGCCGAGTGACGACCTCAGGATTTACATTGGCTGCCATGAACAACGGTGTAGCATCCCAGACATTGGGACCGGAAATATCGCCGTAATTTGCCGGGAGAGTGTAGCTGTTCTCCGTCAATCCCACGGTGAAATACCGGCCGAGAGGATACTGGAGGTTCTTGTCCAGCCATGCCGCGAGCAGCGACTCCGTAATGGCACGCCTCACTTCGCGGGAAAGCGCTTCAAACATCGGCGCCCACGCTTCATTTACCATGATGGTCGGATTCACACTCTGATCGGGACGCCAGCCTTGCGCCCGGTCCTCCGGTCCTATGCGTGGATCGGTAGACTGCATCGCCTTGATCAACGTCACCAGCAGCCGCGCCGGTTCCGGTCTCCGGCTTTCTCGATACAGATCCTGGAGACCGCCGATGAGGTATAGCCAGTCAACAGGGGAGCGGCCCCGATGCCGGTGATTGCCGCTGTTGAGGAGCACCTGCAGTTGATACCAAGACGCGTTGAAGTACTCGTTCGTCAATGCACTCCCGCCCATACCCGAAGGTCCATCCGGAATGTTGACGGCCGAGGGTGCTGTCGCCGCCGGAATCGCATTGAACCAGGTCCGCGATTCGCCGCTAGATCCGAACAACTCCCGCCCCCGTCCTTCAAGGCCAAATTCTTGAGTGATCTCCCAGGCCTTCACGAGCTGCCAAAGCTGAGTTGAATACGCTTTATTAGCCAAATCAGGCGACCACTCGACGGGTGCGCGTTCCACATACGGTTTGAGCAATGCGCGCCTTGCGTTCGTCCACTTCTCGAAGTAGGCAATGATGCGGCCCGACGAGATAAGCTTCGACAGATCCGGCGACGCCAGGATGCCCCGCAACGACTGCCTGGACGTGCGAGGCGCTCTCCGGCCACCACTCGAAGCGTAATCAGTCGAGCCGTACAATTCGGAGAATTCACTATTTTCGAAAGCCGGGCCCCAGGCGTCCAGAGGATGCACTCGCGGCAGCCAATGGTTCCAGTCCGGCAGTTGTAAGGAAATGGGAATTTCGCGTGGATTCAAGTTTCCATCCGGCCGAAACACATCAGGTGTGATTGCCGCAACGATCGCGCTCTCTGGTGCGTTCCCGATATCCGGCTGCTTGGCCAAATCACCCTTCGGCCGGAAGACGAATGGAAGCGTTGCGGTGTCGCTGTCGAGCACCCATGAAAGCCCTGCTCCAGCTGCCCAGTTGGCGACCGGTTGAGCATCCAATCCGGGGCCCGGCTGATAAGGCGGATTCCATGGACGCCCCGGGCTCGGAACGGGCAGGGAGCGAATGTAGCTTGCGATCTGCTGACCCTGCAAAGTCGAAAGGCCATGAAACCTGGACCTGGCAACGATCGACGCGTTCGAGTATCCGAAGTATTTGAGATCCCGGCCATCGTAAGCATGGCAGTCGGAACAGTGGGCGCGAATGCGCGAGGCATCCTCGAGTCCACTTGCTGTCAGTGTCGCGCTCTGCCAGAACTGCCGGCCGGCCAGTAAGGAAGCGGAATCGCGAAACGGCGGCGTCCAAGTGTTGGGATCCTCTTCCTTGAACGCGTCGGGTTTTAACACTTTGATTGAATCACTGGTCAGGAAATTGAATGCCAGTACTCGAAACCCGCTCGCCAACCCATCGGTGCGGTTGAACCGGAACCGTATGATATTGGTGCCCCCGACGACGGCTCCCTCCTGGAGAGGCAGAGTGACCTTCAGCGTGGGGAAACCTCCGCCAATTCCTCCATAGCTTTTGCCAGGCTCCGCGACCGAGACGGTATCGTTATTCAAAGACACCCAGTTGCCCTCGTTGATTTCGACGCTCACCATGCCGGCGTAACTCAAACCATGGATTTCGATCCAAAGGGACCGAACCTGGCGCGCCAAGGGAGTTGGGATTTCAACAGTAACGCTCGACGTCGTGCCGTTCTCGCCTACAACTTCGACCGGGAGAGTTACCGGCGTGCCGGCCTGTGCGGCGGCTGCGGGTAAGGCAGAAAGAACAATGATTGTGAGAATCACGGTAAAGCGTTGCATGTTTCCGGCCATCTCAGAATATCCTGTCAACGCAGCGGGTAGCCTTGCTGCCCGGGAAGCTTTCCATCGATTTGGAGGACCTTCAAATTCCTTGGAACAGCGCCGGAATCCATGAAAGCCATAGAGCCGGGCAGCGACGAAAGCAGGCTGAGCGCCATATCGTTAGAGTAAACAATTTTGGGCCCAGAGGCTGTTTCAGCGCGAAAGACTTTTCCGATCCAGTACTGGCGGAACTGGGCTTCGTTCATGTCGCAGACTTTGCGAAGCACCACGTCTCGTTCTCGGGCAACAGGCGCACGCAGCAGCAATGTGACTCGCAAGTTTCCCGGCCAATATTGCTTGTCGCCGAGCACCAGTCTTCGGACGTCATCGAAGCTCAAGTTTCCTATCGGCACGTCCGCATTAACAACAACGGCGATGTCGCCCCCCGATGTCCCCTGAGCCTCGAGGAGCAGCCCGCAACATGCCGTCAGTAATCCCATCATTATTACGAAGCGGATAAAACGTCTCATTTTCTGAACAGTCTAGAAAGTGAAACTGGTTTGAATAAATGCACTGTTAACTCGTGTCGAATCCGGCGGCCGCCGGAAATTTCGATACTCGAATTTCAGGGCGGCGAACTCGGTCAGATCGTAACGTATGCCGATGGTCGAGCCGCTCAGGCTCGGCACCGTGCGAAACGGCACATCCGATTTCGGTATATGAATATATTCGTAACGATAGTACGGCTTCCAGACTCGGTTCGCCACGGGCAAGCGATACGCCGACTGGATATAAAAAGCCTGGCTATGGGATACCGGCAGGAGACCCGCAAGATCCCGGTGTGTGACATTGGCGATTTCCGCTATGACTTCCGGCGTCTCGCGGGTCCACACAAGATGTCCTGACGTAATCCATTCTCTGAAGTTCTGTCCCGGCGACAAGTCGATACGATCCTGATATACAGATCCTCCAAATTGCAATCCACGAGCATGGCTTGGTCTGGCCGAGAGATTGGCAAGCCAGGCTTTCGTGTTATTTGTGGGGCCGAAGTCCGCCGGCCGGCTCAGGATCGGCCCTCGGCTATTCCCAACGCCGGCATTGTAGTTCAGGTTCAACCCGCGGGCCGGCATCGTACCTTCAATTTGAGCGCCGACGAAATGAATCGGAATAAACTGGCCGCCAAACTGCACCATTTCCGGACGGCTGACAGTCGTCTGGAGCCATTGGCCATGATGGTAGGTGGTATTCCACCAATTGATGGGTGTGTGATAGCGGCCGAAGGATACTTTGAACGCATCGCTCTGATCGAAACGGACGATGGCACGCTCCACTTCGGGATTGAAGCCCGGTGCGCCTCCCAATCCGGCGTCGCGGCGGGCGCTCAGCGTTATTTCGCTGAAGAAGTTTACTTTCGGGGCAAGCGCCGACACTAAATGCAGCGTGAACTGCCCCTCGCTGAATCCACTGTGTGTTCCCTTTTGGTCCGATCCCGAAAAGTCGATATCCGAAAAACCTCGCAGTTCCAGTGAAGGATATTGAGGCAGAGCCGCAGCGGCCGGTAAGGTGGCTTGTTGCGGGTCGCTTCCGTTGTGGGAACCTGCATTGAGGGAGGCCGGCGCCGGAGGGGCGGGGGCCGGAGGAACCGGCGGCCTGCGTTCCGCTTCGAGCTCTTGGACGCGCTTTTCGAGAGCTTCAATTCGTGCCAACAATTCCTGGACTGAAGTTTCACCACTTTGAAGGATCAGGCACAGCAACAAACTCGATTTCCACATCACAGCCTCCTCAATGCCTCGCAGCCGCCCGGCCCAGACGTTTTAGTGGAACGACCAAAGATGCCGGTCCACCGGTTGCGTTGGCAAATGTCGTGTGAATCTCAGGAAAGACTCATCCGGACAAGCAAATCGCGAAATCTAGTATCTCCTCGCAGGCGGTCAAACCAGGGGGCGACTTTCAGAAGCACGAGCGGGAAGTCGTGCTCATCGTAAGCGCGCTTCAGCGCTTCCAATGCCTTATCATTCTCACCGAGCCCGGCGTGAATCAGTGCAATACTGACTGAAGAGACATACTGCCGGCGGGAGAGCTTCCCCAGGTCGTCCAGCGCCTTCCGCGCGTTGGGCGCGTCGCGTGAAAGCCCATAGGTATATCCAAGATGACCGAGCAGAACCGGGCTGTCCTCGGAAAGGGAAAACGCTTTGCGGAGTTCGGCAATCGCCTCCGGATACACGCCACGCTGCTGTTCCGCGACCCCGAGCCCCCAGTGGGCGGACACATAGTTCTCGTCGATCTCGAGCGTCTTCTTAAACTGTTCGGCTGCCTCTTCTTTTTTCCCTGCGTAGAGCAGGTACCATCCCAGGTCCGCGTTGATGATGGGTGACAGAGGGTCCAAAATCAGGGCGCGCTGAGCCGTCGCGATCGCCTCCGGAAGGCGTCCCATCGCGGCCAGGTACATGCCGTACTGGTTATATGCCAACGCGGAGTTCGGAGCCAGTTGAATGGCCCGATTGAATTCCTTTTCGGCTCCTGCCCAGTCCCAGTCGAGCAGGAGTTTGATATTGCCCAGCGCGATATGAGCTTCGGCGAGGGAATCGTCGATCTGAAGCGCCTTTAAAGCGACGGTCTTTGCTTCCGCGATGGCTTCCACCCAATAGCTGCCAAGAGAGAGATTTGAGTCCGCCAGTCCCGCGTAGGCAAGGGCGTAATTGGAATCTTTATTGGTGGCCTGCTGGAAATAGTCGATGGCTTTCTTGAAACCCTCGATTGTTCCCTTGTTCCAGTTGTAGCGGCCGCGCAGATAGAGTTGATAGGCTTCGCTGTTTTGCGTGAAACGCTTCGTGACGCGCTTCAAATCCTCGCCGGTCAATGTGGACTGCAGCTTTCCCGATATTTCACTCGCGATGTTCTCTTGAACTGTAAAAATATCCGCAAGCTCGCGATTGTATTGCTGACCCCAGAGCTGCGATCCGCTGTTCACATCGACCAATTCAGCCTGTACGAGCAAATTGTTTCCTCTTTGCGCAACGCGACCCGTGAGCACGGCGCGAACACCAAGCTCCGTACCGGCCTTTCGGGGATCCGCATCCTTGGCCTTATAACGAAACACGAGGCTGCGTGCGGTAACCCGCAATTTAGGTAGTTGAGAAAGGCTGTTGATGATGCTTTCGGTGATGCCGTCGGAGAGATATTCCCCGTCCGGATACGCCGCGTCATGCGCAAAAGGCAGAATGGCGATCGAGTCCAATTGCGCGCTCTTGTTCGGACCGAGCAACCCGGCAACAATGATCAAAAGAAGAAGAAGAACGAGACCGGCGCCCGCCAAGAGCACCGTGCGTCTGGCCTCAAGGCTTCGAATCCAACGCCCACTTCCGCCGGCCGCTAAAGTGGTAACCGAATCCAGATCCCGTTGTAGCCGCTTCAGCTCTAGCCGTATCTGGGTCGAATTCGAATATCGGGCCGAGCGGGTCTTCTGAAGGGCGCGCAAGATGATTCTTTCAAGCTCTACAGGAACTCGCGCGCTCACGCGGGATGGCGGTTCTGGGGTGCGGTTGAGGATGGCGTCGTGAACAATGGCAGCGGTTGGACCGGGAAATGCGCGGCGACCGGTAGCCATCTCGTAGAGAACAGCGCCGAATGAAAACAGGTCGGTCTGTTGATCAAGTTCTTCACCACGCGCCTGTTCCGGCGACATATAGGCGATAGTTCCTACAGCCGTACCGGGACTTGTCAATTCGTCAGCCGCCACCGTGGCGTCCACGGACAGCTCCGCGGTCGGAGCGGCGCCCGAAACCAATTTCGCTAAGCCGAAATCGAGGATTTTGCATGGGCCGCGCCTGGTGATGAAGATGTTTGCAGGCTTGATGTCGCGATGAACAATCCCCTTGCTGTGCGCCGCTTCGAGCGCATCCGTAATCTCAATGGCGATTTCGAGTAACGCGTTTAGTTCGAGCGGACCCATAGCGATACGCTCGGCAAGGGTTTCTCCTT
>WNGG01004064.1_pt1 | contig 24382 bp, 27 predicted proteins | sample 5400661 | NCBI WGS metagenome assembly WNGG01 (sample SAMN13153372, study PRJNA577476) | soil metagenome | isolation source: 100 cm soil or saprolite under Garry oak tree replicate 1 | place: USA:California | collected 2016-06-15
ACCCCCGCTTACGTGAGCGCGATGCACCGGGTGAACTCCGTCAAGGACCCGGTCAACTTCGGCGGCTCCTTGCAGTTCAGCGACACGATTCAGACCAGCGCCCCGATCGACGGTGGGACCTCGGGCGGCCCGCTCCTGAACGTTGGCAGTCAGGTGGTTGGCATCGCGATGGAGTCGGACGTCACGCGCGCCGGCTTCGCGCTCAACGTGGCCGACGTGCAGGACGATGTCCAGCAGATCCTCCAGACCGGCCAGGTCGTGGTGCCCTCACTCGGCGCAACGACCAGCGACGTCACGTCCGAGACCGCGGCCCTGAACGGCGTGCCACAGGGGAGCCAGATCGTGAGCGTAGACAAGGGCGGACCGGCGACTGGCGCCGGCCTCAAGGCCGGCGACGTGATCACGCAGCTGGACGATGTTCGGCTCGATTCCGCGCACCCGCTTTCGCTGCTGCTCCGGTCGCGATTTCACGCCAACCAGCGCGTGACCGTTACTTACTCGCGAAACGGCGCGTCGACGCAGACCGAGCTGACGTTGACCACCCAGCACCCCACCTGTTCATGACGTCGGTCATGTCCGGGAGCGTCCGTGGGTGGATCAACGACGCGCTGATCAGGGCCGTCGGCGAGCTGGGTGTCGAGGGCGAGGTTCCGGACCTGGAGCTGGGCCGGGCGAAGGTGCCAGGGCACGGCGACTACGCAAGCTCAGCGGGCATGAAGCTGGCACGTGTGCTGCGGCAGGACCCGAAGGCGATCGCGGCGCGGATCGCGGGGTCGGTGCAGGTGGCCGAGGGGGCGGCAACGGCGGAGGCGGCCGGCGGATACGTCAACTTCCGGCTGGCCGACGCATGGCTTCAGCGCCTGGTCGGGCGCGTCGAACCGCGCTATGGTGCGCGCGACATCGGCCGCGGGGAGCGGTTGCAAGTCGAGTTCGGCAGCGTCAATCCGACCGGACCGCTGCACATCGGACACGGCCGAGGGGTCACGCTCGGCGATTCGATGTGCCGCCTTCTCGAGTTCACCGGTCATTCGGTGCAGCGCGAGTACTACGTCAACTCCGACAACACGCAGACCCGCCGGTTCGGCGCGTCCGTGTACGCGCGGCTGCATGGGCTGGAGCCGCCCGAGGGCGGCTACACGGGCGACTACGTCCAAGAGCTCGCGGAGATGGCGCGCCACGACCTGCCCGGCATCGACATGCTGCCCGAGGAAGAGGCAGAGCCGAAGCTGCGGATGTACGCCATCGACAAGATGGTCGAGCGGATCAAAGCGACTGTCGCGCGAGTCAATGTGCGCTACGACGAGTGGTACTACGAGAACCGACTGTGGGAGTCAGGCCTCCCCCAAACGGCCATCGAGAGGCTGCGCGAGTCCGGACACATCAAGGAACGCGACGGCGCGCTGTGGTTCGGCGAGCCGGACGATACAGAGGAAGACCGCGTCGTCATTCGGGCCAACGGCCAGCCCACGTACTTCGCTTCAGACCTGGGCTACCTGCTCAGCCGCTTCGAGCAGCGTGGATTCAACCGCGTCGTCGAGGTATGGGCTGCGGATCATCACGGCTACGTGCCTCGGATGAAGTCCGCGGCCGCGGCGCTCGGCTTCGACCATCAGAAGCTGGTGATCATCCTCCACCAGATGGTCAACCTCAAGGAGGGCGCCACGCGCAGCGGACTAAAAGTCAAGATGTCGAAGCGCGCCGGGCGCTTCGTCACGCTCGACGAGCTGGTCGATCGGGTCGGAAGCGACGCCGTGCGCTACTTCTATTTATTGCGATCACCCGACACCACGATCGAGTTCGACCTCGAGCTGGCGGTGACGCAGGGCAACGAGAACCCGGTCTACTACGCGCAGTACGCGCACGCGCGGCTGTCCAACGTGGAGGCGACCGCCGGCGAGCGGCATACGCGGCTTCCCGAAGAAGCCAACGTGGGCCTGCTGACCCATCCGTGGGAGCTCGACGTGGCTCGGCAGATCGCGTTCTGGCCCGACGTGGTCGAGGACTCGACCTCTCTCCTCGAGCCCCACCGCATTCCTTATTACGTGCACGACCTGGCGACAGCGGTTCACCGCTTCTACCACGCGGGCAACGCTCAAAGCGAGCATCGCGTCGTGGTCGACGATCCCGAACTGACAAGGGCGAGGCTGGAGCTGTGCCGGGCGGCGCGTCACACTTTGAAGACGGCGCTCGACCTGATGGGGGTCAGCGCGCCCGAAAGGATGTAGGAGCAAAAGGCAGTGGACGTCACCTGGCTTGGACACGGCTGTTTCCGTTTGCGTGGTCGCGGCGCGGCGGTGGTCACGGACCCATACCCGCCCGTGATCGGACTGAAGCTTGCGCGCATGGACGCCGAGGTCGTGACGGTCAGCCACGAGCACGAGAACCACAGCTATACGCAGGTGGTGCGCGACGGCGCCTACGAGATCCGCGGTCCCGGCGAGTACGAGGTTGCCGGGGTGAGCGTGATCGGCGTGCCGACATATCACGACGCCGACAAGGGCGTGAAGCACGGCCGCAACACCGTCTACCTCATCGAGATCGACGACGTGCGTATCTGCCATCTCGGCGACCTGGGCCACAAGCTCGACGACGCCGAAGCGGAGGCGGTTTCGTCACCTGACGTCCTGCTCGTGCCGGTCGGCGGGCGCACCGCGATGAACGCCGCCCAGGCGGCCGAGGTCGTGCGGCAGCTCGAGCCGAGGTACGTGGTGCCAATGCACTACGCGATCCCGGGCCTGAAGCTGCAGCTCGATCCGATCGACAGGTTCCTCAAGGAGATGGGGGTGACGGCATCCGACGCGCAGCCGAAGCTCTCCGTGCAGAAGTCGTCCGTCTCGGAGTACGAGACGAAGGTCGTGGTGCTGGAGCCCAGGGCAGAGCCAAAGGTTTAGCAACCGGCCGTCTCCGGTAACATTTGAAAAACCGCCCTGGAGGTCGTCCATGTCGAAGTACGTTTTCGTGACCGGGGGTGTCGTCTCCTCCCTAGGCAAAGGAATCACCGCGGCGTCCATCGGGAACATCCTGAAGGCCCGCCACCTCACCGTCTCCCTACAAAAGCTCGACCCGTACCTCAACGTCGACCCCGGCACGATGAGCCCGTACCAGCACGGAGAGGTATTCGTCACGGACGACGGCGCGGAAACCGACCTCGACCTCGGGCACTATGAGCGGTTCGTCGACGAGAATCTGACCGTCGCGTCGAACGTGACGACCGGAAAGATCTACCAGGACGTCATCGCGCGCGAGCGGCGCGGCGATTACCTCGGCGCCACCGTCCAGGTCATCCCGCACGTCACGAACGTGATCAAGGAAAAGATCCTCCGCGCGTCCAAGGACCCGCAGGCCGACGTGGTCGTGGTCGAGGTGGGTGGGACCGTCGGAGACATCGAGAGCCTCCCGTTTCTCGAAGCCATCCGCCAGCTGAAGAACGACCTCGGGCGACAGAACGTGTTTTACGTCCACTGCTCCTTGGTGCCGGTGGTGCGCGGCCAGGAGATGAAGACCAAGCCGACCCAGCACTCGGTCCAGGCCCTGCGAGCGATCGGTATCCAGCCCGACGCCATCATCTGCCGCTCCGAGCTGCCGATCGACAACGACCTCAAGGAGAAGATCACGCTGTTCACCGACGTGCCGCGCGATGCGGTGGTTTCGGTGCCCGACGTCAAGTCGATCTACGAGGTGCCGCTGATGCTCGAGGCGGCCGGCCTGGGCAAGGTGATGGCGAAGCATTTCGAGCTCGATGACGCGGCGCACGTTCCCGACAACGAGCCGTGGATCAGGCTGGTCGACCGGATAAAGCACCCGCGCGCTTCGGTGCCGATCGCAATCGTCGGCAAATACATCCAGCTCCCGGACGCGTACCTGAGCGTCATCGAGTCGCTGCGCCACGCCGGGATCTACCACGGACTTGGCATCGACATCCACTGGGTTTCATCCGAGAGGCTCGACGCCGGCGACTCATCTCCGCTGATGGGGGTGGCCGGCATCGTGGTCCCGGGTGGATTCGGTTATCGCGGCATCGAGGGCAAGGTGCAGGCGTCGCGCTACGCGCGCCACAACCGGATCCCGTACCTAGGGCTGTGCCTCGGGATGCAGTGTGCGGTCATCGACTTCGCGCGCGAGAAGCTGGATGCTCCGGACGCCAACTCGACGGAGTTCGCCGCATTCACGTCCACACCGGTGATCGACCTCATGCCCGAGCAGCGAAACGTCGACCAGATGGGCGCCTCCATGCGACTCGGCCTGTACCCGTGCAAGCTCACACCTGGTTCGCTCGCGCACAGGGCGTACGGGGAAGAGGTCGTCTACGAGCGCCATCGCCACCGCTTCGAGTTCAACAACGAGTACCGCGAGGTCATGAACGAGGCGGGCATGCTGTTCACCGGCTTGTCGCCCAATGGGCGCCTGGTCGAGATCATCGAGCTCGCCGACCATCCATGGTTCGTCGCGAGCCAGTTCCACCCCGAGTTCCGCTCTCGTCCCAATCGCCCGCACCCGCTGTTCCGGGATTTCGTGAGAGCGGCATTCCTGCAGAGCGGCATCGACCAGATGGAGCTTCGTCCAGCGGAGCTGCTCGAAGAGCCCGAGAACCTCTAGGACCCATGGAACAGCACAGGAGCGGGATTCCTTCATTCGAGGCGCGGGGCGAGCTGTCGCTGGAGCTCGTCAGCGCGACCGAGGCGGCGGCGCTGGCGTGCGCGGGGCTGCTGGGCAAGGGCGATGCGGAGGCGGTCAGCGACGCGGCCGGACACGCGATGCGGGAGGCGCTCGAACGGTCGAGCCTGACCGGCACCGTCGTTTTGAGCCCTCGCCCGCAGGCGCACCTCCCCGTCGGATTGGTCATCAACGGCGGAGACCGAAAGGTCGACCTCGGGGTGTACCCGGTCGAAGGCGCGAGCCAGGTCGCCCGCGGACACATCAACGCGGTGTCGCTGCTCGTGGCGGTCGAGCCGGGTGGATTCCCTCTGATGCCGGTGGTGTCGCAGGTGGAGAAGTTCGTCGCCGGTCCAGGTGCCCGTGGCGCCATCGACGTGGACGATCCGATGATCGACAACCTGCGCCGGATCGCGTTCGCTCGCGACGTCCGTGTCCAGGACCTCACGATCGGGATCCTCGAGCGGCCTCGCCACCAGGAGCTGATCGCAGATGTCGCCTCGGCGGGGGCGCGCATAAGGACCCTCGAGGAGGGGGACTTCGCCAGCGCGGTGATGGCGGCGCTGCCCGAGACCGGGATCGACGCCGCCATTGGGATCGGCGACCTGCACGCCACCCTGATCGCGGCCTGTGCCGTGAAGTGCCTGGGCGGCGAGTTCCTGGCCCGGTTGGTCGCTCGGAACGACGAGGAGCGGAAGGTGGTAGGCGAGATGGCGTCCCACGTCTACGGGATGGCCGAGCTTGTTCCCGCGGCCGATATAGCGGTTGCGATCACCGGTGTTACAGGCGGCCCGCTGCTTCCGGGCCTGACGTTCGGGAGCGGCTACGCCGAGACCTCCTCGCTCGTGATGTCGAGCCGCCACGCCACCGTCCGCCGCCTCACCACGCGACATCACTCCCGCCCCTAGCCGCTGCAACCAGGATTAGACGGCCCGGGTAGCGGGTATCTAGAAGCAGGTATCCCATGAGCCAGTTCGATCCCTACTTGCCGCCGAAGAGCGGCGAGTACGTTCCCCCGCAGCACCACGACGGCGCCTCCGACATTCCGCCGGACTCGCCGTATCACACCTCTGGAGCACCGCGCCAGAACGACCGCGGCCTGCTTGGCGGCCTCATCTCCGCCGGGCTGGCGGCCTGGGCCGTCGTCAAGTACGGCCTGGTCTTCCTGGTCAAGCTGCCGGCGGCGGGAACCCTGATCTCGCTGGTGGTGAGCTTTGGGGGTTATGCCCTCTTCTACGGGCCGTGGTTCGCGGTCGCGCTCGTGTTGATGATCCTGGTCCACGAGATGGGCCACGTCGTCGAGATCCGGCGCCAGGGAATGACCGCCACCGCGCCGATCTTCATTCCGTTTCTGGGCGCCGCGATCTTCCAGCGCTCTCATCCCACAGACGCCCTGAAGCAGGCGCAGATAGGCATCGCGGGCCCGATTGCGGGCACCCTCGGCGCCACGGCGGCCTTCTTCCTGTACAACGCGACCCAGGAGCCCATCTTCCTGCTGGCCGCCTGGATCGGCTTCTACATCAACCTGTTCAACCTGATTCCGATCTGGCAGCTGGACGGAGCGTGGATTCTCGGTCCGGTGTCGCCCTGGTTCCAGGTCGCGGCGCTCGCGGTGATCGGACTCGGCGCCTTCACCCTCCACTTCTTCCTCAGCCCGCTGCTGGTCATCTTCGCCCTGCTGGGCATCCCGAGCCTGATCGAGCGTTTTCGCAACGCCGGCAATCCGTACTACACGTCGGTGCCGGCATCGGGCCGCTGGGCGATGGGGCTGGCCTGGATCGGACTCGTCATCTATCTCGGAGTCATGAGCCTGCAAGCGAACACCTTGCTCGCTCCGTTTGCTCGGTAAACTACCTTCCCTGGAGATCCCATGAAGCTACAGATCCACCCCACCTACTACGAAGACGCGGTCGTGACCTGCGCGTGCGGGAACACTTTCACGACCGGTTCCACGCGCAAGGAGCTCAAGACCGAGATCTGCTCCGTCTGCCACCCGTTTTTCACGGGGACGCAGCGGATCGTGGATACCGGCGGACAGGTCGAGCGGTTCCGGAAGCGGGCTGCTAAGACCCGGGCCTAGATGGCGCGCCCGGAGGTAGCCGCTCCGGAGGCGAAGCCAGCACCCAAGGCCGAGCCTTTCTTCTACGGCGGCCAGGCCGTCATCGAAGGCGTGATGATGCGCGGCAAGCGCCACTACGCGGTCGCGATTCGCCTGCCCAACACCCACGAGATCGTGGTCGATCGCGGCGAGCTGAAGGCACCCATCTACACGCACCCGATCTGGAAGCTCCCGTTCGTGCGCGGTCTCGCGCTCATCGGCGAGCAGCTCCACCTCGGCATGAAGTCACTCATCTGGTCGGCCAACATGAACGCCGGCAGCCAGAACATCGAGATCGGCAAGAAGGAGATCACCGGCTCCGTCGCCATGGCCGGCGTCTTCGCGCTCGTCATCTTCATCGGGCTGCCGCTTCTTCTGGCGAGCTTCGCCGTCCATCGGAGCGGAAGCTTCCTGTTTGTCCTTGTCGAGGGACTCATCCGCGTCGGCCTCGTGCTTGGGTACCTCGCGGCGATCGCGCTCCTGCCCGACGTGAGGCGCGTGTTCATGTACCACGGCGCCGAGCACAAGACGATCAACGCTTTCGAGTCGGGGTGGCAGCTCGACGTGCCGTCGGTGCGGCGCGCCAGCACGCTGCACCCGCGCTGCGGCACGGGATTCCTCCTCGTGGTGCTGGTGGTCAGCGTCATCGTCTTCAGCCTGGTCGCGCTTTTTCACCCGAACCTGTTCTGGTTGGTGATGAGCCGCGTGCTCGCCATCCCGGTGATTGCGGGCGTCGGCTTCGAGCTCATCCGCTTCATGGCCCGCAACCGCACCAACGCCGTGGTCCGCGTTGCGCTCCTGCCGGTCCTCGGTACCCAGAAATTCACGACGCGCGAACCCACCGACGACATGCTCGAGGTCGCCATCTGCGCGTTCAACAGCGCGCGGCAGGGCGAAGAGGAGACCACCGGAGCGGCAGCGTGAAAAGGCACAAGGGGGGCAGGCCCCCCTTGTGGGGAACCCCCCAAAATTTCGAGGCGGTATGGCCAGGTCGTGTCGTTGCGGTTGCCCGGCAAAGCCGGGCCACGCGGGAGTAAGGACGTGATTGATCGACTCGAGTCGATCGCGCGGCGCTACCGCGAGATCGAGAACGAGATGGCGCGGCCTGACGTGGCGACCGACCACGAGAAGCTGACCAAGCTGGCCCGCGAGCAGCGCTCGCTGCGCGAGATCGTCGAGGCGTACGACGCATATCGCCGCGCCCGCCACGAGATGGAGTCCGCGCGGGAGATGCTCCGCCACGAGAAGGACGCGGAAATGCAGGAGTACCTGCGTTCGGAGGAGCGACGCGCTGGTGGGCAGCTGGCGGATCTGGAAGAGAGGCTGAAGCTGCTTCTGCTCCCCAAGGACCCCAACGACGACCGCGACGTGGTGGTCGAGATCCAGGGCGCCGAAGGTGGAGACGAGGCCGCGCTCTTTGCGGCCGATCTCTTCCGCATGTACACGAGATGGGCCGAGAAGAAAGGTTGGAAGGTCGACGTGGTCGACGCGTCACCAACCGGCATCGGCGGCTACGACAAGATCACCTTCGAGGTCCACGGGCACGGCGCTTACTCGCAGCTGAAGTACGAGGGTGGGGTGCATCGCGTGCAGCGCGTGCCCAAGACCGAGGCGCAGGGACGCATCCACACCTCGGCGGCGACTGTCGCGGTGCTGCCGGAGGCGGACCCGGTGGAGGTCGAGCTGCGGCCGGAAGACCTGGAGATCAAGGCCTCGACCTCGACCGGCCCCGGAGGGCAGAGCGTCAACACGACCTATTCAGCCATCCGCATCACGCACAGGCCGACCGGCCTGGTGGTGAGCATCCAGGACGAGAAATCGCAGCTGCAGAACAAGGAGAAGGCGATGCGCATCCTTCGCGCTCGTCTCTACGAGATGAAGCTCGCCGAGCAGCAGGAGGCGATCGGCGCGCAGCGGCGCGGCATGGTTCGCAGCGGAAACCGCTCGGAGAAGATCCGGACCTACAACTTCAAAGACAACCGCGTCACCGACCACCGGATCAACCTGACGCTGCACAAGCTCGACCGCGTCATGCAGGGTGACCTCGACGACCTGGTGTCGGCGCTCATCGCCGCCGAGCGTGCGGCGCAGCTGAACGGCGGCGCAGAAGCGGCGGCAAGTTGACCATTGTCGAGGTCCTGAAGCTCTCCTCCGACTACCTCCAGAAGCACGGTTCCGACTCGCCCCGGCTCGACGCCGAGCTCTTGCTCGCGCATGCGCTGCGGATGCGGCGGCTCGATCTGTACCTGAAGTTCGATCGCCCGCTCGCCGAGACGGAGTTGAGCGCTTACAGGACCCTCGTCTCGCGCCGAGCCAAAGGCCAACCGGTTGCGTACCTCGTCGGACACAAAGAGTTCATGGGCCTGGACTTCGAGGTCACCCCCGATGTCCTGGTCCCCAATCCCGACACCGAGGTGCTTGTGCAAAGGGCAGTGGAGATCGCGCGTGATGCGCAGCGCGCGCTCCGGGTGACGGACGTCGGCACCGGCAGCGGGTGCATCGCCATCGCCGTCGCCCACTACGCGCCGAACGTTGACGTCTGGGCCTCCGACATCAGCCGTGAGGCGCTGACCCTCGCCGAGCGCAACGTGGCGCGGCACGGGGTGGGCGAACGGGTTCACCTTGTATGCGGGGATCTCATGAGTCCGATGACCGGTGAGTTCGACCTCGTCTGCGCCAACCTCCCCTACGTGTCCGCGGGCGCAACTCTGCCGCGAGAGGTCGCGGCTCAGCCCGCAGGGGCGCTGCTCGCCGGTCTGGGTGGCGCGGAGCTCGTCCGGCGGCTCCTCGATGATGCGCCGGCGCGGCTCGCACCCGCCGGCCGAGTCCTGGCCGAGATCGACCCCTCGATCCTCGGCGTCGTGTCGGAATCCGCCAGGCGCAATTTCGCCGGGCATCGAGTCCGGCGCGACGCCGCAGGCCATGAGCGAGTTCTAGAAGCGTGGTCCTGAAGCCCACCCACGAAGGTATGCAGAGGGCCGCTCAGATCGTCCGCAGCGGCGGAGTGGTCGCGTTCCCGACCGACACGGTCTACGGGCTCGGCGCAAGCGCCGACGACGAGGTGGCGCAGAAGCGCATCTACCAGATCAAGGGCCGGCCGGTCGGCATGCCCCTGATCCTCATGGCCGCCGCTGAATCACAGCTCGAAGGCCTGGTGCACGTCGACTCACGCGCCGAGGCGATGATGCGGCGGTGGTGGCCGGGGCCGCTGACCTTGATCCTGCACGCGATCGGGGGCGGCACGCTCGGCGTGCGCATCCCGAAGCACGAGGTCGCGCTCGAGCTGCTGCGGCACGCGGGCCCGCTGATGACCACGAGCGCCAACCTCCACGGTGGCGATCCGGCGATGGACGCGATGGAGGCGGAGAAGCTGGCCGGGGTCATGGCCGTCGTGGACGGAGGAGCCGCACCTGGAGGCACACCTTCATCGGTGCTCGATCTGACCGGCCCCGAACCACACGTCCTTCGCGAAGGGGCGATTTCGACGCCGGAGCTGCTCGGACCACCGTCTCCGCGAGCCGGATAGGATCGTGGCGTGACGACGAACATCACCACGATGACCTTCCGGGCACTGGACCGGGAGGATCCCGACGTCGCGCAGCTGATCCGCAACGAGTTTCGGCGACAGTCCGACACGCTCGAGCTGATCGCCTCGGAAAACCTGACCAGCCCCGCAATCCTCGAGGCGCTCGGCACGCTGCTCACCAACAAGTACGCGGAGGGTTATCCCGGGCGCCGCTACTACGGCGGCACGGGCGAGGTCATCGACAAGATCGAATCGCTCGCCGTCGACCGGGCCAAGCAGCTGTTCGGCGCCGACTACGTCAACGTGCAGCCGCATTCGGGCTCCCAGGCCAACGCAGCCGTGTACATGGCGGTATGCCAGCCAGGTGACCGAGTGATGGGCATGGACCTGAGCGCGGGCGGCCACCTCACGCACGGGAGCCCGGCGAATTTCTCGGGCAAGCTGTACGAGATCCACTCCTACGGCGTGGACCGCGAGACCGAGCGCATCGATTACGACGCGGTCCAGAAGCAGGCCGAAGAGGTGCGGCCGAAGATGCTCCTCGCCGGATTTTCCGCCTACTCGCGCATCGTCGATTGGAGCCGGATGCGAGAGATCGCCGACTCGGTCGGTGCCACGCTCTTCGTGGACATGGCCCACGTCGCCGGACTGGTCGCAGGTGGCGTGTACCCGTCGCCCATTCCACACGCGGCGATCACCTCGACAACGACGCAAAAGACGCTCCGTGGCGCGTGGGGCGCGATCATCCTGTGCAGGAACGACTGGCAGAAGGCGATCGACTCCGCCGTCTTTCCAGGCACGCAGGGCGGGCCGCTGATGCACGCGATCGCGGCCAAGGCGGTGTGCTTCGGCGAAGCCCTCAAGCCGGACTTCAAGCAGTACGCGAAGCAGGTCGTGGCCAACGCGAAAGCCATGGCCGACCGGTTGACGGTGCGTGGGATGCGCCTGGTCAGCGGCGGCACCGACAGCCACCTGATGCTCATCGACCTCCGGCCTCAGAAGCGGACGGGAAAGCAGGTCCAGGACATCGCCGACACAGTCGGCATCACGTTGAACCGCAACTCGATTCCTTTTGACGACGCGTCGAAGTTCAATCCGAGCGGCGTTCGGGTCGGCACACCGCTGGTGTCGACACGCGGGATGCGTGAGGGGGAGATGGTCGTGATCGCAGACTGCATCGCCGACCTCGTCGAGCGGATCGATGACCCGGCCACGCTGGACTCGGTCCACGAGCGCGCCCTCGAGCTCTGCCGGAAGTTCCCGATCCCCTACGCATTTGACTGACTTCTTCAGCGACAAGGCGCTGACCAACATCAGCGAGCACCTGCTGCCGGGCCTGTGGCCCCTCCTCGTCGCTTTCGTGGGTTGCGTCGCCGTGGTGCCGCTCGCGATCTGGCTGTCGCGCCGGTTCGGCTGGATCGCGCTGCCCGGCGGCCGGCACGCGCACGCCAGCCCGACGCCGCTGCTGGGGGGACTCGCGATGTGGGGCGGTCTCGCCCTCGCGGTGCTGATCTTCGTCCCACTCAGCGTCCAGACGTGGGGTGTGCTCCTTGTGTCCGGTCTCGCCATGGCTGCCCTGGCGATCGACGACAGATGGTCGATGGCCCCGCTGGTGAAGCTCGGGGTGCAGGTCGCCCTGGCCCTGCTCGCCGTCGTCGTGTTCGGCATCGAGATCCGGTTCTTCAGCCTGCCGGGGGGACATCTCATCCAGCTCGGGCTGCTGATGGCCCCGGTGAGCGTGTTCTGGCTCGTCGGGATGCAGAACACGGTCAACCTTCTCGACGGGTCCGACGGACTGGCGGCGGGGGTCGTCGCCATAGTCGCGGCGATCCTGATGCTGGCGGCCGGCCAGCTCAAGCAACCGGAAGTGGTGCAGCTGAGCGGTGCGCTGGCGGGTTGCTGCGCGGGGTTTCTGCTCTTCAACTTCCATCCCGCCCGCATCTTCATGGGCGATTCGGGCGCGCACTTCCTCGGCATCGCGCTGGGGATGATCTCGATCCTCGGCGTGGCGAAGGTCGCCGTCGCGTTTGCGTTGGCCGCACCGGTGGTCGTGCTGGCGCTGCCGATCGCAGACACCGGATGGGCCATCCTCCGCCGCCGGCGCGATGGGATGTCGGTGGCGAAACCCGACCGCCTGCACCTGCACCACCGCCTCCAGTCATTCGGGCTGGACCCGCGACAGACGTGCTACGTCTTCTACGCGGCGAGCGCGCTGCTCGGCGGACTCGCCCTGACCCTGTTCGGCCACGGCCGCATCCTCGCCGTGGTGCTGGTCGCGACGGCCGTGCTCGTCTCGACGGTCGCGGCCGACCTGCTCCAGCACGCCGGCTGGCGGGTCCGCGCCCCCTGGTTGCGCCGCCTTCTCGGCGTTCCGGCTTCCCGGTAGCATTTAGCTCGGGCATGCGCCCAGCGAGTCAGGGTCCCAGCGGGGCCGACATGGCGGGAATAGGGATCTATTTCGCCGCCGCCGTCTTGCTACCTCTGCTCGGTGGCGTTGCCCTCGACAGGGTTTTCAACACTGCGCCGGTTTTCGTCCTGGTCGGACTGGTCGTGGGCCTGGCGGCGGGCGGAGCCGCGGTCTATGTGAAGGTGAAGGAACTTTCAAGGTGACGTCGAGTGCCTTGCTGCGGCAGACAGTGGTGGGCTGCGCGATTCTCGCCGTGGCCGTCGTCGTCGTGGCGTCGGCCGCCGGCTACCCCGGGCACGGATTCGGGGTTGCGGGGGGCCTGCTGCTTGGTTCGCTCAACGGCTACCTGATCCAGGGCCTCCTGGGCCGAGGCACACCGTTTGTCGCCTCGAGCCTGCTGCGGATCGTCTTTTTCAGCGCGGTGGTCCTGTTCGCGGCTTTCGTTCTACGCGGCGAGGCGTGGACCGTTGCGCTGGGAATCGGCATCGCGCAGCTGGTGATGGTGGCCGTCGGCATTCGCAGGGGGCTGCAGGGATGATGCTGCGCGAGGGTGGATTCGGCACGCATCCGACCCTCGACCTCGGCTGCGGAACGCTTTGCACCTTCAACTACGACAGCGTGATCTCGACCGTGGTCGCGATCGTGATCACGCTCGGAGTCGGTTTCTGGATTCGCTCTAAGCTGAAAAGCGGAGAACCCGGACGCGTCCAGGCGGTGTTCGAGTGGGGTTATGACCAGTTGAGATCGCTGATCAGAACCAACGTCTCAGATGACGCGCTTTTCATCATCCCCCTCGCGCTGACGCTGTTTCTCTACATCCTCATCGCCAACTGGATCGAGATCCTTCCGCTGGCGATCTTCCCGATCCTGCACGGGGCCAATGCCGACCTCAACCAGACGCTCGCGATGGCTTTGGTCGTCATCGGCGTCGTGCAGTGGTACAGCGTCCGGGTCCTGGGCTGGCGCGGCTACTTTCGTCGCTATACGAAGCCCTTCGAGATGCCGCTCGCGTTTCGGATCGGCTTCGCGCCGTTCAACATCCTCGAAGAGATCGTCAAGCCGGTCACGCTTTCGTTGCGGTTGTTCGGCAACATCTTTGCCGGCGCGGTGATGATCGCTCTGATCGCGGGTTTCGGGACACTGTCGCTTCCGCTCGTGGGAGTGGTGGGTGGGACGGTGCTCGGCACGATCCTGCTGGCGATCTGGAAGGCGTTTGACGTCATCTTCATCGGCTTCATCCAGGCCTTCATCTTCATGTTGCTGACGGTCATCTACTTCGGCGCGGCCCGCGAAGGCCTCGAACACGAACACCATTAGGAGGGACTCATGACAGACCATGGACTCGTTCTCGCCGGCGCCCTGGTCGGGTTCGGCCTCGCGATCGGACTTGGCGCGGTAGGCGCCGCCTTCGGTGACGGACTCGCCGGCAACGCGTTCATCGGCGGCGTCGCGCGACAGCCGGAGGCTCAGGGCCGGATGATCCCGTGGTTGTTCACGATCGTCGGCCTGGTCGAGGCTATGTACTTCATCAACCTCGCCTTCGGATTCGTGTTCCTGTCCAACGTTCCCGCGGCCAAGTAATCGCGATGATCTTGCTGGCCACCGAAGGCACGGCGGGCGTCATCGAAATCAATGGGACGGTGATCGTCGAGCTGCTGACCTTCCTGCTCATGCTGGCCATCCTCGCGCGGTGGGTGTACCCCGAGATCGTCAAGGTCGCCGAGGGGAGGCAGCGCGCCATCGCGCAGCAGCTCCACGATACCGAGCAGGCACGGGCGGATGCCGAGGCACGGCTCCAGGAGGCGCAGGCCAGGCTCGACGACGCGCGCAAGACGGCGCAGCAGGTGGTGGACGCGGCAAGCAAGTCGGCCGAGCAGCTTCGGCAGGACTTGAGGCAGAAGGCCGATGAGGAGTCGAAGCGCATCACCGAGGCCGCACGGAAGGAGATCGAGGCCGAGCGCGAAAAGGCGGTCCAGGCCGTTCGGTCGGAGGTTGCCGGGATGGTCGTGACCGCGACCGAGAAGGTGATCGGCGAGGCGCTCGACGACCGGAAGCACCGGCAGCTGATCGAGCGCGCGATAGAGGAGGTCGCGAGTGGCGACGGCAGCCGCGGGCGGAGTGGCTCGTGACGGCACCGAGAGATTCGGCCATCCAGGCGGCTGCATGGGGGACGATGATCCGGTGACGGGCACGAGCCGCGCCGCCAAACGTTATGCCAAGGCGGTGTTCGAGCTGGCGCAGGCCGACGGCCAGGTCGACGAGTGGGGCCGCCGCCTGGCGAAGATCCGAGAGCTGTTCGGCGACCCGAAAGTTGCGGCGGTGCTCAGCAACCCAACGATTGCGATCGAGCACCGTGAGGCCCTGATCGCGACTGCGCCGCGTCTGCTCGACGAGGAGGGGAGCAACCTCGCTCGACTGCTAGTCGAGTCGGGCCGCATCGGCGAGGCGGCGGCGATCGAGGACGAGTTTCACCGCCTCGCCGATGAAGCCGCCGGTCGCGTCCGGGCCACGCTGACCACGGCAATCGATCTCCCGCGCGAGGATCGCGACCGCGTGGAGCGAGAGCTTTCGAAGCGTCTCGGCAAGGACGTGCGCATGGAAGTCGTCGTGGACCCGCGCATCATCGGCGGGCTGAAAGTTCAGTACGGCGACAGGGTCGTGGATGCGAGCGTGGCCACCAGGTTGCAGCAGCTCCGCCGCCGGCTGGCGGCGACCTAGGGGAGAACGAAAGAGTGGGCATCAGCACGAAAGAGATCTCGGATGTGATCAAGGAGCGGCTGAAGGACTTCGACGCGAGCCTGGTTGCCGCCGACGTGGGCCGTATCGTCGCGGTGGGCGACGGCATCGCCCAGATCTACGGCCTGCAGAGGGCGATGGCGGGCGAGCTGCTCGAATTTCCGCGCGAGACATACGGCCTGGCCCTCAACCTCGAGGAAGACCAGGTGCGCTCGGTCATCCTCGGCGAGTTCGGCCACCTGCACGAGGGTGACGAGGTCAAGACGACGGGGCGCCTGCTCGAGGTCGCGGTCGGCGACGAGCTGCTCGGCCGGATCGTGAACCCGCTGGGCGTGCCCCTCGACGGCAAGGGGCCGATCAAGACGAGCAAGACGCTCCCGCTGGAGAAGATCGCGCCGGGAGTCATCACGCGCAAAAGGGTCGACAGCCCGGTCCAGACCGGCATCAAGGCGATCGACGCGATGATCCCCATCGGGCGCGGTCAGCGCGAGCTCATCATCGGCGACCGCTTCACGGGGAAGACGACCGTCCTGCTCGACACGATCATCAATCAGAGAGGCAAGGACCTCTACTGCATCTACGTCGCGATCGGCCAGAACGCCGCCTCCATCGCGCGCGTCGCGGCGACCCTCGAAGAAAACGGCGCGATGGACTACACGATCATCGTCGCCGCAACCGCCGCCGATCCGGCCTCGCTCCAGTACATCGCGCCCTACGCCGGCTGTGCGATGGGCGAGTACTTCATGGAGCAAGGCAAGGAGGCCCTGTGCTGCTATGACGACCTGACCAAGCAGGCCTGGGCCTACCGCCAGCTCTCGCTCACGCTGCGCCGCCCGCCCGGCCGCGAGGCCTACCCCGGCGACGTCTTCTACCTGCACTCCCGCCTCCTCGAGCGCGCGGCCAAGATGAACCCGGCCCACGGCGGCGGTTCGCTGACAGCCCTGCCTGTCATCGAGACGCAGGCAAACGACGTGTCCGCCTTCATTCCCACCAACGTGATCTCGATCACGGACGGCCAGATCTACTTGCAGCGCGCAGTACCGCGAGCTCGCCGCGTTCGCGCAGTTCGCCTCCGACCTGGACACGGCCACGCGAAACCAGCTCGAGCGAGGAGCACGACTCACTGAGCTGCTCAAGCAGGACAAGTACCAGCCGGCTCCGCTGTCGGAGCAGGTGGCGGTCCTTTACGCGGGCACGCAGGGACACGTCGACAAGGTTGCGGTCGCCCGTGTGCGCGAGTGGGAGGCCGGCTTCGTGCGCTTCCTGAAGGGCGAGCGGCCGGGGATCCTCGAGGCGATCGACGGGCAGAAGGCGCTGGACGACAACCTGTTCGCCCGCCTGAACGCGGCGGTCGCGACCTTCAACCACCAGTTCGGGGTCGAGGGCTACAAGGACGAGCCCGATCCCGTGGCCGAGCCCGCAGGCGCCGCCAAAGGGAGCTAGATGCCCTCATTCCGCGACATCGTCCGCCGGATCGACTCGATCAAGAACACCCAGAAGATCACGAAGGCGATGCAGGTCGTGGCTGCGACGCGCCTGCGTCGCGCCCAGGCCGCCGTGCAGGCCACGCGACCTTACGCGGACAAGATGGTCGAGGTGCTGCAGACGGTCAGCGGGCGCGCGACCGAGTACAAGCATCCGTTCCTCGTCCGTCGCGAAGGCGGGCGCGCCGTGATGATCCTGGTCACCACCGACAAAGGACTGTGCGGCGCCATCAACGTGAACAACATCCGGGCCGCAACCCGATACATGACCGAGCACTACACAGCTCAGCAGCAGTACGTCACGCTGGGACGCAAGGGTCGCGATTTCCTGCTCCGGTACCGGCGCGAGGTGATCGCGGAGGTGAGCAACCTGCCCGACCGGCCCAGCGTCGGCCAGGTCCTGCCCGCCGTGACCGTCGCCCTCGAGGAATACACGAAGGGAAACGTCGACGCGGTGTTGCTCTGCTACGCGAAGTGGATCTCGACCCTCAGGCAGGAGCCGACCATTCGCGTCCTCATTCCCGCCGAGATCCCCGCCCGTGAGCGAGAGCAAACCGGTCCGCGCGCCGACTACATCTACGAGCCAGACCCTGAGTCTGTGCTGGACGGCCTGCTGCCCCGCTACGTCGAGACGCAGGTCTTCCAGGCTGTGCTCGAGAACAAGGCCAGCGAGTACTCGGCCAAGATGATCGCGATGCAGAACGCGACGAACGCGGCAGGCGACCTGATCGATTCGCTGACTCTCTACGCGAACAAGGTGAGGCAGGCTGGAATCACCAGCGAGCTGATGGAGATCGTCACCGGCGCCGAAGCGCTGCGCAGCCAGGCCTGAGGGAGGAGATCGAGATGGCGAAGACGAAGAAGAGGGCGGAGAAGAAAACGACGCAGCAGGGGCGCATCAGCCAGGTCATCGGCGCGGTCGTCGACGTCGAGTTCGATCCCGGCGCGCAGCCGGAGCTGTTCGAGGCCCTCGAGGTCACGACGGACGACGGACGCACGATCGTGCTCGAGGTCGAGTCCGACATCGGCGACAACGTCGTGCGCTGCATAGCGATGGACTCCACCGACGGGATTCGCCGCGGCGACGCGGTGGTCGCCACGGGTTCGCCGATCTCGGTCCCGGTCGGGGTCGAAACGCTCGGACGGCTTTTCAACGTGATCGGCAAGGCGATCGACGACGAGCCAACGCCGGAAGGCACGACTCGGTGGCCGATTCACCGGCCCGCGCCGCCGGTGTCGGAACAGCAGGCCAAGGTCGAGATCCTCGAGACGGGGATCAAGGTCATCGACCTGATCTGCACGTTCGCCAAGGGCTCGAAGATCGGCCTGTTCGGCGGAGCAGGCACGGGCAAGACCGTCATCGTCCAGGAGCTGATCCGCAACATCGCGTACCAGCACAAGGGACGCTCCGTGTTCGCGGGCGTGGGGGAGAGGACTCGCGAGGGGAACGACATGTTCGTCGAGATGGGCGACGCCGGCGTGCTGCCTCAGACCGCGCTGGTCTTCGGCCAGATGAACGAGCCGCCGGGCGCCCGCGCGCGTGTCGCCCTGACCGGTCTGACCATGGCCGAGTACTTCCGCGACGAAGAGGGTGCCGACGTCCTTCTCTTCATCGACAACATCTTTCGCTACCTGCTCGCGGGGTCGGAGGTTTCCGCCCTCCTCGGGCGGATGCCCTCCGCCGTCGGCTACCAGCCGACGCTTGCCTCGGAGATGGGCGAGCTGCAGGAACGCATCACGTCCACTCGCAAGGGCTCCATCACCTCGGTCCAGGCCGTGTACGTTCCGGCGGACGACTACACTGACCCGGCAATCCAGACCGTGTTCGCTCACCTGGGCGCGACGCTCCGCCTCGAACGGTCGCTGGTCGAGATCGGCATCTATCCCGCCGTCGACCCACTCGGCTCATCCAGCCGGTTCGTGGAGCCCGCGATCGTGGGCCAGGAGCACTACGACGCGGCACAGGGCGTCAAGAAGATCATGCAGCGGTACAGGGACCTGCAGGACATCATCGCCATCCTCGGCATGGAGGAGCTTTCGGAAGACGACAAGCAGGCGGTGTCTCGCGCGCGCAAGGTGCAGCGATTCCTCTCCCAGCCCTTCAACGTCGCGCAGCGTTTCACGGGCCGCGAGGGCAAGTACGTGTCGCGCGCCGAGACCGTGCGTGGTTTCAACGAGATCCTCGCGGGCAAGCACGACGACCTGCCCGAGCAGGCTTTCTACATGGTCGGCACGATCGACGACGCGCGACAGCAAAGCGAGGACATGAAGAAGCGGCAGTGAAGTATCCCCTGCGCGTGGTGAGCGTCGAGCGCAGCCTTTACGAAGGCGACGTCGAGTTCATGATCGCCACCGGGGCCGAGGGTGAGCTCGGCGTCCTGGCCCGCCACGCGCCGCTGATGACCATCCTCAAGCCCGGCTCGCTGAGGATCCAGGAGACGATCGCCGGCGAGGAGCAGGTCCTCTTCGTGGGCGGCGGGTTCCTCGAGGTCCTGCCCGAGCGGGTGACCGTTCTCGCCGATGTGGCCGAGCACGCCGAGGAGATCTCCCTGGAAGCGGCCGAGGAGGCGCGGCGACGCGCGCAGGAGAAGCTCGCCGGCACGCTCAGCGCGGCCGAGGAAACCGAGTTCCAGAACGCACTCGCCATGGCCGAAGCGCGCCTGCGCCTGGCCCGGGCCCGCCGCGGAGGGCCCGGCTAGTACTCTCAGCCCTTGATGAGAGGGCGTGACAGGGCGCTGCGGATCAGCGGCGGCGCGCAGCTTGCCGGTGACGTGTGCGTCAGCGGATCGAAGAACGCGGCACTGCCCGAGATGGCGGCCTCGCTTCTGACCACACGCAGGCTCACGCTGCACAACGTGCCCCGCGTGACCGACACCACCGTGATGGCCGAGATCCTGCGCGAGATTGGCGGCAACTCCGAGGGCGAAGGCACAGTCGTCCTCAACACCGGTGCGGCGGTCCGCAGCGCGGTGCCCGACGAGTTCGGTCGGAGGATGCGGGCGACGATCGTCCTGCTCGGCGCGCTATTGGCGCGTTTCGGCAGAGCCCGGGTGCCGCGTCCAGGCGGTGACGACATCGGAGCACGGCGGTTCGAGCAGCACCTGCGCGGGCTGCGCCAGATGGGCGCGCACATCAACGAGACGAAGGACGAGATCGTCGCGACGGCCGACCGGCTGCGCGGCGACCGCATCGTCTTCGACCTCCCGACCGTCACCGGGACCGAGAACATACTTCTCGCCGCGGTGACCGCGGAAGGTCGGACCGAGATCTTCAACGCGGCACGGGAGCCGCACGTGCAGGACCTCTGCCTCCTCCTGACCAAGATGGGCGCGCGCATCGAGGGCATTGGCACGGAGCGGTTGATCGTCGACGGGACGCGCGAGCTCGGTGGCGCCGAGCACACAGTGGTGGCCGATTACCTCGAGGCGGGCACCTATGCGATCGCGGTCGCGGCTGCAGGCGGCCGGCTGCGGATCGAGTGCAGCCGCCCGGCGGACCTCCAGGTCCTGCTGCTCAAGCTCGAACAGGCAGGCGCGCACGTCGACGCGGGGGATGGATGGTTTCGCGTCAGCCGTGACTCCCATACGCCCCTGAAGCCAATCGACATGTCGACGTGGACGTATCCCGGTTTTCCGACCGACCTGCAGGCCCAGTACATGGCGCTGATGACTCAGGCCGACGGGGAGAGCGTTATCTCCGAGTACGTGCACGAGAACCGGTTCCACCACGTCCGCGAGCTCGCCAAGATGGGGGCGGGAATAACGGTCGAGGGACGGCTGCACGCGGTGGTCCACGGGCCCTGCCGCCTGCACGGCACGGAGCTGTCCATCCCGGACATCCGATCGGGCGCTGCGCTCGTGATCGCAGCTCTCTGCGCGGAGGGTGACAGCGTGCTGCGCCAGTTCTGGCACGTCGAGCGCGGGTACGAAGACATGGTTGGAAAGCTGGCGTCAGTCGGCGCGCGGATCAAGACGGTCAGCGTCGAACCCGAGTCGGCTGGGGACCACCGCTCATACGAATGATGTCGATCCTCTCCCGAAAGATCGGCATCGACCTCGGTACGTCGACGGTGCTGATCTATGTCAAGGGCGAGGGGATAGTGGTCAACGAGCCGTCGCTGGTGGCCGTGAATCGCGATGGCAGCCGGATCCTCGCCGTTGGCAGGCAGGCCTTCGAGATGGTAGGTCGCGCGCCGGAGACCATCCAGGTCGTCCGGCCGATGCGCGAGGGCATGATCGCCGACTTCGTCGTGACCGAGGGCATGCTGCACCACCTGATCGGCAAGGTGCAGGGCAGGCAGCGCCTGTTCAAGCCCGAGATCATGATCTGCGTCCCCTCCGGCGTGACGTCGGTCGAGCGCCGCGCGGTGACCGAGGCGGCGATCTCCGCTGGCGCGCGCCAGGCCTGGCTCATCGACGAACCCCTGGCGGCCGCGATCGGCGCGGGTCTGCCCATCGCCGAGCCGCGTGGAAATGCGATCTGCGACATCGGGGGGGGCACCACCGAGGTCGCGGTCATCTCGCTATCGGGGATGGTGGTTGCGCACTCGATTCGTGTCGGCGGGAATCGCATCGATGACGCGATCGCGGCGTACATGAAGCGCAAGCACAACCTGCTCATCGGCGAGAGGTCCGCCGAGGAGGTCAAGATCGCGGTCGGTTCGGCCGTGTCGATGAAGCAGCCGCTCTTGACCGAGGTGCGCGGCCGCGACCTGGTCACCGGCCTGCCACGTAACGTCGAGGTGTCGTCGAATGACATTGCGGAGGCGATCCAGGAGCCGCTCAGGTTGATCGTCGGCGCCGTCCGCGACGTGCTCGAGGAGACGCCGCCTGAGCTGGCGGCCGACATCTTCGACCGCGGCATCGTGCTGTCAGGCGGAGGCGCGCAGCTGCGTGCCCTCGATCGCTACATCTCGATGCACACGGGCATTCCCGCGGTCGTCGCCGACGAGCCGCAGACGTCGGTCGTGCGCGGGACCGGCCTGGCGCTCGAACACTTCGAGGTCCTGAAGCGCAACCAGAGCTACCTGCGCTGATAATCCCCGCGAATTCAGAGGCCTGGCCGTGAATTCGTCGGGACCCCTCTTGTGACAGGACTGCAGGTCGTCGTCGACGGGTCCGGTCTCGAGCGACCCCGCGCCGGCGTCGGTGTCTACACGACGCAGATCACTCACGCGATGGCCGTCGACCGGCCTGACTGCCGGCTGACGGTCTACGGACCACCGGGCGGTTTCGTTTACGTCCCGGATGCGACCTATCAGCTGCTGCCGCAGTCACGGCTGATCGGCCGCCACGTGCAGTGGCCCGCCGCGATCCGCCGCCTGCATCCGGACGTCTATTTCGGCGCGGCCGGCGCGCTGCCGCTCGGCAGGGTCGGGTCCCCGTCGGTGATCACCGTCCACGACCTCGCCATCTATCGGAACCGTTCCTGGTTTCCTGGACGCCAACCCCTCAGCACGCGACTCGTGGTGCCGCGCTCGATACTGCGCGCCGATGTCGTGATCGCGGTGTCTGAGAACACGGCGCAGGACGTCCTGGAGATCTTCGGCATCAACCGGGCGCGCATCCAGGTGATTCCGCACGGCGTCTCCCCGCGCATGCAGCCCATGAGCGGCGCCGAGCGAGCCGAAGCTCGGGCGCGGCTCAAGCTGCCAGAGCGATTCATCCTCTTCGTCGGCACGGTCGAGCCGCGTAAGAACCTGGACACGCTGCTCGATGCCTGGGCGATGATGCGCGACCGGCCCGACCTGGTCGTCGTCGGCTCGTGGGGATGGCTGTACGAGCCCATCCGCGACAAGATGGCCCGTCTCGGCCCGCGGCTCCATCACCTCGANNNNATCACCTCGATTCGGTCGATCCGGACGAGCTCCCGGCGATCTACAACTTGGCGCGGATCCTCGCCCACCCGGCCTGGTATGAGGGCTTCGGCCTGCCTCCGCTCGAAGCCATGGCGTGCGGCACGCCGGTGCTCGTGTCCGACCGCTCCAGCCTGCCGGAGGTGGTCGACGGGGCGGCCATCATCGTCCCCGCCGGCGACGCCAATGCCTGGCGGGACGAGCTGGAGCGGGTGATGGCAGACACCGATCTCGCCGCCGACCTCCGGCACCGCGGGATCCTCCGCGCGGCCGAGTTCAGCTGGCCCCGTGCAGCGCGCCTCACCTGGCAGGCGATCGATGGCGCGATGGAGACTAGAGGAGCTCCCTGATCACCGCCGCGACGCCGGCCGCGGTCGCGTCCCATGTGAACTTCGCCGCCCTGGCGCGAGCCGTCCGCTCCAGGTTCGCCTGGAGATCCGTGTCACCAAGCGCCGCCTCGAGCACGCGGGCCAGGTGCTCGGGGTCCGCCGGATCCTGGAAGTACAGGACGGCGTCTCCGCCCACCTCAGGCAGCGACGACGACTTCGCGGCGACGACGACCTTTCCTCGCGCCAGCGCCTCCAGGACGGGAAGGCCGAACCCTTCGTAGAGGCTCGGCACGAGCACCGCCGAGGCGCGCCGGTACAGCAGCTCGAGCAGGGGCTCGTCGACCAGGCCCAGCACACGGCAGTGCCTGGAGGCACGAAGCCTCGCGGCCAGATCGGCATCGCGTACCGGCCCGGCGACGACCAGCGTGAGGCCGTCGAGGCGCTCTACCGCGGCCAGCGCCGTCGCCTGGTTCTTGCGAGGCTCGATCCGGCCGACCTGGAGGACGAAGCTTCCGTCGACCCCGAGCTCACTCAGTCGCGCGGCCGGCGCGGGGGACACTGACGGCGGGCTGACCCCAAGCGGCACGACCCGAATCCGCCCGGGCGCAACGCCGTACGACTGGACCAGGTCCCCCTTCGTGGATTCCGAGACCGCTATCACCAGCCGCGAGCGCGCCACCGCCCAGCGCGTCGTGAGCTGGAGGTACAGCCGCTCGCTCGGCGCATACGCGGCGGGATGGTGGTCGAAGGCGAGGTCGTGGACGACGGTGAGAGCCCTGCCAGTCCACGCAAAGGGCACGACGTGCGCCGGCACGAACAGAAGGTCGGGCTTCTCGCGCGCAAGCGCGATCGGCAGTCGCACCTGGGACCACATGCGCCGGAAGGGCAGCACCATGAGGTCGACACCCAGGTCCGCCTTCGGTCGCGAGGCGAAGAAGCGCCAACGCAGCTCGGGCGCGGCGGCAGGCAGACGCGTGCACACCTCGCGAGTGAAGGTCTCCGTGCCTGTGACAACTGCACGGGTGGCGGGATTGATGTCCACCGCGACGGTCCGTTTTCGTCCCTCGACTCCCACTCTTGGTCGACCTTAAGCTAACCGCCGTGAGGGAGGGTGTCGGCCGTGTCGTGGCAACGGCCGCCACGCTGCTCCTGACGGCGACGAGCTCTTACCTGCTCCAGACCAACGAGTCGCTCCGGCCTCCACGCCCGCAGCCTGCACCGCCAAGGATCGTGGTCGCCCAGGCAGACCCAGGCGGGCGCGAGTATGTCGTCCGGCGTCACCAGTTCGTCGCGCT
>WNGG01004371.1_pt1 | contig 24363 bp, 17 predicted proteins | sample 5400661 | NCBI WGS metagenome assembly WNGG01 (sample SAMN13153372, study PRJNA577476) | soil metagenome | isolation source: 100 cm soil or saprolite under Garry oak tree replicate 1 | place: USA:California | collected 2016-06-15
CAAGGAAATGGAAACGATTAAGGCGGGAATGACGCGCGCCGACCTGCTAAAAGTATTTGCGGAGGAAGGCGGGCTTTCAAACCGACAATGGCGTCAATATGTTTACCTGAAATGTCCTTACTTCAAAGTGAAGGTGGAGTTTGAGCCGGTTGGAGAGCCAGAGGGACCTAATTCCATGGAAAGTTCGAAGGACAAGATAATGAAAATCTCACAACCGTTTCTCGAGTGGTCTGTTCTCGATTAGAGACTGTTAACCGGGATCATGGTTGACCTAACGCTGGTTGCATTCGCTTTTGAACGCCGATTACGGAGGAATCAATCGTGCCAGCAGAGGACAAGGTCGAACGGGAAAAGCCCAGATCAGAACGACCTCCGGTGGCAGGCCCCGCGGCGTCAAGCCGTCTGGTCTCCCTCGATGTCTTCCGCGGTCTAACGATCGCCGGCATGGTGCTGGTGAACAATCCAGGTTCGTGGGCGCATATCTATTGGCCGCTCGAGCACGCCGAGTGGAACGGCTGGACGCCGACAGATCTGATCTTCCCGTTCTTCCTGTTCATTGTTGGGGTCGCGATTCCGCTCGCTCTTGGACGACGCGTTGATGAAGGTGGTAGGAAACGCGATCTCTATTGGAAAATTATCAAGCGCGCTCTGATCATCTTTGCGCTGGGAGAGTTTCTTGCCGGCTTCCCATATTTTCATCTCTCGACCATGCGCATTCCCGGTGTGCTGCAACGCATCGCGGTCTGTTACTTGTTTGCTTCCTTCATATTCCTGAAGACGAAGCCGCGTACGCAGGCAATCATCGCCCTGGCTCTGCTGGTCGTTTACTGGTTGTTGATGACGCACGTGCATGCGCCGGGTTACGCCACTGGCGATTTGAGCAAAGAGGGAAGCCTGGCTTCATACATTGATCGCACTGTCTTCGGTAGACACGTCTGGTCGCAGGCAAAGGTTTACGATCCCGAAGGAATACTGAGCACAATGGGAGCGTTGGCAACGACGCTGTTTGGCGTTTTAGCTGGTAACCATCTGCGTTGCTCCACCAGGACGCAGTTTGAGAAAGTGGCTGGTCTCTTTGTTGCGGGAATGATTTGCGTCGTGATTGGCTGGGCCTGGAATCCCTTCTTTCCGATCAATAAGGGACTGTGGACCAGCTCGTACGTATTTTTCACTGGAGGAATGGCGCTGCAGTTACTCGCTTTCTGCTACTGGCTGATTGATATCAAGAACTATGGCGCCTGGGCCAAGCCGTTCGTCGTCTTTGGCGTGAATGCGATCGTGCTTTTTGTCGGTACGGGAATTATGGCGCGTTTGATGGGTTTGATAAGGCTGCCGACCAGCGACGGAAAGGGAATCTCGCTGCAAGGGTGGATATACCAGCATTTATTCTTGTCATGGGCGCAGCCGATCAATGCGTCGCTGGCCTTCGCGATCGTTTTCATCTTGCTTTGGCTGGGCTTGATGTGGATCCTTTATTGGCGAAAGATCTTTATCAAGATTTGAATCTGTGGCGCGGACCTGCGTGTCCGCCCGCCACTCTGCGCGAAGATCCGATTATGCAAACGAGGGCGGACACGCAGGTCCGCCCCTACAAAGGGAGAAAACAACATGCCAACTTACATCGCATTGTTGAATTGGACGCAGCAGGGAATAGGTAAGGTCAAAGACAGCGCAAAGAGGCTCGACGCCGGGCGCAAAGCGTTCAAGAAGGCTGGAGCGGAGATCAAAGACAGCTATATGACGCTGGGTCGCTATGATCTGGTTTGCGTAATCGAAGCTCCCGATGACGAGACGTATGCTAAAGCGATGCTAAGTCTCGGTTCGCAAGGGAACGTTAGCAGCGAGACGCTGAAGGCGTTCAGTGAAGAGCAGTATCGAAATATTACCGGATCGATCTAATGCGGCTATGCCGCGGTACAGTGCGGAAAGGCTCTGCCTTTCCGCGGCGCTTCTTTTGAAACTAGTGAGAGGTTGCGCCTCGAACTGGGGCATGCCTTTCAAGACTTCAAGAAATGTCATGCCGGTAAGGCGAAGCCTTACCTCATTGGAGGGCGCCGGAGCCGCACGAACTCGACTCTATTTTCTAACCCCGGGACCGCGGAGCACACGTCCGGAAAGAGTTGGTGTGCGCTTACCATCATCAACGCTGATCTGACCGTTGATGATCACATAGCGAATGCCATCGGGATACTGATTGGGGATTTCAAACGTCGCGCGATCCATAACGGTCTTCGGATCGAAGATGGTGATGTCCGCGAAGTAGCCCTCTCGCAGTTCGCCGCGCTCTCTCAAACCGACCTTTTGTGCCGACAAGCCGGTCATTTTGTTAACGGCCTGTTCAAGAGTGAGCAGATGCTCGTCGCGCACATAACGGCCAAGAATCCTCGGGTAACTGCCCCAGCCGCGCGGATGTGATTTCGAGCCGGCGAGTGGCCCATCGGCAGCCCTCGCCCCGCTGTCCGTGCAGACACTGACAAAGGGCGCGCGCAACGCCGCCTTCATGTCGTCTTCGGACATCATGAAATAGATCGCTCCAGTCTGGCCGTGATCGGCGAGAATGAGATCAAACAGCGCATCAAGTGGATCCTTGTTTTGTTCAGCCGCGATCTCTGAAAGCCGCTTGCCCTGCCTTGCCTCCAGATCGCGATTGACGACTGCGCCAATCAATATCCCACTCGGGCCACCGCTGCCGAGGTAAATGTTCTCCCACTCTTTCGAGTCCGTCGCGATCTCTTTCTTAAGGCTCTCGCGTGTGTTTGGATCGCGCAGCCGCGTCAGCATTTTCTCAGTGCCACCTTCCAATGCCCACGGTGGCAGGCACGCGCTCAGCGCGGTGCTGCCGGCGATATAAGGATAAACATCAGCGCCAATTTTGAGCCCTTGCGCGCGAGCGTTCTCGATCCTCTTGAGCACTTCCGGCATACGGCCCCAATTCTTTTTGTAAGCCGTTTTCAGGTGCCAGATCTCGACGGGTATTTGCGCGCGCCGGGCTATTTCAAATACTTCAGCGAGAGATTCATCAAGGGCGTTCGCTTCACTGCGCTGGTGGGTGGCGTAGATGCCGCCATATTGATGCGCAACTTTCGCCAGTTCGACGATCTCATCTGTTTTGGCGAAACGCGCGGGAACGTATTGCAAGGAGGTCGAAATGCCGAGCGCGCCGTCTTTCATCGCATCCGCGACGAGCTTTTTCATTTGCTCAAGTTCGGCTGGTGTCGGCGGGCGATTGTCAAAGCCAACTACGTATTCGCGCACCTGCGTGGCGCCGACGAAGGTTCCCAGGTTCAAACCCATACCTTGTTTCTCAACGCGCCGGAAATATTCACCGAGCGTGCGCCAATCGACGCTCAGGTTGTAGCGTTTATTGAAATCTTCGTTTTCCTTAATTAGCCGTTCATTGACGGGAGCAATCGATTCGCCTTCGCCCGTGATCTCGGTGGTCACGCCCATCATCACTTTGCTCATCGCACGTGGATCGATGAGCAGGTAAGTCTCGGACTGGCCGAGCATGTCGATGAAGCCCGGTGCGACAACTTGATCAACCGCCTCAATGACGCGCTTCGCCCGCGCGCCCGGCAAATCGCCTATGCGGGCGATGCGGTCGCCTTGGACTGCTACGTCAGCATAGAAGGCTTGTTGTCCCGAGCCATTAACGACCAGACCGTGGCGGATGATGAGGTCGTAATCGGCGATCGGTTTCGTCCCATTGAATAGCATAGACGCGGTTAAAAGGCCGGACGCAATCGTGACAACAATTGAAAGCTTAAGAACCGTCATAATTTCTCATAACGCCGAGCTTGGATTAACGAGGTATTAATCAGACTCGAATACTAGACGGCCTATTGTGCACGGCGAGACAGGGTAATCTGGTTGGTACGTCGCCGCTCTCATTCATTTTCAGATCGCGAGTCCCGTGACGAATTGCACCACAACTTCAATGTACTTCCACGCACCCAGGTCGGACTATCTTTGACAATGCATCTTTCGCTCGAGCGGAAATATTCAAGTCCGGGCGCTGCCAGACGGAACCATCCTGGTATTCGACGCGGTCCACGATCGCTTTCTCAGCGAGCCCTTTCCCAGATGAGCTTGCGCTCACCACGCGAACTGGCGGGGAATTACTAAAAGCCTTCAGCTCGGCGGTTTTGTCCGGTCTTATGTTTGAGCTGCATAGAAAGCGACGGATTGACACGTTCTCCTGATCCGACGGCTCGTTGGCTCGATAATCCCACAACACGGAAATAACCGTTTTCGAGCCGCCGTTTTTTACCCTAACCGCGTAGATGTATCCCGTTTTGTTGTTGCGACCCCGTGCAGCGTTGCGTTCAACTTTACTAAGGTCCTCGCTCTGGCGCTGGATACTGTTCGAATTGTCGGCGTTTGGCGTAGTGGAAGGGAAGGCCAAAGGCGCAGGCTGCGACTCTCTCACGTACACGCGGGTGCACGAGACCTCGAGTATTTGAAGATCAGAGCCATTCGCCTCGCCACGGGTTTGCGAGGCAATTACGCACTGCATTAACAAAACAAAGGTCAAAAGGATTTCCATCGTATCTTCCTACAGAACAAATAGCCCAATCCTCTTCTTGTCTGCTCCTCGAGAGGAGTGCAGTATAGCAAAGAGACAATGTTGACAACGATAGGCCAGCCTGAGTCAGGCCCAGTGGGAAGCCTTGGTGACTTTTTAGTTTGAGCTTCGTACAATTTGTACGGTTTAACCTAATGATGAATTTCACTTTTAATAGACTGCCCTTCATCGCATGGTAACACTCCTGGAAGTTGCTCGAAGCGTCGACTGTTCCGGTCGCATCTTACGGAGCGGTGATATCCCGGTCACCGACGTTACGCACGATTCGCGTCAAGCCGGACCCGGAAGTCTTTTCGTCGCTGTACGCGGCGAGTTGTTCGACGCCCACGAATTTGTCCCGCAAGTGATGGCGCAGGGAGCGGTCGGTGTGATTTCTGAACAACCGGCGCCAAGCGATTTTCCGGGAGCGTGGCTGGAGGTTGAGAATGTGCGCCGTGCGATGGCTATGACGGCCGCTGAAGTCCACCATCATCCCTCGCGCGAACTCCAGCTTGTTGGTATCACCGGAACGAATGGCAAGACGACGACTGCATACCTGATTTCTTCGATTCCCGAGGCGGCAGGCGAGCCCGTGGCGATGACCGGAACAGTCGAGTACCGCATCGGCGCGGAAAGAAAGAAGGCAGAGATACGCCGTAGCCGTCTTTACAAACCTAACGCGCGATCATCTCGACTATCACAAGACGATGGAGAACTACTGGTACGCGAAGCAGCGCTTGTTTGATGGCCGCTTGGGATCGAGACCGAAGACTTCGGTCATCAACGTCGATGATGCGCGCGGAGTCGAATTGGCAGAGGCACTTGAACGAGACAGTCTGCGTGTCATTCGTTACTCAGTAAAATCGGACGCAGATGTGACGGCGCGGAATGCGGAGTTTTCGCTCAATGGCATGCATTTTCAACTCCAGACGGCCGCCGGCACTCGCGACTTTCACTCGCCGCTCGTTGGTCCTCCGCACGTTTACAACACGCTCGCTGCGGTTGCCAGTGGCCTCGCGCTCGGGTATGACCTGGACGTAATTACGCGCGCGCTGGAGAAATGCACGGGCGCACCGGGTCGTTTCGAGCGCGTGCCGCACGACCGGGAGTTCGCGGTTGTAGTTGATTACGCGCACAGTGATGACGCGCTCTTGAACGTGCTGCGCACGGCGCGCGACGTGACGAAGGGAAGAATCATAACCGTGTTTGGTTGTGGCGGCGATCGCGACGCTTCCAAGCGCGCGCCGATGGGAGAAGCCGCCGGCTCGCTGAGCGACGTGGTGATTCTGACTTCAGATAATCCGCGCACGGAAGATCCCGAACGCATACTTGCTGACGCCGAAGTTGGTATCCAGAGGACCGGCAAGCCTTACGAAAAGATCGCTGACCGGCGTGAGGCGATTCATCAGGCAATCTCGCAAGCTCGTGCTCACGATCTTGTGCTAATAGCGGGGAAAGGTCACGAAGACTATCAGATCATCGGTCGCGAAGTTTTTCATTTCGACGACAAAGAGGTGGCGCGCGAAGCTCTGGGCTGACATACAGGTTTGCTTGCAAAGATCGACGACCCGCTTGATGTTCTTGCGGAATCGAGCTTATTATTCGAGGCGCACCTGAGTATTTGCTGCCTTCCTGTTCCTCCTTGAGGTATAGCCGATGTTGCTCCGTTGAGGTGTCGCCATGAGTTCCCTGCAACCAGGACAGACGCTTGCCCACTATCGAATCATTATCAAGATCGGTCAGGGCGGCATGGGCGAGGTTTATAAGGCCGAGGATTTAAAGCTCGGTCGTGAGGTAGCCATCAAGCTCCTGCCTCCTGGCGGTCCAGCCGATGATAAGGCCAGGCAACGCTTTCTGCGTGAGGCGCGTTCAGCCTCAGCCTTGAATCATCCAAATATCATTACCATTCACTCGATCGACGAGAGTGACGGCCTGGACTTTATAGTGTCGGAGTACATCGGAGGTGAATCACTGAAAGCCAGGCTGGACCAGGGACCATTGGATTTTATGCAAGTGCTCGATTTGGGTTCACAGGTATCCGACGCACTTGCCGCCGCGCACAACGTCAATCTCATCCACCGGGACATTAAAGCCGCAAACATCTTAATTACGCCGCGCGGGCAGGCGAAAGTGCTTGACTTCGGTCTGGCCAAGATTGTTCAAACACTTCCGAGTGAGATTGATAAAGAAGCTTCGACGATGGTCGCGGATATAACTGATGCCGGACAGATTATGGGAACAGTATCCTACATGTCCCCCGAACAGACGCGTGGTGAGCCGCTGGATCCGCGCACAGACATTTACTCGTTGGGCGTGGTGCTCTATGAAGCGTCAACAGGCAGGCTACCATTTACCGGACCCAGCTTGCTCTCGATCATGCACGAGATCGCCACCGGTTATCCGACTCCGCCCAGCGCTATTAAGCCGGGGCTGCCGTTGGAGTTCGATCTGATCATCGAGCGAGCCTTAGCAAAAGACAGAGACCGGCGGTATTCAACTGCGTCGGAGTTTGGCGAGGCGCTGAAAGTATTAAAAGGCACATCGACGGATAGCTTTTTCGGGTTCGCACTGGCTGAGACGACTCAACCTGCAGTTGAGCCGGAGGGATTCGTAGGGCGCGAGCCTGAGATCAAGAAGCTTGGTGAATTACTGCGGCAGACCATCGGGGGCGCTGGTCGTGTCGTATTTATTACGGGCGAACCTGGAATTGGAAAGAGTTCGCTGGCCGACGAATTTATGGGCCGCGCTCGGCAAAAACACCCGGGCCTGCTTGTTAGTCGCGGTCGCTGTGTTGAGCAATACGGCACCGGCGAAGCCTACTTGCCGTTCCTTGACGCGGTTGGCGCCCTGCTCAGCGGTCCCGGTCGAGAGCGCATCGCAGCGGTGCTGCGGACCTATGCGCCGACCTGGTGTTTACAGCTTCCGGCAGCATTCGTTTCCACTGGATCGCTGGAGACCTTGCAGCGAGAGACAATTGGCGCCACGAAAGAACGTATGCTGCGCGAAATGGGAGACGTGCTCGGGGCGCTGGCGGCAAGTACGCCATTGGTCATTCTGCTTGAAGATATTCACTGGGCCGATCCCTCAAGCATCGATCTGCTTGGCCATCTCTGCCGACGCGTTGGCGGACAACGCTTATTGGTGATCGGTACATTTCGGCCGGAGGATGTCGAACGCAGTGGTCATCCGCTCAAAACGTGCAAATTGGAAATGCAGGCGCACAATCTGTGCGAAGAGATTGTGTTGGGATTGCTGAGCCATGAGCACATCGCCAGCTATCTCGATCTGCGTTTCGCACCAAACGATTTCCCGGGCGAGCTTCCGGCGCTTATCCAGCGCAAGACTGAAGGCCACCCGCTGTTTGCCACCAGTCTCGTGCAGTTCCTTAACGAGCGCGGGGATATTGCCAAAGTTAACGAGCATTGGACGCTGACGCGCCCGCTTTCAGAGATGGATCTGGAGACTCCCGAGAGCGTTCGTAGCATGATCCGTAAGAAGATTGAGGCGCTCGACGAAGAGGATCGGCGGACGCTTCAGTATGCGAGTATCGAAGGAGAGGAGTTCACTTCGACCGTGCTCGCCAAACTGCTGGGCACGGATGAGCTTGATTTGGAGGAACGGCTTGATCGACTGGACAAGACGAGCCGTTTGATTGAGACGCGCGGCGAGGAAGAAATGCCCGATGGCGGTTTGGCCACGCAATATCGCTTTGCCCACTCGCTCTACCAAAATGTGCTTTATGGCGACCTGGTGAGCAAGCGCCGGATCATGCTCCACCGTCTGGCAGGAGAACAGTTGGTGCAGCATTACGGCCGGCAAGCGCCACGGATCGCGGCCCAACTTGCGATGCACTTCGAGCGCGGACGCGATTTCGGGTCGGCTGTCGAGTACCTGATCCAGGCCGGTGACAACGCCAGTGAGCTTTACGCCAACGACGAGGCCGAGAAGCATTACAGTCGTGCCTTAAGTCTGATCGAGAAGCTTCCAGATGAGGCACAGACCGCAAGGAGATTGGCGATCTATCAGAAACGCGGCGGAGTGAGCTTTGCCCTGAGCAAATTCGATCAGGCAGCGGAAGACTTCACACAGATGCTGAATCAGGCGCAGGCTCTCCGTGACTCAGCTCTTGAGTCTGGGGCGCTTAATGCGCTCACGCTCACGCTCTTCTATTCTCATCGGCTAACTGAAATGGCCGCACGGGCTGAAGCGTCTCTGGGCGTGGCTGAGCGAGCGGGAAGTGAGTCGCTGCGGGTTGAGACGCTGCAGTTAATTGGGCTGAAGCATATCTGCTATGGGGAACTGGCCGAAGCCAAGGCGAGGCTGGATGAGGTGATCAGGATCGCCAGATCCATTGACCACAAACCGGTGCTGGTCAGCGGGCTGGGCTGGCGCGGGTTACTGCATTTCTTCCAAACGGAATACGAACGTGCTGAAAAGGTTTTGACGGAAGCCAATACGCTCGCCGCGGAGATGCGGGATGGGTTTCTGGTACTGCTATCACTCTTTGTCCTGGGCTTGACCCGAGGTAACCTTGGTCGAATTTCCGAAGCCCTCGCGACCCTTAACGAAGGAATCAAGATGGCCCAGCGCAATGGAGACCGCTTCTGGTTCCCGCGCCTTCCGAACTGCATTGGATGGATTCATCGCGAGTTGCAGGACTTTGATCACGCGCTGGAATACGACCACCAGGGTCTCGAGGTCGGACGCGAGCATCATGTGCTCGAGGCGGAAGCTAACTCGCTCATCAACCTCGGTATCGACTACACGCACACGGGCAAAAGCGAAAAGACGCTCTCGACTTTCAGCGAGGCCGAATCTATTTTCGAGCGTGACGCCTGGTTTCGCTGGCGCTACAACATTCGGCTGCAGGCTGGGACGTGCGAGCACTGGCTTGCTCAGGGCGATCTCGAGCAGGCCAGCGAATATGCGCGCCGGCTCCTGGAGGTTGCCACCCAATACGAAGCCCGCAAATACGTCGCAGTTGCGCACAAGCTGGCAGCGGAAATAGCGATGGCCCGCGGTGATTTGGCAGCAGCTGAACGAGAACTCAATGTCGCCCTCGACGGGCTGCGTGAGCATCCGGCGCCGCTGGTAGCCTGGAAAACCTACGCCACGCTCGGTCGCTTACGCTCACAGTTGGGAGACAGCACGTCCGCACACGATGCTTTTGCTCAGTCTGCCGCAGTTGTCAACTCAATAGCCGCGCACATCAGCGACGAAAGACTGCGGGCAACATTCCTGAACTCCGTTTCCGTTCGCGAAGTACTGGCCGGAGCGAATGAGAGCATGGGCGCAAGTAGCCAAAAGCTATCGTGATCCGCAGCAGATGCGAGACGAATTGGTCATCGCGGGAGGTTTTCTATTTCGATGACAAGGAAATTTGCGCACCAAGGGCTTGCAGATTTGCCAATCATCCTTTCGTCTTAGCCTCCTGATGTCTGAAGAACAAGTACACTGGGAATCCCAGGGCAATCAATCCCAAGCCAATCGCCGACTGTTTTGGTGAGTCCCAGATCGTCCTACCGATCAGAAAGGCTGTAACTACGAGAAAGACTATCGGCACGACCGGATAACCCCAAGTGCGATAAGGGCGCGGAGCGTCAGGCATACGGCGCCGGAAGATGAATACCGCACCGGCTACGAAAGCATAAAACAGAGTAAGCGCGAAGATCGCAGAGTCTGTGAGCGTGTCGTACGAACCGGAAAGCGTCAGCACGCCGGACCAGATTGCCAAAACAATTAGTGAGCGAATCGGCACGTGCGTATGTGATGAAACTTTCGCGAGTCCCTGAAAGAACAGCCGGTCGCGTGCCATCGCATACGGCACGCGCGCGGTTGCCATGATCGACGCATGCAGCGCACCGAATGATGAAGTCATCATGCCCGCAGCCATCAGCGTCACGGCAATCGAACCGAGCAATCTTCTGACTACTTCCGCTGCTACTGATGATGACGCCGCGACATTCGCAACCTGCGTCGGCGTAAGCACGTGGTAGTAGCTAACGTTCACCAACAGATACAGACCCATTACCAGGAACATGCTGATGATCAATCCGAGCGGAAGATTTCGTTCCGGCCGCTTCACTTCGCCGGCCATGAAAGTGATGTTGTTCCAGCCATCATAGGCCCACAGCGCCCCCAACATAGCGGCGACAAAACCTGCGACGCCTCCCGACGTCGCGGCCACACCTTCGCAGGCGCCGCCGACGTTTGTCTGGGACAAGTGTGACCAATCGCCGCCGCTGTAGAAAAATGCGCCGAGTCCAACGCCGATTAGGAGAAGGACCTTGAGCGAGGTGAGCACCGTGGCTACCTTCCCGCTGAAAGAGACCGCCGCACAGTTGATCAGCGTAGTTACCGCGATTGCGCCGAGGGCGATGAGTTGCAAACGGCCAAAGGGAACGTCAAAACCGCTCGGAAGATGAATGGAGAAGTAAATGTGCTTGAGTGAGCCGCGGAGCAAGTCGTTCAGAAAAATTGCAAAACCTACGGCGAGAGCTGCAGCGGAGGCGCTGCGCGCGATCGCAAACTGCGTCCAGCCATAGATGAATCCTGATGCACGTCCATAAGCGTCGCGCATAATTCCGTATTCGCCCGCGGCGCGCGGCTTCATCGCCAAAAGTTCCGCATACGTGAGCGCGCCGGCCAGCGAAAGCAATCCGGCAACCAGCCAAACCATCAGCGCCATTCCTGGCGTCCCGACATTGCAGGTCATCACACGAGCCTTGATGAAAACACCAGTGCCGATGATGTTAGCGACGTTGACCGAGATGGCGGCGGTCAATCCCAAACCGCGAACTAATTGACCGTTGTTAGATTGCATTTCCGTTAAGTCCAACGCCCAAAGTCCAATGTCCAAAGTCCGCTGTGCAACCTTGAAGCCGAACTTATCGCAGCTTGTTGCCGCGCAGGTCCGACTGTTTCAAGTACTTCATGAATCCCGAAATCAACTGGCTCACTTCAGATGCTCTCTCGAATAGAGCATCGAACTCTTTTTGCGAAAGGTACTCTTGATCCAAAGCGACATAAAGCTGCGCACGCAGTTCACCACAAGAGCCCTTTGCCACTGAGAGGAATTGCAAGAATTCCCTGTCGCCTCCGCGCTCAAATCCTTCGGCTATGTTGGATAGGACTGAAACCGCCGCGCGTCGAATCTGGTCTTTCAGTCCGAAATCGCGACTGAAGTTGCCCGTCGAGGTCGCATCGTAAATGTTCTTAGTCAACTGCCGGCCCTTCTTCCACGACGCGATGTCCTCAAAGTTTTTAATCCTCGTCATATTCACCTCCTGAAGTAAGGAATCAGTTTTCCAATGTGAGAGATTAGACTTTGGACATTGGACATTGGACTTTGGACTCCGTTACCAAACGTCATTCGTCAGCAGGTCGTCGTATGTGTCGCGGCGCCGAATTAACTCTGCCTTGCCGCCTTCGCGAATCATTACTGCCGCCGGCAGCGGCCGGCCGTTGTAGTGAAACATCTGCGCCAGCGAATACGCGCCACTGTTCAGTAGTGCCAGCACTTCGCCCGGCTCAACGTTCGCGGGCAATCTGCGGTAATCAGGCAAACGTCCACCGCGCTCGATATCGAAATACACATCGCCGGAATCACAGAGCGGGCCGGCCACCTTATAGTCGTGTTCGGAAGGCTCGCCGGCGCGTGAAGCGGAAATGAGGTGGTAGTACCACTTGTAATTGTTCATCGAGAGCATGATGTTGTAGCCGGCGTCGGTCAGCAGCCACACATCGCCGGTTTCTGGTCGACGCTTGATGTTGCGTACTGTAGTCAGCACCAGACCCGCATCGGCAATGATGCTGCGGCCCGGTTCGAGCAGAATCGTGACGCGATCGAGAAGGTGTTCTGCTTCGGCATCGCGCGCTGATTCGCGTGCCACGCGCAGGGCTTCAGAGAGAACAACCGAAGGTTCCAGATCGGCCCCGAGCATGTCGCGCTCATGCTCCGGAAGTTGATCCGCTTGCGAGCGATCACGCAGATAGTTTACCGGAATACCGCCACCGAGATTTATATGCTCGAGGGTTTGGCCGGTCTCACGATGAATGGTCACCAGATGTTCCCACATGCTCTTGAAAGCTTCCGCGAAAGGCTCAACATCGGGCGTCTGCGATCCGACGTGGATATGAATCCCACAGACGTTAACCAGATCGGGATGTTGCAATCCTCGGCGGAAAGCTTCGAGTACTTCAGAGGAGGAAATGCCAAACTTTGAAGTAAGCAACGCGGTCTGCAAGCCGAGATGCGAGCGTGTGCCAATCTCAGGCACCAGCCGCAGCGCGATGCGTGCTGGTGGAACGCCGCGTTCCTGCGCTCTAAGTCTTCGGACAGAAGCTTCCACGAGGCCAATCTCGTAGATCGAATCCACGTTGATGGCATAGATGCCGGCGCGAACTGCCTCATCAATCTCCGCATCGCTCTTGCTGGTGCCGTTGAAGATGATCTGATCTGGGCGAAAGCCGATGCGCAGTGCCTTGAAAAGCTCGCCGCCGCTGTTGACTTCAACATCAATGCCGGATTCCAGCACGGTCCTCAGCACCGCCATGTTCGAGTTTGCTTTCGAGGCATAGCAAAGCTTTATCGGCCGGTCGACCGCGTCCGCGGCGCGCTTCAGTCGATCGATGTTCGCGCGGATGCGCGACTCAGAAAAGACAAAAAGAGGCGAATCAAACTCGCGAATCAAGGTCAGTGCGTCCGCCCCGTCGATGCTGAGTTGGTTGTCGCGAACCTCTAGAAATCCCTCAATGGTCCAGGCAGGACATGATGCAACTGATTGGGACGACATGTAGCTTGACGCTCCGAAGATCTACTCGAGCTTAACTAACGAATTTCAGCGAAGATAGACTGGCGAGCGGACAGCGTCAAGTTATAACGCTGGTAGGTACTGATGCAGTTTCAATTGGGAACGATCTCATTCACACCTGGCTTTCAGCCAGGTGACGAACGTCGGTTATCACATCCTGCGGTTTTCATCGGCTTACAAGTTAGCCGATGAAAACCGAGAGAGCGGGCTGGGATCGCTAGCCACCTCGCTGAAGCGAGGTTTGGCTGAGAGCTCAAATTGCATCAGTACTCGCTGGTAACGTGGCAACGAAAGAGAATTGAAACGCAAAGGGACGCGAAGGCTGTCTCGGAATGCGTAAAGGAGAAACGGAAGTGCGAGCAGAGCCACCGATCAGGTGCCGTTTAGTTTCTTAAGCACTTCTCGAATCTGTTTGTAGTGCCGCAATTCGTGATAACCGACAAACGAGATTGTCGCGGCGCCGTCGATCGGACCCAGAAACGGATGTTTGAAAATAACCTGGCGCAAACGCGGGCGCTGGTGCTCGGCGCACAAAGACTTCAGGCGAGCGCGGGTCGCATTAAAGGTTTCGATCAACTGTTTCCTCGGTGGCGGATTCAGCGGCTGTACGCCCCTTGGTGCTTTCACGCGGAGCAGGCGTGACGCAACGATCCTGGTCGGTATCAAACGCCGGATCATGGGCAGGCGTTGCGGCGGCTGCGCGAGCGCTTGCTCCAGGGAGTTGATGACGTATTGTTCAACCAGTGAGAGGTGATGCACGACCTCGGCAACGCTCCATTCGTTTTCCGCCGGCCGGCGAGTAAAGAGCTCTTCATCGATCGCGCCAACAAGATCAAGGAGGCCGCTATGGGTTGAGTCGAGTCTAGCCAGTGTTCTTTTCAATCAAGTTTGGTCCCCCGTGGCAAAGTAGCACAAGCATTAGTCCTCGATGAAGCAATAGGCCAGAGTCTAAAACCTGCGCTGGTTATCGCACAAAGTTGTACGTGATCACGCCGCTGACTTTGACTAGCTCACCCATGAGCGAAGTTGGCGAGAACCTCGCCTGTAACGCCGCGTTGACGCAAACTTGTTGCAGCGCGGGAGGGCCCGATACTGCCTTGGCGTTGATGACGTTGCCCTGCTCATCGATGGTCACCTGGACCACTACCGTGCCCGAAGCGTCGACGCCGGACGGATAGTCAGGTCTTGGCAGGTACAGAGCTTTGCTATTGAGTACGCCCCCTGAAATAGGGGCTCTCTGTCCGGGCTTGGCTTTTGGATCTGGCGCCGGGTCGCCGGGCTTGGGCTGGCCGCCAGCATCCGACGCAGTAACCGCTTCTGCTCTCTGTGCGTCATCAACGGGCTCTCTCTTTGTTGGTTTGGCGCCGTCAGCCGTCCCCGAAGCTGCTTGCGTCTCCGCAGTTGTCGCATTCGCCGCAGGCCGCGCGACTTTCTCCGGGAGATAAAATGAACTGAGGAATTGTTCGTTGAGCGCGTCGTCCTTTTTTGTGTTCAAAACGACGACGGCATAGAAACGCTTGCGCGTCGCGTAAACCTGCGCGGTGCCGGAAAGATCACCGATCACGACCCGATACTCCCGCCCCTGATTTCCGTTGAGTGTCTTGTCGCCCACGAGCGTCAGCTTTGCGACGGCGCCTTTGCCGCGGACCTTCGCCGGAAACCAGTTCTTGAAGGCATCGACGTAAGAGTTGAGCCTTTCAAACTCGGTGTACATCGCCGGGTTGGATTTTATGCCGCTCAGCGAAACTACCGCGAACACTGGACCATGCTCGGTCGCCGACAGATACAGGTTCGTGTTCAATTCCATCTTGTGATACGGCTCTCTGCTGCTCTCAGTCTTTGGATCCTTCGGCATCACGATCGCGAACTCCTCCCCATCCGGCCGGAGCGTTTGCCAATCGATATCATTGCTGCCGGCAGCTTGGGCCAGAACAGATGTGCGCGAAGCCGCGATGCCGAACAGCAGGAAGCTTGCAATTACCAGAAAAGCAATCGGTCGAAATATTCGCATCTTTTCCAGGGCCCCTTTCTCGGAATGGAAACCAGAGACTAAGAACTTGCGGAAGAAAACTATAGCGCAAATGTGAAGCTCTGAACAGGCGGGAACCAAACTCTTAGCGAGGCGCTGATTGATGGAAAAAGCTGAACGGCGCTAATCCTAGAACTCGCGCCGTTTCGGTCGAGGTGACTTCAGGGGGTATGGATGTCGCACACACGCGCCCGACAAACTAACGTCGTTGTCAGGGCGCAACGCTGGCACACTCGTCATTACTACGAGTTACAGTTGGGCCGAACCGTAATTGGTATTCCGCGGAGGTGATAAACGCGCAGACCATCGAGCGGGAGTTGCCCGGCACGCCGTTATTGAGCACGTTCAACCAGAAGTTGAAGCCACCCACATCCGGAGTGCGACGGAGGTAGCCATAGTACTCAGCCGCTACGAAGCCTTTATTGAATTCGGCGTTGATGAATTCCGGGTAGCCTACGACTCTGCGAAGCACTCGCGCGCGACTGGCAGCCTGAGTGCTCTCCAGGAGGTACTCATTCTCCAGATCAGGCTTCTTCGAGCTGAGGTCGACACCCGAACCTTGCAGGATCGTGGCGATCAATTTGTCGATAAAATCAGAGCCGGTTTGCGTCGTCGGATAAACACCGAGAAACTCGCCGTTCTGGACAAACGCCTCGGTAAAGGTCTTTTTATCGGCGGCCGAGCCCGAGCCAATCTGACTCCGATCGAGTGTGAACTGGCTGAAGGTTGGCAAAGCGCCGAAGCTTGCTTTGCGCACGCTATACACGAAGAAGTCAGTTACCTGAAACTCCTGCGATAAGAAGAACTCGCGTGAAACGTCAATGCGTTTATTGCTGATGCACGTTGTATTGACACCGCATCCGGTAATCTGATTGGCCCAAAAACTTAGACCGCCCGGGTCCGGCTCGCGGTTGAGGAAATCAAGATACTGCTGACGCACGAAGACCCCCGTTTCGTCGATCGGATTGGACAGCAACTGGCCTCGGATTTCCCCGTTTGGATTGTTGTTGGTATGGACGTTGAAGTAGTCCAAGCCGGCCTTCAAATCCTGCAGCTGCTGCGCTGTTAGGGTTATCGCCACGTCGTTGGCCTGGCCTGTTGTAGCAGCTGGCACAGTAATCGGAAAGATTACGTTGGCATTCACGCCGGGCGCCGCCGGACCGTGAATATGCGCGGCATTCGCCGGACTGGTCAGTCCAGTGAAAAACAGCGAAGCTTTGCCCGCCGTATCGTCCGCTCCCAAAATCACGATACCGGTTCCCGTCCCGTTTGTGACTTTCGGCGGCACCTCCTGCGCGCCGTTAAGACTGGCAACGAATGTCTTTGGCGAAGTAACCGGCAGGGCCTGCGGTTCACCATAGATGAAATCGTCCATCACGACTATGTCTACGCCGCCTCCAGGATTGTCGTCCGGCCCGATTTTGCTATTGCCGCTAAAGATTCGCACGCGGGCAATGCGCCGATTGGTAAACGAGACACCCAGGAAGGACAGACTGCCGTTACCGGCGCTTGCGGGAACGTTTTGTTCGACCAGTAATCCGTTGGCGCTGTCGAAGTATTGAATCTTCGTGCTGGTGGCCAGATCCACGTCGGTGAAAACTGATCCGAATCCGCTGACAGTGGCCGGAACACTCGTGCCCGGCAGGAAGAAAGTTACGTCCGTAACGTTGCCTGTTGTGCTCAAAGCCGTGAACAGCCGCTCCGGGCTGAACGTGCTGAAAATATTTGTATAGTTAGCGTTGAGATTACCAAACCTAACCGGGGTATTGGTTGGATTGCCGCTCTTGGCGCTAACTTGAAATGCCGCCGCCGCATCACCCGGAGTGGAGAAGATAGCTCCACGCGGCGAGTTGGAATTGAAGAAATTAGCCGGCAGATTATTCGGCGCGGAAGAACTATCCGGCACCGCATCCCAGTTAATCTCGCGACGTCCATTCGAAAATGCTCCGCCCACGCCGTTGTTGGCGCCACCCAGGGCTGCGCGGAATGCATCAACCTGGCTTTGAATGCTGGCGGCGTTTGGTCCAGCCGCCGAGAACACGGTCGAGACCAAAGGCGGCGGCGGGCCTGAATCGTTGTCTTTGATCGTCAACACGGCAGTTGACGGAGACCCGAGGCCAGCCCCTGTCGGATTGCTCAAGATCAGATTCACAGTCTCGTCACTTTCGGGGATCGCATCATCCACAATCAAAACGGAGAATGTTTTGCTCAATTCTCCAGCGGCAAAGCTCAAAGTGCCGGTCGTCCCTATGTAGTCCGTTTGTTGCGAGGCTGTGCCATCGAACGTGGCGAACTTGACCGTCGCCGATTGACTCGTATCACCCGAGCGAGTGACCGTTACATCGATGAATCCGGCGCCTTCGCTAACTGTGTAAGTCGCCGAGCTTAATTCGATAAGCGCTGGCGCGGGAGCTGCCGCCGCGAGTTTGCCGAAGAGGCCATGCCCCTCGTCGCCGATCCCAGCGCTGAAGTAGAGCGTGTTTACGTCTCCTCCGCCGACGCCGTTGCCGAACGACAGAGCCCACAGTCCTGGTATTGCCACCGGGTTACCGCTCTGGTCGTTGAGCGTTCCGAGGAAAGCGCCGGTGTTGGGATCGTAAGCGTTGATTGCGCCGTCGCCGAAGTTTCCCACGAGCAGCGCGTTTCCGAACGGCCCGAAGCTGGCGGGAGCGAGCGCCAATCCCCACGGCGAGTTAAGCGCGCCTCCGGAAATCAAGCGCCGCTGGAAAGTGCCGACGGCGTCGTAAACGTCGACAAAGCCGTGACCCGCGCCGGGCACATCATCGTGCTTGGCGCCGTCTTGCAGAGCGTAAGTGACGTAAAACTTCCCGCCCAGATTTTGAATGTTGAATGGTGCGTACCCGGCCGGAAGGCCAGGGTCGGTAAAGTTTCCCGGGCCGAATCCGACGTTCGTAAAGAGTTTACCGAAAACGTCTATCCTTCCCGAATTGAAATTTGCCGCATACAGAAAGTTAAACGTTCCGTCCGTGCCAATCGCCAGGCCTTTGTAGACGGCGTTCGGCGTGGTCACCTTTGTTACAGCGGTCGTGCCCTCTCTCCAGGCAGCGATGGTCCCGGCTTCGGTAGCGAAAATAAATCGAGCCGCACTGGTGCCGCTACCATCGGTAATCACAAAGTCGCTGGTCCCGTTAAAGACGATGCCGGTGTTGCTGCCTCCGGGTATGCTGACCGTCAGTGTGTTTTTTGTCAGCGGACCACTGGCCGTGTCGCCGTTGTAAAGAGTAGCGGTTCCCGTCCCGTTGTTTGAAACCCAGAAAGGACTCGTTGCCGAGAACGTCATGCCCCATGGATTAACAAGACTCGGATCGAGAATTTGCGCCGCCCCAGGAATGTCAGAAACCAGGTTAGTCTGGCGATAAGCATTCGGGCTGATTTCCGCCCGCTGCTGCTTCGGCCGATGCGTCGGAACTTTGGCTAGCGTATGAAAGCGTAGCGCGAGCGCGCCGCATAATACTGCCAGCATGATAATGACGAAGTTTCTCAGTTGATGGTTGAGGATACGACGATGAAGCATTGGTGATCCCTCCTGGGCCCAAAAGAATCGGGGCTGCAAATTCCGACAAATTAAGCCATCGCCGAAACACTCCATCTCCAACGCGATAAGATCTCCGCGGCAGACAAGCGATAGCGAGAAAACATGCTTACTGCGGGGTTGATGTGACGGTGACTCTATGTCTACAAGACGCTTGATGTCAAGTTACTTTTGGCAATTGATGGTCTGGAATTTCATTTAAAGCAACGGCGTTTATCGCCTCCTGGCGCACGTTATCTTTCTCTGCGTGCGCGAGCCTGGTCGATCAAAACACGGCGCAGAATTTTCCCCGAAGTCGACTTCGGAATCGTATCGGTAAACTCAATGTGACGAATCTTCTTGAAAGGCGCGACTCGCGCGGTAACAAAGTCGAGAATCTCTTGAGACGTCGCTTCACTCCTGAGGACTACGAAAGCTTTCGGCACCTCGCCGGCCTCTTGGTCTGCGGACGGAATCACCGCGGCATCCAAAATTGCCGGATGGGTGAGCAGAATGGCTTCAAGCTCAGCAGGCGCAACTTGAAAGCCTTTGTATTTAATCAACTCTTTCGCGCGATCGACGATAAAGAAGTGACCGTCCTGGTCCGCGTACCCGACGTCACCGGTGTGCAGCCAACCTTCGCTGTCGATCGTGTGGGCAGTCGCTTCAGGTTGGTTCAAGTAACCCTTCATCACTTGTGGGCCGCGCACGCAGATCTCACCTTCCTTGTTTGGCCCCAGCGGTGCGCCAGTCTGCAGATCGACGACTTTGCATTCCGTGTTGGGCGCGCAAACGCCGACCGATCCAAACTTTACCTGCCTGGGGTCCGAGGGTGACGAATGGGTTACCGGACTCGTTTCCGTCATCCCGTATCCTTGCCGCACGTTACACTTGATGCGGTCAGTGAAGGCCTGCGTCAGTGCTGCTCCCAACGGCGCCGCACCGCAAAAGATCGATTGGAGTTTTGAAAGATCGTAACTATCGACGGCGGGATTCTTGCTCAGCGCCAGCACGATAGGCGGTACTATGTGGGCCATCGTGACGCCGTAATCTTGCAGCGCCCGCAGGAAATGTTCGAGTTCAAAGCGCGGCATCGTGACTATAGTCGCTCCCGTGCTCAGTCCCATATTCAGAATCACGACGAGCCCGTAGATGTGAAAAAGCGGAAGCACGGCGATCAGGGTGTCTTTTTCAGTGAAGTAGTCCAGGCCCTCCATCTGACAAATGTTGGCGACCAGGTTTTGATGCGTGAGCATCACGCCTTTTGGCAACCCGGTGGTGCCGCTCGAATACGGCAACACGACGAGATCGTTGCGCGGATCGATCTCGACCGCGGGCACATCACCGTTGCTTTCGAGCAGGGAAGCGAAAGCCGTTGCGCCTTCGCTTTCTCCAAAAACAAACAACTCCTCAATCTGCGCGGCTTCTGCCGCGGCTCGGGCCTTGTCAATAAACTGCGGCCCGGTTACGAGAAATTTTGCGCCCGCGTCTTTCAGTTGATGAGCAATTTCGCGTTCGGTGTACAGGGGATTGATCGGCGTGATGATACCGCCCAGTAACGCGACGCCGTGGAACGCGATTGCATATTCCGGAACGTTAGGGCTCAGGATGCCGAACACTTCGCCCTTCACGAACCCTCGCGCGGCGAGGCTCGCCGCAACGCGCCGGATCGATTCGGCCAACTTCGCATAGGTTACGATTCGTCCCGTCGGGCCTTCGATCAGTGCGGGCTTGTTGCCCAGCTCTGCGGCTCGTTGAAGCACAAATGACGTCAGCGGAACTTCAGGGATGGTTACGTTTTCGTATGGGCCGCGGAAGATCATGTGTTCACTGTCCGACAAACTTTTAGGAAGCTGTGATCAAGTACCGCGAAGCGGTAACAACCACCAGCCCAGGGTTGCCGCCGCGGCTACCCTGGGTATCCAATTCAACGCGCCTCAACCCCGATGGAGCCTGTCGGGAAAATGGATGCGAAGACTTCGTTGAAAACATCTTGGCCCACATTTGCCCTCTAACGAGTTTTTCGATTGCGTCGAATGATTTCGCATCCCCCATTTTCTGCGATTCTTCCCAACGTAGCCGCCGAGCGGCAACGTTGCGCTGGAGGTCGTTACCGCTTCGCGGTATAGGACTTTGCATCGCGCTAGTTCATTGCTAAATCACTATCATCCAGCTTGATCACACGTTCCTTCAGTATGTCCGTTGGTAACTTTTTTCGTCAGCAACGACAGACTTTTCAGTTTGTCGGACTTAAAGCGCGCATACATTATCAGGGTGACCATCCTGACCGCAAAGGTATATATTGAGCCGGCCTTTCAGAACCCGACGCCGCTCTTCGTGACGCGCTAATGACGGAATCAGAACCCGCGCTCAATATCGTCTGTCTCGCCAGCTATTTTAAAGGTGCGGACTTTATCCGCGAATGCAAACAGCAAGGCTGTCGTGTAGTGCTCATCACCAAAGAGAAGATGCTGCGCGAAGATTGGCCGCGCGAGAGTCTCGAAGACGTGATCGCTTTGCCCAATGACGCGGGCCCGGAACTTTTCATTCACTTAATAAGTTTGTTAGGCCGGCAAACCAGACTCGATCGCGTTGTAGCGCTCGAAGAGTTTGATGTGGTGGTTGCGGCGCTGGTTCGCGAACATCTCTGCCTGCCGGGAATGAGCAGCTCCGCGGCAAGGGGCTTTCGCGACAAACTGGCCATGCGCGTCAAAGCGCAGGCGGCGGGAATTGAAGTACCGGAGTTTGTGTCGTTGGTGAACCACGACGCCGTCCGCGAGTTTATGGCGCAAACAACACGGCCATGGGTTATCAAGCCACGCTCTGATGTTTCAGCAATCGGCATCAAGCCGGCTGAAAGCCCGGGAGAAGTCTGGCGCACGATTGATGAGTTTGACGCGCGCGAGAATTTGCGTGAACGATCGGCTTATTATCTGTTGGAAAGATTTGTCGCCGGCGAAGTGTTTCACGTTGATTCGGTGGTAAGCGCCGGCAAGGTTGTGTTTGCCGGCGCCAATCAATACGGCCGGCCGCCGATGGAGGTTGCGCATGGTGGCGGCGCTTATATCTCCTACACCATCGCGCACGGTTCCAACGATCAGAAGCAACTGTTTGAGATAAACCGCAAACTCGTAAAGGCGTTTGGAATGCAACGCGGCGCCACCCACGCTGAGTTTATTAAGAGCGCCGCCGATGGCAAGTTTTATTTTCTCGAGATCGCGGCCCGCGTCGGTGGCGCCTACATCGCCGATGTTCTGGAGGCCGCTTCCGGCCTCAACCTCTGGCGCGAATGGGCCCGGATAGAGATTTCCGACGCTAAGCTGGGGCAGAAGCCCGACCCCGGGGTCCCCGGCCGGGCAGCCCGGCTGCGGTGGGACGATAAGGGAGGGCTTGGCACGAAAAGGATTTCGCCACCGCGCAAAGAATACGCCGGCATCGTTCTGTCACTGGCGCGGCAGGAGTATCCAGACACCTCCGCCTACGACGACGCGGAGATCGTTTATCGCGTTAAGAAGAAACACCACGCTGGATTGATAGTTCGTTCCGCGAAACTGGAAAGGGTAACCAACTTGCTCGATCAGTACGCGCGCCGCTTTGCGGAGGATTTCATTGCCGTGGTGCCGCCGCTCGAGCGACCCGAGTGATTGCCGAGAGCGCAAGCATCCCGCCTGCATTGCGCGTTGAATCGCAGATGGGAGTCCTGCTTCTTATGTCTACAGGCTAACCTGGAAGTAAATCGTAATTGAACTAAATGTTTTTCAAGACAGCCGCCGTACGCTCCTGTTCAGCGCGCGAACGGCTTCCCTCGGGTGGAACACGTTGCTAGGCGAGCTTGCGAGTCAACCAGTGCCTTTCGTTCCGCGAAGCGCTCTGCTTTCAACGTTAACAAATTCCTTTCGGAAAGGCATCCATCTCTGACACCCTCATGGCCTGAAGGAGATGTCTTTTCTCATGGGTGATGATGATTCTGTAAGCATCCATCAAACTATAAGTGATTAAGTGGGTGACCGGAGATGAAATTTTGATCTTCTCTAAATCCAAATCTTCAGTGGCTTTCATGTACCTGATTACCTGATTCTGTTGGTCAATGAATCGGCGGATGATGGCCCCATCAACACTGCTGCTTGATGGCTGAAAAATCTTTGGGGCTTTCAGCTTACGTGTGGATTCAGGAGCGACGGCCTTAATTAGCATCTTTCCCCAAAAGGCGGGAAGCCATGGCAGGCTCTCCCAAAAGGTGTTCTTTTTCTCTCCGCTTAGAACCTTCTCGAAAATCGGGAAAAAGGCCTCATTGGCCCTCACGAGATGGTCAAAGCACTGGGCGACGCTCCACTGGTCGGCGCTTGGTTTCCAGTTAAGCTGTGGTGCGGTTAAATCGCCAAAGCCCGCAAATGTTTGATCAGTGATCGCGTTTGCTGCGGAGACTAATTCGGATAAATGCTCACCTTGATTACGTGTCATCTCCAACTCCCTGATCCGGCATAAGCCTAACGGTTGAGTTGACGCGGCGGCGCGAATCAAAGCACCCTCCGCCGCACCAAACAAGGTGAGAAAGGCGCTCCCGCCGCTCGCGTCCAACGAATTGTTGGGCATCGCTGACAAAGATTACGGCAACCGGTCACGGACAACAATGCCAGCACGTGCCGCAGATTGTTTCCAAGCGTCGAACAGATTGCGAGCCGCCTTTTGCGGCCAAGTTCAGGCTCGACAGCGCGAGTACTGAGATCGAATTCCGTTAGCCATTCGAAACCGTATTTAGACGACGCAAGCCAGAATTGAAAGCCATGTTTCGGCGGATCCAACTGCGGCCCATCGACTACAACCCATTCGCTGGTGTTACCGCCATACATAATGGCGTCTGCGTCGGCGCGGTCATCGACAACAATAAATCCGTAGGTTGAAAGTGCTTGTTTGAGCGCAGGGTGCAAGCGATGGAATGCGGTCATTCCGAGGTCACTCAAATCCTCGTTTGTCTGCGTTTCGAGGAAGATCTTCTTCACGCGGTAAAGATTTGGCTCGGTTCGAGGCGCAGCCAGCGTTGCGCCAAGCGGCCAGGTCAGCATGGCCAGTATCGCTACAACGGAAGAGACTTTGATGCGTGGCATGGTCATTCGATGCGAGGGTTCGCGAAGCGATGCCCAACGATTTGTTGGGTTGCGCCCAAACAAGCAAGGGAACGACGCAAGCATAAGCCCAATTCGGATGTCTGCGTCAACGAGTCGCGTCGCGACGACAGATAGTAGCCCCGGGTGAGCGAGCCCAGCGAGCGTAATCCGGGGATCACGTCCCCTCTGATTCCAGCGCCGGCTTTAGCCGGCGAAAGATGTTGCCGCTTGCGAATCCGTAATCTATTGCGCCCCTTCAGGGCGCGGAGTCAAATCTAACCTGATCCAGGGGCGGCGCGCTACGCGCTTGCCCCTGGCTA
>WNGG01006549.1_pt1 | contig 24359 bp, 18 predicted proteins | sample 5400661 | NCBI WGS metagenome assembly WNGG01 (sample SAMN13153372, study PRJNA577476) | soil metagenome | isolation source: 100 cm soil or saprolite under Garry oak tree replicate 1 | place: USA:California | collected 2016-06-15
CGGAGGTCGTGGCAGTGACAACGCTCAGCTCGTCTTCCTCGTCCAGATACTCGATGATGATATTGAACATGAAACGGTCCAACTGGGCTTCAGGCAGAGGATAAGTCCCTTCCAGTTCGATCGGATTCTGGGTGGCCAGCACGAAGAACGGGCGATCCATGGGATACGTGACGCCCTGTACCGTCACCTGGACCTCTTCCATCGCCTCGAGCAGCGCGGCCTGAGTTTTCGGAGGCGTGCGGTTGATCTCGTCCGCCAGAAGAATGTTGGCGAAAATCGGACCCTTGACGAAGACGAGCTCTCTCCTTCCGGTAGTGACATCCTCCTGGATGATGTCGGTTCCCGTGATGTCTGCCGGCATAAGGTCCGGCGTGAACTGGATGCGTTTGAACTTGAGATCCAGGACACTTGCCAGCGTCTTGATAAGCAGGGTCTTGGCGAGACCCGGAACGCCGGTGATCATTGAATGGGCCCCTACCATCATGCAAATCATGACCTGCTCGACCACGGAATTCTGAGCGATGATGACCTTGCGCAGTTCCCGGAGGATCTCCTGGTACCCATGCTTGAGTTTTTCTATGAGCGCTGCATCGTCGGCGACGACCTGCTGGACGTTTTCCATCCGCAGACTCCCCCTTTCTTCGGATTCTCTGTTGCTCGGGCGTTCGGCTTCACCACGGGAAAATTGCGGATTCCGGATTGCGGATTTCGGATTGTCGTACCAAGCCTTCCGTTATCTTCCAATCCGCAATCCGCAATCGCCAATCCGCAATCCCCTAGTGAGTCAACGCGTATACAACATAGTTCACGCCGTATTTATAGGCCTCGTTGGTTTCTTCGATGGGCATGAACGGATCGTTGGACCACTCCCAGTACTCGCTGATATCGTTGTTGTAATCGACCACCATCATGAGGCGCTGCTTGTCGTCGCTCATGCCCAGGTACTGGGGAATGAAGCTGCGAGCGTAAGGAGGTGGAGGCAACAGGTTCGAGATATCATAGAAACACTTGAATATCTCGTGCGTGCGGGGCAACTCCTCAAGGGAGTGCTCCGGAAACACCATCTTCAACTGCGCTTTGAAGTTTTCGATCTCGCGCTCCCCCCGGAAGTCGTCCACGATCAGAAAACCTCCGCGCAGGAGATACTCGCGCATGTTGTGCGCCTCTTTCTCGGACAGGTCCAGAAACCCTACCTCGCAGAGATACGCAATCGGATACTTGAAGACCTCGTCGTCGTCAAAGGAAACAATATGTCCTTCGCCGTTGACGTCGAGCTTGGTGACCTCCGCCAGGATCTTCATGAGGTGCTGGTGGGCCGCTGGATAATCGTGACTCCACGGAGGACCCTGCCCGCCAAAAGCCCACCAGTTCAAGCTCGGAGTCGTGTACCGGATACGCGCCAGCGTAAACTTGTGTTTCACCAACGGCGCTTCATCCTGCGCCACGACTCTCAACGTGACGAGGGAGGCAGCTACCGCGCCTAGAACGAGGCTCCCGAGCAGCCAGAGCTTTCTTTGCCTGACGTTGCGATCTCCGAGTGTTCTGACGGTCCCTTCACTCACGGTTCACTCCCGGTGAGTTTCAAAAGAAGCTGCTGTGCTTTCTCGAAAGTCGGGGCGATTTCCAGTGCCCGAAGAGTCTCCTTCTTCGCCTCCTGCTTGCGGCCGGACTCCGACCACGCTCGCGCGAGGTTGAAGTGGGCTCCGGCGAGATCGGCCGGATTCAGCCCGACAAGAACTTTATAGGCCGCGACCGCCGTCGCCCAATCGCGGGACTCCATGGCGGCTTCCCCCAGCATTGTATGCGCTGCCGGATCGTAGGGATGGATGTAGACGGAGAGCTGCAGCATCCGGGCCTCATTTTCCCAATCCTTACGTTCCCTGTAGATTTCCGCGGCGCGCATCAAAGGAGCCAGCGCGTTTTCGTCGTAACGGGACCAGCCGAGAAGTTGGGTGAGCGCCTCATCCGGCCGCTTTTCTTCCAAGTAGATATCAGCCAACACCTGGTACGGGTTCCCGGGTTCGACATATTCCGGAAACAGCGCCTGCGCTTTCTTTAAATAGACCTCTGCCGCGCCGTTGGCTTTCTCTTTCTTTAAGATACCTCCCAGCTGCAGATTGGCGAAGAAGTCGTCCGGGTTCCGTTCCAGGACCCCCTTCAGAGCCTCCTTGGTCCGGCTCGACTCGTCACCCTCGGCGTGCCGCTGAAAATCCAGGTGGGGGGCAACTTCGCGAAGACGCGCATCGACGTACCGGGCATATTCGGCATCCAAAGTCGCCGCATCCCAACCAAGAGAACGCCGGAAAACCTCGACCGTGGGGAGGCCCTCGGCAAACAACAGCAGAGATTCTCGAATTTTGGCAAATCCGAATTTTTCCTCGATCAGCTCGCACACCAGCGAAGCCTGGTAATAGGAGAGCGCGACCTGCTCGGGAAATTTCGGACGCATCATGCCGGAGTTCAGCTCGCTTACTTTGAGGACCTTTCCTTCCTTGTATGCTTTGACGAACGGCGCGTTCAGGTCGTCCCCCCAACCCGGTCGCGCCCGCCTTTCTTCGTACACTGAGATACCTTCCGAGAACCAGCGCGGAATGTTATGGCGAGTCATCTGGAGCGTAATCACGTGGGCAAACTCGTGCCACAGTGTCGATCCCCAGTTGAAAGAGCCGGGTTTCCGCGCGCGTGGGGAGTCGAGAGCTATCACCTTGCCGAAGCAGACGCCCAGCGCGCCCAGCCCCGGGAGGCCGAGTGTCCGAACCGCAAAACCGCCATGATCGGGGAAAATCTCCACCTGCAGGGGCCCCGCGGGCTTGAAGCCGTATTTCTGGCTTAATTTCGCGAACACTTCTTCAGCGAGCTTCGGCGCATATACGGAGAGGACCGGCTCATCTTCTTTCGCCAGACGCAACAGAAAATGCTCGCTGCGCACCTCGACGAACTTGTCCATCTGGTCCAGCAGATCCAGCGTATTGAAGGCCCAGACGTTGTACGGGTCCCCTTCGAATGCCTTCTGAACCGCCCGCCGGCCCTCGCTCAGTTCGCCGACGCGCATGAGATTCATCCCCAGGCTGGCCCAGGCGGCCCAGAGCTTGGGGTCCAGATTCAGCGCCTTGCGGTTGAACTCGATGGCCTCCGCGTATTTTCGCCGATTGGCCAGATTCTCGGCGATGGTGAAGTAGAGCCGGCCGAAGGATGGATGAATCTCCAGGACCCTGCGCTCCGCCTGTGTGAACGCCGCCTGGTCCCCTCGAAATTGGTGATAAACGGCCTCCAGGCTGAGCGCTTCCAGGTCGGAGGGATTCACGGCCAACGCGCGGCGCACCTCGCGGATCGCCTCCTCGTAATTTTCCTCCTGGATGCGGAGCTCCGCCATCAGGTTGATCGCGGGGACCAGGTTGGGATTGACTTCAAGCGCCTTCCGCGCGTTTGCTTCCACTTCGTTGTTGTTTTCATATTTCTTCGCCAGCGCGATGCCCAGGAGGGCGTCGGCGTAGCGCGGGTTTATCTTGAGGCAATCGCGGAACACTCCCAGCGCGTCGGTAGCGTTGTACTTCTCCAGAAAGAGGTAGCCGAAGCTCGCCAGCGCCTCGACCGAAACGTTCTTGCCGCTGGTCGCGTCCAGGAATATGTCTTTGGCGTCCTGCGCCCATCCCAACTGCCACGCCGCCACGGCCACATTTCCCAGGTCCTGGCTGCCGCCGACGGCGCCCTTCCGATACTCCTCGACGGTCCGCTGCCAGAGTCCTTCCGCTTCGCTCCGCCGCCCGGTCTCTTCCAACAGGAATCCCAGTTCGCGCACGGAGTCCAGGCGCGCGGGCCCGCCAAGCTGTGTCGCGCGGCGCAGGTGTTGCTCGGCTCCGCCGAGGTCTCCGGCGGCCTTGAACGAGCGTCCCATCTCCAGTTGCAGCTTGGCGGAATTTTCACGGGCCTTGAGGAACTCGATCCCCCTCTTCAGCGCTTCCCGGTATTGTCCGGTTTCGCGCAGAACCTGCAAGAGGCCGGCCTGGTTTGCTTCGTCCTCCGCTCTGGATTTGAGCGCGTCCTCGAAGTGCGCTCGCGCCTTATCGTAATCGCCGGAACGCAACGCTTCGGCGCCCCTGGAGTTACTCTGCGCCCCGCCGGGACGCGTGGCAGAGCAGCACCCCAGAACGAAGAACAGCCCAAAGCCACACGCTGCAATTCTCGTCCCCATGGAGAATTCTTTCGACCAAAATCCCCTTCGCGTCTTCGCGTCTTTGTGGTGAAGGCGGAGTGCCCTTTCACCACAAAGCCGCGAAGACGCAAAGAACTTTCTGCCTTTCATTTGTTCTTACGCAATTTTGCGTTGATAGTTGCCAGGCGAACCAGAAGTCCCTCCAGTTTCTTCTCGTACTCGGCTTCGGGCATTTCGGACCTGGCATACTTCAAGGCTTCAATCTGCCTTTCAACTGTTTGCATTTCTGCTAATAGAGCCTGTTCCTCCGGGGTGCCCTTTCCCCGGGCCCACGCTGGAACCCCCGTGTCCAGGTAGGTAGTCCGCGCCAGGAATCCTTCGCCGTTCTCCGGGCCGGGATCACTTTGCCCCTTTCCGTCGCCATCGTCATCCAGGACTGGATGCTCCGTCTTCAGAAGGCCCTGAGTGGAGTAATACTCTTCCACCTTGTGAGCGGCGTAATTGAAGGCTTCAAGGACGGAAACACGGCCGTTCTTGTCCGAATCCGCATTTCCGTTCTTGAAGGCTTCGACAAAAAACCTTCCCATCTGAGTCTGGTTCTTTTCCATACCGCTCTTGGTAGCCGAGACCACGATCTTCCCCTTCTGCGAGAGCGCGGGAACACTGGCTCCGCTGCAAGTAGTCATGTTGGCCACGACAAATCGCGCGGCGGGTATCGAATACAATATGGAGGCCAGTTCCTCGGCGGTCGGATCCGGGCCGGGAAGATTTAACTTGTAAGTCTTCGCGTCAAAGTTGCCATGGCCGGCAATGAAGACGAAAACCAGATCGTCCTTTCCCACGCGGGATGCGATCTCACGGCAAACCTTTTCCAGGTTCTCCCGCGTGGATTTGTAGGAAATCAGGCCGGGGTCTTTGGAGGGGTCGTCGAACAGGACAAAAACGTGGCCGCGATCAAACTGCATGGGCCCCGCAAGGGCAGCGTGAAGATCGCGAATCCACTTCAAGAACTCCTCCTGCAGCTCCGGGTCGCCGCTGATCCCGGAAATTAAGATGGCCCAGCGCCCCTGCCCGGAATCGCTCGCGAGGGAAAACGGCGGCATCATTAAGAAGAGAGCGAGCACAGCCACACCCCACAGACGGAAGGCGAGAGGCAGAGGGGCGGAGGGACAGAGGGGAAAAGGGGCTGGGGGGCCGAGGGGCAGAGGGACAGAGGGCAAAAAGCTTCGTGAATGAAGGCCGTCGCAAGCCCTTCCCTTTGCCCCTCGGCCCCTTGACCCCTTTGCCCCTAGTTTACTCACGCCAGACCCTTGCGTTTTCGCAGCACCCACTCGGCCGAGATCGATCCGACCAGAAGCAGGTACAACAGCGGCATATCCCACAGGTCCTTTTCTTCGATCCTTGACGAGCCGTTGTCCACATAGGAAATATCTTCGGGCAACGTGCGGACATCGCGCGGCGAGTAGTAATGGCCGCCCGTTTCTTCGGCCAACCGTTTGAGCAACCCGACATTGAGGGCCGCGTTGTGAAACTCAGCCGTAGACTCCGCTATCCTGAAATTCGCTTTTGCTTTTCCGAGGCTTTTGGCGCCCTGGAGAGCTTCAACCGACACTTCGTGGATCCCTTCTTCCCTGGGACGGAAGATAGCCGAGTAATAGCCTTCCCGGCTCACGTCCCAGTTCAGCGGCAAGCTGACGGTCTCGCCCGAAGGGGATTTTACGTCTGCCTTCACGCGGGCGTTGTTTTGATGAACGAAAGTATTGTCGGTTACTTCGGCGGTCAGAACCACCGCTTCTTCGAGCGAATAGGAATGCTTTTCTGTCTCGATGGTCACGGGATCCGGAGCGTCGCTCACGAGCCAGCGCAGCATCTGTTTCCAGAAGACTTCGTGCGTGGTGTTGCGGCTGTCGACCTGCATGCGCCAGTTCCACGTGGACCCCGTGGTAAGAGCCATGGCCTTCCCGCGGCCGAAACGCTGGAAAGCCAGCAGAACCGGATTCTGTCCCCGTGCTCCGGAGAGTGCGACCTGAGCGAGCACGGTGGCCCCGGGTTTGGCTCCGGACGTGGGATTCAGGCCCACAAGGGGAGGCAGTGTTTCCCAACGCTTGCGGTTCTCATCCTCCGTAAGGGCAAGGCGCATCACCGGATGCAGGGCGCCGTAGCTGGTCAGGCGCAGCTTGTACTCCACATCCTCGTAAGGAGGGATGGAGGAATTCCCCTGACCGAAGCGGATGTTCACGGGAAGGACGTCCTCGAGCGGAGTATTGACATACCCTCCCTGTGCGAAAGAATTCTTTCCGCCGAGCATCAGAAGCCCGCCGCCGCGCTGGCTTACGAAATCGGAGATCATGCGGAGCTGGTCGAAGGTGAAGAACGTGGCCTCCACGCTGCCCAGTATCAGGCCCTTGAACGTGTAAAGCTCCCCCTTATCGGTCGGAAAGCCTTTTTCCAGCGTGGAAGTGCTGTTTTCGTCCAGACCCTGACGATAGAACTTGCCCTGCGCCTGACGCAGCAGCGTGAGCAGCCGCAGGTTCTTGTCCTCCTGGACCGCGCGCCGCAGGAACGCGTAAATCCAGCGAGGTTCGCCTTCGCAGTAGAGAATGCGCGGTTGCTCGTCCTCGACGCGAATCAGTACGTCCTGGTCGTTATTCTCGGCAATCACTTCGTCCTGAAAGGGTTCGACCCTGAAGTTGAAAATCCTGGGTCCAGCCGTGTCGCTGCTGAAGTTGACTTTGTAGGTCTTTACCTCGCCGTTGCTTCCGAGGGTGATTTCCTGACTCTGGACCAGCCGGTCGCGCTCTTTAACGACAAGTTTGGCGCGGCGCCCCGCGTACCCGGTTGCCCGAATTGCAACATCCGCCTCTATCATCGCGTCCTTGAGCACCTTCTTGGGCATGCTGACGCGGGCAATCTCCATGTCGCGCGAGAAGTCCGGCGATCCTATCCCTACCGGGTATACCGGGATCCGCCGGGCGCGGAGCTGGGCGGCAATGCCGCTCAAATCCTTGGAGCGGTTGTCGGCGCCATCCGTGATCAGAACGATTCCTGAAACTGGCACAGTCCCCAGTTCTGCGACGATCTGGCCCAGGGTCCGTTCCAGATTGGTTGCATTTCCATGACGCGCCACGTCCTCGAAGCCCGAGCTCTTGTCGGCGGAATTCGAGAACCGGAAGTGGCGAACCTTGAATTTCTTCCCAAGCTCCTCCAGCATCGGATTGCCGACCGGCCTGAGGAGATGTTTCTCAATTTCGATGCGCGACTGGCCCTCGGCTCCGTCGCGAATCTCCATGCTCTTGGTTACATCGTAAGCGACCGCAACAAAGCTCTTTTGCGGGGTCACCGTGTACAGAATCAGAACGGGCTGAAGGAAGATTACCAGAAGGACAAGCAAAGAAAGGCCGCGAAGACCTGCGAGCCCCACGCGCCAGGGGATGGGCACCACTGCCTTGGTCTTGTGATACAGAAGATACGCGCCAACCAGTGCGGATCCGGCGAGGAGCCAGGTGACGTAAGAGGGCCAGGGCGGTTGAAACGCAAGCTTCCCCTTTTCGAAAAGAAGAGGCCGGTACTTGAAGAAAAACTCAAAAATCGTATCCATCGAACAATGGAAGCTCTTTGTTCCGTAGGGGCGCCCCTACGTCACGTCAATTTTTTCTCAGTGACTCATGGCATAGACGATGGCATTGATCCCCATCTGGTAGGCATACGTGGAATACTTCGCAGGATATCCGGGAAGATCGGCCCATTCCCAGGCGTCTCCCAGGTCGGTATTCCAGTTAATAATTACCATAAGCCGGCCGTTCTCATTAAAAATACCGCGACAATGGGGGACGTAGCCGTCCTGTTCGTAAGTTACGCGATTGTACAAGGCGTTGCCGACGTTAGGTACTTGGAGAATCTGGGGAATGTCGTAGTAGCAATGAAAGATTTCATGGGTCGTGGGAATCTCGACGATGTTGCTGCCCGGAAGGACACGCTCGATGGTTTCCCGAAACCACTCCCACTCGGCGCTGCCCCAGAAATCGTCGCAGAAGAAAAAACCGCCGCGCTGCAAGTACTCCCTGAGTGCGCGCACCTCTTCCTCGGTCAGGTTCATATGCGCCGCCTCGACCGCATAAATGAAAGGATAGCGGAATATCTCAGGATCGGTAAGTGGGATGGTCTTCCCTTCGTCGGCGATTCGGATATTGGTCAGCCGCTGGACGCCAAGGATGAACTGGCGGTCGGCCTTGGGCCAGTCCGTGTACCAGCCCTTGTAGTATCCCCAGGGACCTCTTCCCGTGTAAACGGTCCGAACGAAAGTAAACTCCGGCTCGGCATTTTCGAGATTCTTGGGACTCTGCCTTTTCAGGAATCCTGGGACCTGAGCCAATACCGCTATGAGACCCAGCCCCGCGAACATTACGGAGCCGGCGATCCCGAGAATCCAGGGGCTTGCAAATCTCCTCAATTTCAGATCAATCCCTCGCTTGAATTACTATCGCAAGGTTTCCGAAGATTATAGCAAAGCGGCGTGCTTCAGCCCAAAGCGATTCCCCCGGCGGCAGCATCGCTCCAGCGCAGTTTCTTTGCCACGAATTTCACGAATTACACGAAAAAGGGATAAACACAATTCGTGGAATTCGTGGCAAGTCTTTCTGTTGTAGACTCTTCCTCCTGAGATTAACGGGTTACAGCGCAGCACGTGTTCGATTCGAGATGCAAAGACCCGTCCTGCTACCCACATCGGTGTTGCCTTTCCGCCCTCCTAAGTTGCAGCTGGCTCCGACTGGGCTTTCTGGTAACGACCGGCCACGCTTTGGGATTTCCTTCACTGTTCTAATACGATGGATTCGAGCGGGTGTTCTACATTCTTCCTTGGGCCTTGCAACTGAGAATGAATCTCTCCCGTTAAAAGCTAAAGGGGCAACGGGGACAAAGGGGCAAAGGGGTAAACGGGAAAAGCTTCGTGATGAATGCGTCTCCTACCTTAATTAAGCTTTCCCTTTGCCCCTTTGTTCCTTCAAGGCGCAGTTTGGACAGAGCCGAGCGATTCAAGACCGGACTTGAGAACAGCGGCGGGACCACGAACGTAAATCAGCACCCCTCCCGGAAAGATCCATTCCTTGGCGGTTTCCTTTACAGACTCCACGGAATTGCGCTTTACAAGGTCTGCGAACGTTGCGATGTAGTTTGTGCCAAGGCGATAAAGCTCAGTATCCAGAAGAACATCGCAGATCCCTTCGGAAGAACTTAGAGATTTTCTGAACTCTTCGATCCAGGACGTCTGCGCACCCGCAAGTTCGTCTGGTGAAACCGCCGAGCCCTTGAACTCTTCGGCCATGTCCAGGATCTTCTTGATTTCGGACAGCGCCTGTTCTGCCGCCGCCTGGCCCTGAACATAAAAAGGACCCTGCAACCTCCGGCCCTCGGCGGCCACGGTCAACAGCGACGTGGGAAGCGCACGGGTCAGACGTTCCTGAAGAATGCGAGTTGCGAGAGCTCCGGCGTGATACCCAGGCTCGTCCCGGCGCGGCCAGAGATTGCCCAAAACAAACTGCGCTGCAGGCGAATCCCGATCGTCTTCAAAAACCACGCTTCTCGAGGAAGGGGTGCGCGGCGGGAGAAACGTAAAGGGAACTTCATCCCTCCGCACCCAGACGCCCCAGATACGCGCCGCTTTCTGTTGCACCAGCGCGGGCGGGGCAGATCCCGCTATCACAAGGGACGAAGTATTGGGCGAGACGTACCGCCGGTAAAAATAGCGCACATCTCCCACAGAAATATTTTGGAGGGAAAGTTTTGATCCCTGCAGCGGGCGGCCGTAACTCGTCCCGCGAAACAGCGCCGCTTCGAAACGGTTGCGCGCCAGCTGGCGAGGGTCCTGGGGCCGGTCGAGCGTCTGGAGAATTTCTTCCTTTACCTTCGAGAAATCCGCCTCATCAAATACCGCCTCACCAACAATCTGGTATAGAAGCAGCAACGAGCGTTCGAACCGCGAACTTTGGCCTCTAAGAATGAACCGGATGCCATCCCAGTCGCAGCGCACTTCAATCGTCGCGCCCAGAGAACTTAACTCGTCCTGGATAGCTTTAGAGGTCCTGTCCTGGGTCGCTTTCAAAAACATCCGCGCAACGAGATGGGCGAGGCCGCCTTTGTCGGCCGGGTCAAAGACGGAGCCATAACGCAACACCAGACCGATCGTCATGCTCTCTCCAAGATGAGGGGCAGAGGCTACGACGATCTGCAAGTCGTTGAGCAGGCGCCGGAACGAAAGCTCCGGATAGACAAGAGGACTCTGTTCCGAGGCAGCGGGCGCCTGCGCGTGAGTCAGACAGGACGCAACTGCCGGGCAGGTGATAAGCAAGATAGCGAAGATACCGATCGCACGAGCGGCCATGCCTCATCCGTTCGAAAGCCCCGGAAGGCTATCATACAGGGTATGAAAACTCAACCGACCCCGACTCGACGACCTCAGCGAACTGAAAAAACTGGCCACGAATTCCACGAAGTCCACGAAACAGCCCAGCTGAGGGTGGAAGACTTCGTGGAATTCGTGGCCAGTTTTTAAAAGAGTATTTTCCTCCTCCAGGGCTCTGGATAGACGATAGGATCCTGTCGTATCCTGTGGGTGTACTGATCGCCGGGAACTTTGAGGATGTATTGAGGGTCATAGAAGCCGTAGGCGGTGACCTCCAGAAAGAAATTTGAGCATGCTGGAACTGAGCATTCCTGAGGGCAAAAGCCCCCGACTCAAGATAATGGCCTACACCTGTGCCATCTTCGTTGTGGCGGCCGGCGTGGTGGTTCTGTATGCTCGCTTCCAGGGAAGCCCTCAACCCTCAGGACCCGAGACGGGCCCGGTGCCGGGGATCGTTCGTCCCGGCGAGCCTAATTTCGAATACTACAAGAAGTACATCCGTATTTCCGACGTCAAGGCGTCTCTGGGAATCAACTTCGCAAAGAGCCGGATAGCCATTGTCTCGGGGTTCATCACGAACGAAGGGGATCGGAAGCTTGAGGCCCTGGAATTGCGCATAGCGCTCTACGATGTGTACAACAAGCTCTCCAAGGAGCGGATCAGCACGCCCCTGCGCCCGGACGCCGGGCTAAAACGCCCCATGCAGCCCCTGGAAAAGCGCGACTTCACCGTCTGGATCGAAAACATCGAGCAGCTTTGGAACCCGAGGCGGCTGGAAATCGAAATAAGCGGTCTCAAATACCAATAATCGTTCGTGAAATACGGGGACAGTCACCTTTTTTCGCCGGCGAGGATTTCTCCCAACGGACGCTCCAGAGCGAAAAAAGGTGACTGTCCCCGTATTTCTTCGTGTCTTCGCGGTGCGTTCCTAGCTTTCCCTCTTGCCCTGTTCCTCCTCCCGGCCGGGTGCGGAAGGCGAAAGCTGAGCTCGGATGAACTGGAACGTAACCGGCTGTTTGCCGAAATCCTCAAACGCGAAGACCGGCGGACCTTGGGAGAAGACGATTTCTTTCCCCGCAACCTGCATTTCTCGACACATCCGGAGGTTCGCCAATGGTGTGCCGTCGCTCTTGGCCGGATAGGAAACCGGCGCGCTCTTCCCTGGCTCTACAACGCGCTTCATTCGTCCTATGCAAGCGTGCGGGCTGCCGCGGCATTTGCCGTCGGAGAGATTGAAGATCGCGAAACTCTGAAAGAGGAGTTCCTCCGGGTGGATCCCCGCGCCGCCTCGGAACTCGTTGCAGCTCTGGACGACCCTTCGATCCAGGTACGCATGCGCGCTGTGGAAGCGCTTGGTAAGGCGGGATCGCCTTCGGATTCGGTTGAGATCATCCGGCGGCTTCATGCCCTTCCTTACGAAGGATCTCCCGTGGAGCAAACCTACCTCAGACTCGCCATAACGGCCTTGACGCGTTTGAGGGACCCGTCGGCTGTTCCTGCTTTAGAGAAGCTTGCGGAGTCTCCGGACCCCGAAATCCAGTGGCGCTGCGCCAACGGTCTCTATGGTCTCCGCGCGCGGAAGGCCCGGTCCACCTTCTTGAGACTCCTCCGGAGTTACAACCCTGATGTTCGCGCCCATGCCGCGCGCGGCGCCGGCATCTGCGAGGCTCCGGACCTGGCTGACGCGCTTATTCCGCTGATCTCGCTGCACGATCCTGACTCCGGAAAGCCAAACTCGCTGGGGGTGCGCGCCAGCGCGGTCGAAGCACTCGGGAACCTCCGGAACCCGGGGGCAATCCCGGCAATCCGGAAGGCCCTGCAGGAAGCTCCCATCGTTCGTGCCAACCCGGAGCAGGTCAATTTTGCCGTGCAGGCCGCCGCCGCTCTCGGAAACATTGGCGCGCCGGAAGGGAAGGATGCGCTGGTCCCGCTCACCAGGATTCAGGGGCCTGCTGCCGTGAGCGCGGTCATCGCCCTGGCAAAGTTGTCGAGAGGAAACGCGACGTTTTTTGATCTGGTTCGGCTGGAAGACTTCACGACCGAAGCCGCGCGTCGTGCGGCGGCTCAAGCCCTGGGCGAAGTTGGCGGCCCGGAGGCGGTTCGCCGTCTGAAACTGATGTTGATTCAGGCAGCCAGCGAGCGCGCAACGGCGGCGGAGATCCGTGCCGTCCCGGCCGCGGTCGAAGCTCTGGCCCGGATCGGAGTCGAAGATTTGCAGACAATAGTCGAACCCTATCTTGCGTCGCATGACGGCGTCATCCTGCGAGCAGCCATCAAGGCCTACAAGCCGCCACCGCGAAGAAAAGCGCCGTGGAAACCGCTGGTCGAAGCTTATCAAAGGATGGCCCCCGGCTGGGACCTGGAGGCGAAGGTGAGTGCGCTGAGCGCCCTGCAAGGCCGGAGCGACCGATGTGCCGGACGATCCCGGCCCCTCCGAAAGCGCTACGACCGATATAACCTACAGCATTCTCGCCGTCTCACGGCAGAATCGTACCGTCGCGACTCTCGAGACGGAGCGAGGGAACATAGAGATCGAGCTCTATCGCGAGGACGCTCCACTCACGACAGCGAACTTCATCTCCCTTGCCCGCGGCGATTTCTTCAACGGCCTGAGCTTCATGCGCGTCGTGCCCTACTACGTGATCCAGGGCGGGGATCCGCGCAACGACATGGAAGGAGGTCCCGGTTACACGATCCGGTGCGAGATAAACATGCGCGCTTACGAAAAGGGGAGCGTCGGGATGGCGCTCTCCGGGAAGGACACGGGAGGGAGCCAGTTTTTCATTACTCTTTCGCCACAACCCCGTCTGGATGGCGGGTTCACCTGTTTTGGCAGGGTGATCAGCGGGATGCAGGCGGCCCAAAGCATGACTGCCGGGGACAAGATCCTCAAGGTCCGGATTGAGGAAGACCACACCCTTTTCGACTACCGCCGTTATTAAGCAGCGGGCAGTAGGCAGTTTCTGCCTTCTGCCGACTGCCTTCTGCCTACTGCTTTTCAGTGGACTTTCTGCACTTTGTTGCGCATGTAGTCCATCAAGATGTATTGGCCGAGCGAGCGCGGCGTCGTGAAGTAAGCCTTTCCCCGGCATATCTCCGTGACTTTTCGCACGAACGCGACCAGATCGTAATCCCTGGCCAGCATGAAGGTGTTGATGAGGATGTTGGAGCGCCGGCACTGGCTTACCTCTTTGAAGGTGAGCCCAACCACGTAGGGATCCAGACCGAAAGCATTGCGGTAGATCGATCCATCTGGCTCGGTAACCGCGGAAGGCTTGCCGTCGGTGATCATGATGATCTGGCGCATATCCTTGTTTTCTCGTGCCAGGATACGCTGAGCGAGGCGGAGACCTTCGCGCGTGTTTGTATAGAAAGGTCCCACCTGCACGCGCGCCAGCCGGCTCAGCGGGATTTCCTCCGCGGAATCATGAAACAGCACGACATGCAGCGTGTCTCCGGGATATTGGGTGCGGATCAAGTGCGCGAGAGCGAGCGCGACTTTCTTGGCCGGGGTGAAGCGATCTTCGCCGTAAAGGATCATGCTGTGACTGCAGTCCAGCATCAGGACAGTCGCGCAGGAGGACTGGTACTCGCACTGGTGGATCTCGAGATCCGCATACTCCAGGTCGATGGGGACCTTCAGTCCTTCGCGGCGTATGGCATTCAGTATGGTGCCGCTCACATTCAGGTTCAAGGTATCGCCAAATTCGTAGAGCTTGGAGGTGCCGCTTGCCTCCACGCCGGTTGCCATGTCCCTGGTGTCGTGCCGGCCGAAGCTCGACTTACCCAAAGAGCCGAGCAGGTTCTTAAGGGTCTTGTACCCCAGAAAATCGAGGGCCTTGTCGGTAAGCTCGAAACGCACCTGGGATTGCGAAAGACCCCGTCCTCCCTTGCCTGTAACGGGTTTCTTACTCTTCTGAATCCTGATGTAACCTTCCCGAGCCAGGCGATCGATCAGATACTGGACGAGACGCGAGATTTCAGAATTCTCGAACTCCTCTCTGTCCTCCATCCGCTCGAGTTGATCCAGCATCTCGTCCGAAAGCGTGCCGCTGCGCAGGAGCGCGTTCAGGATGGCGTCGTGCAAGGCTTGTAAGTCCCGGTCCGAATTCCGGAAATCGTCGAAGTATGGGTTGTTGAAACCCGACTGGAGGAGGAAATCAGAAAGCTTGTTGAGCAACTCCTCGATGCTCAGCGAGTCCCAATCCTCTCCCGTATGCCTGGAATACTTGATCGACTTCATGATTCAGTGGCCGGTGGCCAGCGAACCACTGACCACTGGCCACTGACCACCGCCTTCAGTTCCACTTCTTTCGATTCTCGCCCTGGTTTTCGAAGTAGGCCTCGCGCTGTTTCTTTTCCAAAGCCGCAAACACGCGTTCCTCGTCGCGGCTGATCTTCTTCTGAGCATAAAGACCCTCCAGCACGAACTCCGCGGCTGCGACACGCTGGTCGGCGGAATGTTTTCCGGATCCCAGAAGCCTGTCAGCCTTCTCGAGCAATCCCTGGATCGCCCGGAACTGCGAGAGGCATTCTTCCGTGGAGGCGTCCGCAGGCACGCGCAGGCTCCCTCCCAGTTCGAACCAGTCCACGATCCGGACAAAGTCTTCACCCTCGCTGTATTTCTGGAACACTTCGCCTACTGCGGCGCGAATCAAGTCACGCGCCACGTTTTCGGCGCCCCGGAGCTCCCCCTCGTATTCCAGCTCAAATTTTCCCGTCAGGGAGGGCATGGCCGCGTACACGTCGCCCACCCTGGGAACCACGGCCTTTTCTTTATGAAACAAGGCGCGCCGCTCGGCGTTCGAAAGTGTGTTTTCCATGCAGGTGATCGGCAAACGCTGGCTCACGCCGCTGCGCTTGTCCACCCGCGGATCCTTCCGAGCCGCGAAGGCCACCGCCTCGACGATCTCCGCCACGAATGGAGGGATGACAGACGGAATCTCTCCGTTGCGATTGAGCCACGCCTCCTGCCGGGTGATGGCCATTCCGTCTCCAGGCGTCAATGGGTAATGTGTCCGGATCTCGGAGCCGATCCGGTCTCTGAGTGGCGTGATGATCTTCCCGCGCGCCGTATAGTCTTCCGGATTCGCGGAAAACACCATCACTACGTCCAACGGGAGACGTATAGGGTATCCCTTGATCTGAACGTCCCCCTCCTGCAGGATATTGAACAGACCGACCTGGATCTTGCCAGCCAGATCGGGGAGCTCATTGACGGCGAAGATCCCTCTGTTGGCGCGAGGCAGCAGGCCGTAATGGATCGTGAGCTCGTCCGAAAGATCCAGTCCTGCTTTGGCTGCCCGGATCGGATCTACGTCACCGATCATGTCGGCGATTGTGACATCGGGAGTTGCCAGCTTTTCAACATAGCGCTCTTCCCGGTGGCGAAAACCAATAGGCAGGTTGTCCCCCATCTCTTCAAGGCGCCGGCAACAGGCTCTGCAGATCGGGGAATAGGGTGAGTCATGAATTTCGCACCCTGCCACGCACGGGAACCACTCATCCAGAAAGTGAACAAAGGAGCGCAGAATCCGGCTCTTCGCCTGGCCTCGCAAGCCAAGCAGGATCATGTTATGTTTGCTCAAAATCGCGTTGATGATTTGGGGGACCACGGTTTCGTCGTAACCCACGATGCCCGGAAAGAGGGTCTCTCCCTTGCGAAGCTTTTCGAGCAGGTTCACCCGCATTTCGTCTTTAACAGTACGCCCTCCGGAGTGCAGCGCATGATAGGGACTGTTGCGGAGCTCTCCAAACGTCCTGGGGAACTTCTGATTCATGCCCCTAACACTAGCCGAAACAGCGAAGCGAGTCAAACGCTCAAACCTTCCAAGCGTAACCGTGAAACCACCGATGAACACGGCACAGCCCAGTCGCAACCAAAAAATCTCACCACGAAGACACGAAGACGCGAAGAAATCCTGTGCGATTCTTCGCGTCTTCGTGTCTTCGTGGTGAACAGGATACCTGGTGGACGAAGAGAATGAATTCGTTTTAAATGAGGCGGCTTTTCGAATAAAATCGGCACTCAGGGATACATTCAAACACCCTTCAAGGTTGCCATCATGTCCGTGGGTGTGATCTATTTTCTGACTTTTGTGACCGGCTTGGGGTACACCATGCTTGTCGGCCTGGCGGGCCACTTCTTCGGCGATCACGGAGTTGACGTGCACATGGAGGCAGGCATGGATCTTCCCATCAGCCCCTTGAGCCCAACAGTCATCGCCACGTTTCTCACGGGCTTCGGTGGAGGCGGGTTGCTTGCAAATTCCTACTTTCAGCTTTCTTTGGGAAAGGGCGTACTGGCGGCGCTGCTGACTGGAATCCTGCTCAGCGGGGGCACGTTTGGCATGCTGACGCTCCTGTTCCGAGGCACCCAGGCGGGGAGCGAGTTCTCGTTCCAGGACATGGTGGGAAAGGTGGTGCAGGTGGTCACACCAATTCCGGAGAACGGGACCGGAGAGATCGCCTTGATAGCAAAGGGCGCGAGAATCAACTCCCCCGCCCGGGCGGTCGATGGCAGCGCCATACCGCGCAATGCGGCCGTCGAGATCGTGGAGGTAGTCGGAACTGTCTTTTACGTCAGGAATGTCCATTAAGGGCCCGTCCAAACCTCTGGACCGTATTTTCATGCGCTTGGGTGCGGCGCGCATGTAAGACTGCCGTCAGGCTCGGAGTCCAGGCTCTAGCCTGCTCGGACGCCGTGCAACCTGAAGGCTGAACTCCAAACCTGTGGGCCGTATTTTCATGCGCCTGGGTGCGGCCCCGGCGCATGTAAGACTAACGTTAGGCTCGGAGTTCAGGCTTTAGCCTGCTCGGACGCCGTGCAGACTGAAGGCTGAACTCCAAACCTTGAGAGTTCTCAGTTGCAACGCGTAAGAATCTAAGGCGGAGTCGACATGTTTGGCGAATTGAATGTGGCGTTTGTCTTCGTGGGCCTGGCAATGGCATTCATCCTGGCAATCTATGCCGTAGCCCGGCGCTACAAGAAAGTGGGTCCCAACCAGGTAATGGTCATTTCCGGCCGGAAGTACAAGATAAAGACACCTGACGGCCGTGTTGAAGAAGTAGGATTCCGGATCCGGCGCGGCGGCGGCGCCTTCATTGTCCCGCTGCTGGAAAAAGTCGACCTGCTCAGCCTCGAGATTATGACGCTCGACGTCACGACTCCCGAGGTTTACACCAAGCCCGGCGTCCCGATTATCGTCGATGCCATCGCTCAGGTGAAGGTTGGAGGTGACGAGCAGTCGATCCGAACGGCCTCGGAGCAGTTTCTCGGAAAGAGCTCCGAACTGATCAAAGAAATCGCCCTCCAGACCGTCGAGGGCCACCTTCGGGCGATCATCGGTACCATGACGACCGAAGACATTTACAAGAACCGCGACCAGTTCGCTTCCTCGGTCCAGGAGGTGGCCGTTTCCGACCTCGCCAACATGGGGTTGAAAATAGTCTCGTTCACCTTGAAGGACATCCGTGACAGTCACGGGTACCTGGACGCCCTGGGCAAGCCTCGGACTGCCGAGGTGAAGCGCGACGCTATCATCGCTCAGGCGGAGGCGGATCGTGATGCTGCGATCAAGTCGGCACAGGCGCGACAGGCAGGGGAGATAGCCAAGTTCCAGGCAGAAACGCAAATTGCGGAAGCGCAGAAGAACTTCCTGCTGCAGAAAGCGGTTTTCGACGCAAAGACGAACGAAGCCAAGGCCCAGGCGGACCTTGCGTACGACCTTCAGCGCTTCAAGACCAACCAGGCTCTGAAGAAAGAAGAGGTTCAGGTCTCAGTCGTGGAGAAGGAACAGCAGATTACCGTGCAAGAGAGAGAGATTCTCCGGCGCGAGAAGGAACTGGAAGCGACGGTCAAACGGCAGGCGGATGCCGAGCGCTACAAAGTCGAAACCGAAGCGGCCGCCACGCGGTTCAAATACGAAGCCGAGGCCCGCGGTCAGGCAGAGGCTCAGAAAGCGAAGGGTCTGGCGCAGGCGGAGGTAGTCAAGGCTACCGGCACCGCGGAGGCAGACGTAATTGCCCTCAAGGGCCGTGCCGAAGCCGATGCCATGGCCAAGAAGGCCGCGTCCTGGAAAGAATACAATGAGGCGGCCGTGATCCAGCTTGTGCTGCAGGCGTTGCCGGAGATCGCAAGAGCGGTTGCCGAGCCTCTCTCCAAGACGGACTCGATTACCATCGTCAACACGGGGGGCGACAGCGCCGGGGCGAGCAAGCTGACGCAGGATGTTTCCGTCATCATGGCTCAATTACCTCCGATTATTCAGAACCTCGGAGGGATAGACCTGAAAAAACTTGTGGAACTGGTTCCCACCCTCAAGGCCGGCAAGCCAAAAAAGATTGACGAATGACGAGTGACGAATGACGAGTGAAGAATCTTAAGGTAGTTCAATCGTCATTCGTCATTCGTCATTCGTCACTCGTCAATCCCATGAGCGATCGACGTCAGGCGCGCGTCGCCCTTGCCATTCTGACCGGCATTAATTTCTTGAACTACATCGACCGGTATGTCCCGGCCGCAGTGTTCGAACCGATAAAACGGGAGCTGCACTTCAGCGATGCGCAGCTGGGCTGGACAATCTCGGCATTCATGGTCTCCTATTCGATCACATCGCCATTGTTCGGCAGGTTCGGCGACCTGTTCATCCGGAAACACGGGATTGCGGCCGGCGTGGCGCTCTGGAGCCTGGCAACCGCAGGAGCGGGGCTGGCCCGGAGTTTCTGGCAGATGTTCATTCCACGCTCTCTGGTGGGGGTGGGCGAAGCGGCCTATGCCACCATGGCCCCGGGGATCATCGCTGACTTCTATGAAGAGCAACGGCGAGGCCGGGCGCTCGCCGTGTTTTACGCCGCTATCCCGGCAGGCAGCGCGCTCGGTTTTGTCCTGGGAGGCCGTCTCTCCGAACTGTACGGTTGGAGAGCCGCTTTCTTTGCGGTCGGACTTCCCGGGCTGCTGTTTGCCGCCCTAGTGTTGGCCATTCAAGAACCACGCCGGGGGGCTGCAGACAGAGACCCGATATTTCCCTCTGGAGCGGTCCTCACACTGAGAGAAACGTATCGGATGCTGTGGAAAAACAGGGTCTATGGAGTAGTGACGGTGGGCTTCATCGCTTATACCTTCGCCTTGGGAGGTCTGGTGGGTTGGATCCCCGCCTTTCTGGAACGGTACAACGGCATGACGACGGCCAGGGCCAACGAAGTCTTCGGTGCCATTACCGTCGTTTCAGGATTCTTGGGCACGTTCGCCGGAGGATTTCTAGGGGACTATCTGCTCCGGTACACCAGGCACTCGTATCTTTGGATTTCCGGCCTGTGCATGTTCGCGGGAGCTCCGATAACAGTGCTCGCGCTCAGCTCTCGCGACCCGGCAGTTTTTCTGCCCGCCATTTTCACGGCGGAGTTCTTCCTGTTCCTGAACACCGGCCCCTTGAATGCCGTTCTCTTGGGATGCGTCCCTGCCAATATTCGCGCCACGGCCATGGCCGTCAATATATTCTTCATCCACGCTCTCGGGGATTCTATTTCTCCTCCGATCATCGGGATCTTGTCGGACCGGTTCGGCCTCTACCGCGCCACTTTGATCACACCGGCGATGATGCTTGTCAGCGGCGCAGTCCTCGCGTATGCCATCCGCGTGGAGAAATCCGTGGAGTCCCGGTAAGGCGCGCCGCGGCGAAACGAAAGTTGGTAACTTTGGGCTACTCCTGGAGGCGGGAATGCGGTAGGTCGTTGGGAGCATAGTAACCGGGCCGGGCCGAGACCACCACTCCGGATTGAGCCACGCGGGCCTGGATACGGCGATAGCTGCCGTCCTTTATCTTGTTCGAGGAAACGTACCCGAGAGTGTACTGGCTTCTCAGTTCCTCATCCACTTCGGCATAGATGTTGTCCAGTTGCCCGAAATTGTTGGGATAGAGGACACGTCCCCCGGTTTCATAGGCGATTTTTCGCAGAGCGGCATCCGCCTCGGCGAAAACCTCGTGCGGGATACCCTCGTAGATTCGCTGCTGCGCCATATTGAACAGGATCGACTGACGCACCGACTCGGTCTTGCTCACGACATAAATCATCGCCTCGGAGCGAACGGCGGCGTCCAGCATTCCCGAGTATCCGACGGAGCTGTCGTTGTCCAGTCCGTCACTCATGATGATCATGGCCTTCTTCTCTTGCACACCCTTGAAGACTTCCGTGCAGACGAGCCAGATGGCATCCCAGAGGGCGGTGTTCCCTTTGCAATAGACCGACGACAGGACCGCATCGACACGGCTGGAGCTGTTTCCCCAATCCATCTTGAGCCGGGCCTGCTCGTCAAAAGTGACCAGGGCGAACTTGTCTTCGGGTTTCAGATGCTCGATGAATTTCTTTGTCGAGTATTTGATAGAACCCCACTCGTAACGCACGCTCCCGCTCGTATCCAGGGTGATCGCGATACGCGCCGGGACCCCCTCCTGGGCGAAGTAAAGAATCTCCTGCGGCTCCCCGTCTTCCAGGATTTGGAACGAGCTCTGCGGCAGCCCTTTCACAAACCCGCCGGCCGGCTTGCGCACGGTGACGGGCACGGTGACCAGATTCACTTCCACACCGATTTTGAACGGCTCCTGCCCTTTCTTCTCTTCCTGCTTCTGTTCCTGGGGCTGCGCCTTTTCCTGTGATATCGATAAGGGGCTCCAGCCGCCCGCCCCCAGGCACAAAAGAAGAGCCAGTGATCCTTCGGTTACACGCCGCCTGAACGGGCCCAGTTTCCATCTGTCATTTGTCATCGGTCATTCCGTAATTGATGGTTCTGCATCTGTTTTTGCGTGTTCCTCTCGGCGCTTCGTAATGCCTCAGAAGACGTGAAAAAATCAATCCGCCTGTAGGGGCGACCCTGTGTGGTCGCCCGCCCAGCCAATAATGGCGGGCACTCGCGGGCGGCCACGCAGGGGCCGCCCCTACGAACGGCGCAGCCTGAAGACCGAACTCCAAACTTGGCGAGCGCGTTAAATAAGGACACTCTTGGGTCTCCATACGCTCAGCGGGCGGCAAGCGCCGCCGGCAGTTTTTCGAAAATCCCGCCAAAGCCGCCGTTAGACAAGATGACGATCCAATCACCGGCGCGGGCTTCCTCGCAAACTTTCTGGATTATACCTTCCACATTATCGAGATTCCAGGCCGCCCGGCCGGTCTGTCTCAAATCGGCGATCAACTGCGCGAGATCCAGACGCTCTCCGTCCGGGACCTTCTCGGGCCGGAACAGCGCGGGGACGGCAACACAGTCTGCCACGCTCAAAGCCTGGGCGATCTCCTTCTGAAAGAAGTTCCGGCGGCTGGTAGCGGAACGCGGTTCATAGATCGCCCACAACCGCTTGGGGTGGAAAGCGTCGCGCAATGCCTGAAGCGTCTCACGCACGGCGGTGGGGTGGTGGGCGAAATCCTCGTAGATCCGGATTCCGTCAACCTCGGCGAGCAGTTGAAGCCGGCGGCGCACGCCAAGAAAGGCTTCCAGGCCGTCCCGGATGTCGTCTTCGGGAACACCGAGGCGATGCAGGACGGCCGTCGCCGCCAGAGCATTGCGAACGTTATAAACTCCGACCAGATCGAGACGCAATCTTCGGAAAAGTTTCTTCCGGTAGAGAACGTCGAAAGAGAGCTTGCCCCCTTCCATGGCAGTATCGCGCGTTCCCCAATCGTTCTCAGGGCTGAGTCCAAAGGTCTCGCTGAGGCAATACGTTTTGCGGCAGACCTCGAGTGCCACAGGGCTGTCGGCGCCAACGGCGAGGTAACCGCGCTCCGGAATCAAATTGATGAAGCGCGAGAACTGAAGCCGTATTGCGTCCAGGTTCGGGTAAATATCGGCATGGTCGAACTCTATGTTTCCCACTATCGCCACATTGGGGAGGTAGTGCATGAATTTCGGGCCCTTATCAAAAAAAGCGGAGTCGTATTCGTCGCCCTCCACGACGAAAGGCGCGCCTCCTTCCATCCGATAGCTGGATCGAAAATTTTCCGCAATGCCGCCTATCAGGCAATTGGGACGGAAGCCCGCGAAGTGGAGCACCCATGCGATCATGGAAGTGGTCGTAGTTTTCCCATGGGTCCCGGTGACTACGACCGAAGTCTTGTCGCGCAGAAAAAAGTTCTTGAGCGCTTCCGGGAAGGAAGTGTAAGGGACTTTGAAGTTGAGAATGTATTCCACCTCGGCGTTGCCGCGTGAAACGGCATTTCCCACAACTGCCAGGTCGGGTTCCGGCTTCAGGTTTTCCACTCGATAACCCTGCATCACCTGAATCCCTTTGTCGGCGAGAAAGTCGCTCATAGGAGGATACACGCCCTCATCCGAGCCGGAAACCTGATAACCGCTCTCTTTCAACATGGCGGCAAGAGAGGCCATACCTGTTCCGCAAATCCCAATGAAATGAATCCGCCTGATTTCGCTCTGTGAAAGCATCCTCGGACCCCCAGATAACGCCTTCAGACCTCAGACCTCATCCAATTTCCCCGGTCTGAGGTCTGAAGTCTGAGGTCTGAAGGCCCTCTTTTATGGTACAAGAATAGCATGACATTCCCGCTGAAGGTCCTCCTGGAAGACGAAGCCCAGGCGGAGCGCGAGATCGAGCGGATATGCGAAAGCTTTGACATGGACTGTATCGACCTGAACCACGAGGCCTGCTGGCGGGGAGAGCGGGGTACCATGCCCTGCTGCGGTCTGGAAGTGGAATTCGAGAAGGTTCACGGTATCTGTCCTTTCCTCTGGTTCAAACACAACAGCTGAAGGCGCCAGCCCCTCTGCAGCCTCGCGACTCCTCTGAAAATAGGTTTCGCCGACTGGCAAGTGCGGTGAGGGCACGACTGAAGCCGCGCCCTCCCGTTCTGACCTGTTTTCATTCGCTGTGGCGAGCCGCAGAATCATGGAAACTCTGTGGTGGAACCCCGTTACCGGCCGGCTCCCTGCTTCAATCGGCTTGCGATAGCCACACGGATCTCTGAAGTCAGAGTCGCGGCAGCCCCTTCAAATTCTTCTTTAGAGCCAGGCTCGAACCTGGGGCATGAGACAGGCCGTAAATACTCCACCCGCACTTTGCGCGGTCGAGGAAACCACATCTTCGGGCTCCATACGTTTTCGCCCCCGTGGATCGCAACAGGAAGAACCGTTGCGCCGGTTTTGAGGGCCAACCGGGCGGCTCCCTCTTTAAAAGGTTGCAGCCGTCCATCCGCCGAACGGCCTCCTTCGGGAAAGACCATCAGGGCTTTTCCGCCTTTCAGCACTCGAAGAGCCGTCTTGTACGCGCTGGATTCCGGGTTCACAAGACTTACAGGAAAGGCTCCCAGCCAGCGCAATATTCTCCACGCCACAGGGATTGTGAAGATCTTGTCCCAGGCCATAAAGCAAACCGCGCGGCGCATCGGGACCCCAACCCAGAAAGGATCGAAGTAAGTCACATGGTTCGGCGCAATGACAAGGGGGCCGTTCGCGGGTATGTTCCCGAGACCGTGGTGCTCGATGCGAAAGAGGACACGCATCGTGCCCATCAGGAATCCGCGGAACAGCTTTACGGAGATCGCGTTACTTCCTTGATCGATCATTGACGTCACGTCGATCCTAAAGTGTAAGCTACTCCGCGTAAACTGCACAAAATGAAACCACCGATGCGCACCGGTGAACGCAGATCCGTGTTATCTGTACTACTAAGGGCCCGTCAGGAAATAAGGTGTACATTTTGCTGCTGGCCCCCAGGCCCGCTGGCAAGGCGCGAGCGACGAGCATACCCGCTGCGGTATGTAAGGAGCGAGCAACACAGCCAGCGGGCCTGCGGGCCGCAGCCC
>WNGG01003330.1_pt1 | contig 24353 bp, 16 predicted proteins | sample 5400661 | NCBI WGS metagenome assembly WNGG01 (sample SAMN13153372, study PRJNA577476) | soil metagenome | isolation source: 100 cm soil or saprolite under Garry oak tree replicate 1 | place: USA:California | collected 2016-06-15
CGTTTTACCGTGTTACGGAAAGATTCTTCGCGGGCATGCTCCATGCTTATGACGTGAGCCTTCGTTGGGTCTTGAGACATCGCCCGGTCATGATCGTGGTTATTGTGTTAGTCCTGGCAGCAACCGTGTGCCTTTACCGCCTTGTGCCCAAAGGCTTCATTCCCGACACCGACAACGACCAGCTCATGGTATCTACGGAAGCTTTGCAGGGGACGTCGTATTTCTTAATGACGGACTATCAGCAGAAGGTCATAGACATCATTCGCCAGGACCCGGACGTCGAGTCGGTGATCGCGAGCACCGGAGGTTCCTTTGGCTCCGGCGGATCCAATACGGGCCGCATCTTTGTCCAGTTGAGACCGAGACGGCAACGCGCCCTGACCGTAAACCAGGTTGTGGAGAAGTTGCGGCCGAAGGTCTCCCGTTTTCCGGGACTGCGCGTTTTCATGGCCATACCGGCCGCGATACGGATCGGCGGCCGGCCCTCCAAGAGCCAGTACGACTTCACACTTCAGGGACCCGAGACCGCGGAGTTGTACCGGCAGGCTCAAAAACTCGAACCGCTGCTCGCGCAGTTGCCCGAGATCCAGGATGTCTCGAGCGATCTGCAGATCAGGACTCCCAGGGTCAATATCGAATTCGATCGCGACAAAGCTGCCGCGCTCCGCTTGAACGCCGTGCAGATTGAAGGCGCGCTGTACGATGCCTTCGGCCCTCGCTGGTCATCGACGATCTACGCTCCCACGAATCAGTACAGGGTGCTGCTCGAGATTCTGCCTCAATTTCAGGAGCACGCCGACTACCTCTCGCTGCTCTACTTCAAGTCGTCCGACAGCCAGATGATTCCCCTGAGCACTTTCACCCGGCTGAAAACCGATGCCGGCCCCCAGACTATCAACCACAACGGACAGCTCCCCTCCGTGACCATCTCGTTCAACCTCAAGCCGGGGACCGCTCTGGGCGACGCGGTCGCGAGGGTCCAGGATCTCGCCCTGCGAAACCTGCCCGCCACAATCACCACCAGTTTTACGGGTGTCGCGAGAGAATTTCAGAGCTCGCAGAAGAACCTGGGCCTGCTCCTGATCGTTGCCGTCATGGTTGTCTACATCGTGCTGGGCGTCCTGTACGAAAGCTACGTTCACCCCCTGACGATTCTCTCCGGCTTGCCTTCGGCAGGGGTCGGGGCCCTCCTCACTCTGCTCATTTTCCATGTCGATCTCAACATCTACGCCTTCGTCGGCCTGATGATGCTGGTCGGCATCGTCAAGAAAAACGCCATCATGCAGATCGACTTTGCTCTGGACGCGGAGAGGCGGGAAGGCAAGAGCCCCTCCGAAGCCGTCTATGAGGGCTGCCTGATCCGGTTCCGGCCCATCATGATGACGACGATGGCGGCTCTGCTGGGAACGCTCCCCATCTCGCTCGGATGGGGAGCCGGCGGAGAATCGCGCCGGCCGCTGGGGCTGACCGTGGTTGGAGGGCTTCTCTTCTCCCAGTTGATCACGCTCTATTTGACACCAGTGGTCTACACGTACATGGATGCCATCATGGTGCGGTGGGGGAAACGGAAGCGGAGCGAAGCTCCGGCACCGGTCGTACCCGCGAGTGAGCGCGTGTGAAGAAACTGCAGCGCCTTCTTGGCAAAGTTCTTCGCGAACGCTTCGCGCTCTTCGCGTCTTTGCGGTTAATCCGGACCCGGTTTCACCGCGAAGACGCTAAGTGCGCAAAGAACCGCGAAGGTTTATTGGTTGCGGCGAAGGGCTGACTTGGGCGATGAATATATCGAAGATCTTCATAGACCGTCCTATCGCGACCAGCCTCATGATGCTGGCGATCGCGCTCTTCGGAATGATCGCGTATCGTGCGTTGCCTGTCAGCGACCTCCCCAATGTGGACTTCCCGACCCTCCTCGTGACCGCGAATCTGCCGGGCGCAAGCCCGGAAACGATGGCGGCCGCCGTCGCGACGCCGCTTGAGAATCAGTTTTCGATGATCGCGGGGCTGAGCTCGATGACATCGACGAACTCGCTCGGATCCACGCAGATCACTTTGGAATTCGACCTGAGCCGGAACCTGGATGGCGCCGCGGTGGACGTGCAGGCCGCCATCACACAGGCATCGCGTCTTCTGCCCGCGGGGATGCCGACGCCGCCGACTTTCACCAAGGTAAACCCGGCGGACCAGCCCATTCTCTACATAGCTCTGACTTCCCCCTCGCTCCCCCTCTACACGCTGGATGATTACGCCGAAACGAGGATCGCGCAGCGCATCTCCATGATCAGCGGAGTCGCTCAGGTGCAGGTGCTCGGCGCGCAAAAATACGCCGTTCACGTCCAGATGGATCCCCACGCTCTGGCCTCGCGGCAGATCGGAATCAACGAAGTCGAGAGCGCCTTGAAAAATTGGAACGTGAATCTCCCCACGGGCGCGATCGTAGGGCCGCAACGGTCGTTCACCCTGATGGCGAGCGGCCAGCTTACCAGCGCCGCGGCCTACCGTTCCCTTGTCGTCTCCTACCGGAAAGGGTCACCGGTTCGCCTCGATGAGCTCGGCAACGTCATCGACAGCGTGGAAGACGATAAAACGGCGTCGTGGTTCTACGGCTCCGGCGGCAGCCAGCGAGCCATCGTTCTCGCCATCCAGCGCCAGCCAGGAACCAACACTATCGAGGTCACCGACGGCATCAAGCAGCTCCTGCCGATTTTCAAATCGGAGCTGCCTCCCTCCGTCAACATGAGCATTTTTTACGATCGGTCGGAAACCATTCGCGAGTCCTATCACGACGTCGAGTTTACGATGGCGCTGACGCTGGGCCTGGTCGTGATGGTGATTTTTCTCTTCATCCGCAACTTATCCGCTACCACGATCCCGAGCCTGGCGCTGCCTTTCTCCATCATCGGGACCTTTGCCGTCATGTATCTGCTCCATTACAGCCTCGACAACCTCTCCATGATGGCGCTGATTCTTTGCATCGGTTTCGTCGTGGACGATGCGATCGTCATGCTCGAAAACATCTTCCGGCACATGGAGATGGGGGAGAAGCCGCTTCAGGCCGCCTTGGACGGTTCCCGCGAGATCGGATTCACGATTGTGTCGATGACTCTCTCGCTGGCGGCCGTGTTTATCCCCGTGCTGTTCATGGGCGGGGTCCTCGGCCGGTTGTTCAAGGAATTTGCGGTGACTATCTGCGTGGCCATTCTGATCTCGGGCGTCGTCTCGGTCACGCTGACGCCGATGCTCTGCAGCCGGTTCCTTCGGACTCCGGAGGAGCGGCGCAGGTCGCGGTTCTACCGGGTAACCGAGCGGTTCTTTGATTCCATGCTGCGCGTTTACGATATCAGCCTTCAATGGGTGCTCCGGCACCGCCCGGCGACGATGGTCTCCTTCGTTCTTGTCCTGGCCGCCACCCTTTACCTCTTCGTCAAGATACCCAAAGGGTTCGTGCCGGATCAGGACACCGATCAGATCCTCGCGGTCACCGAGGCGGCGCAAGGCACCTCGTATTTCGAGATGGTGCAGTACCAGAAAGCCATCGCGGAAGTCATCCGCGAGGATCCGAACGTGGAGTCGCTCGTGTCGAGCGTCGGCGGCGCCTCCGCTTCGACCCTCGGGGGGCCGAACTTCGGGCAGCTCGTCGTGCACCTCAAGCCCCGCTCCCAGCGGGCCCTTCTGGTCGACGATATCATCGAGGGGCTGCGCCCCAAGCTTTCGCAGTTTCCGGGAATGCGGGTTTATCTGCAAAATCCCCCGACGATCCGGATCGGCGGGCAGGTTACGAAGAGCGTCTACCAGTTCAGCTTGCAGTCGCCGGAAAAACCGGTTCTTTACGCGGCGGCCAGGGATCTCGAGCGCGCCGTCGCGGCGCTGCCGGGGGTGCAGGATGTCACCAGCGATGTTGCGATCCAAAGCCCCCAGGTGACCGTCACGATCGATCGAGACAAGGCGGCCGCCTTGCAGGTTAACGCCGACCAGATCGAGAACGCCCTCTACGACGCGTATGGCCCCCGCTGGGTCTCGACGATCTACGCCGCCATCAATCAGTACAAGGTCCTGCTCGAGCTGAAACCCGAGTACCAATCCGATCCGCAGGCATTATCGATGCTTTATTTCAAGTCCAGCGGTGGGCGCCTGATTCCTCTCGATACGGTAGCCATAGTAGTCAAGGAGATCGGGCCGCAAACGATCAACCATTTCGGTCAGCTCCCCGCCGCGACCCTCTCTTTCAACTTGAAACCGGGTGTTTCATTGGGGGACGTCGTATCCCAGATACGGACGATCGCCCAGGAAAAGCTGCCTGACACGGTGGGCACGAGTTTTCAGGGCGCGGCGAAGGCCTTCCAAACCTCGCTGACAAATATGTGGGTGCTGCTGATCGTCGCCATCATGGTCGTCTACATCGTCCTCGGAATCTTGTACGAGAGTTATATCCACCCTCTGACGATCCTCTCCGGTCTGCCATCCGCGGCGTTCGGGGCATTGATCACGCTGTTTCTGTTCCGCATGGACCTGAACATCTATGCTTTCGTCGGACTGATCATGCTCATCGGCATCGTGGAGAAAAATGCGATCATGCAGATCGACTTTGCGCTCGATGCCGAGAGGAACGAAAGGATGACCCCGGTCGAGGCCATTTACCAGGGCTGTCTGATTCGTTTCCGGCCCATCATGATGACGACCATGGCGGCACTGCTGGGCGCTGTTCCGATTGCGCTCGGATACGGCGCGGGCGGGGAGGCGCGCCAGCCGCTCGGTCTCGTCGTGGTGGGCGGCCTGGTGTTCTCGCAGATGGTCACGCTCTATCTCACCCCCGTGGTCTACACCTATATGGCCGCCATCCAGGAAGGTTTCCGCGGCTACAGGAAGCGGTCGAGTCTCTCGCCCTCCCCCACACCCTCGCCGGCTGAATGAAACCACAGATGAACACAGATGGACACAGATCTGTACTACCAACCCGAAAATCCTTTGCTGGCAGGAAAGGATTTTTCTTCGCGAAATCTTCGCGCTCTTGGCGCTCTCTTCGCGGCCTCGCGGTGAATCCTGGGCTGGACTTTCACCGCGAAGACGCGAAGGACTTTGGTTTTGGTTGCGGCTGTGCCGCTCCTTGCGCAACGGTGGTTTCATTCTCAGCAATTTAACGCCGACCGGCTCGGCGGTTTTGGGTTGCATCCTGCTCTGCAATATCCTATTCTTGTTGGCCGCAATTGCCAGGTCGTTCCAGAAAGCAGAAGTCCGTACTCATGTCCTTCCTGCTCGGATATATTGTTGGCGTCCTCGCCTGGTTCCTCTTCCGTTACCTCGTCGCGGGCCTCTACACCGTCAATCAAAACGAACGCGCGGTAAAGACCAGCTTTGGGCGGGCTCAGCGTGCGCCCGGAAACGCCAGCACCGCCGACGATCCCATTTCGGAGGGACTTGGGCCGGAAGAGCTGACGCGTTACAACTACCCGCAGGTTCGCGTGATAATGCCGGGCGGGCCGTATTTCAAATGGCCCTGGGAGAAGGTCTACAAGGTTTCCGTCGCAACACAGACGATCAATATGGCCCACGATCCGGAGAATCCCGACGCGAACAGGGCCGGGACCATTCTGGAGGCCGTGACCAAGGATCAGCTCAACACCGGTCTCACGGGGCAGATCCGATATCGCGTTTCCGAACGGAGTCTCTACGCCTACATGTTTGGAGTCAAGAACCCGATCGCTCATGTCATGGGATACTTTGTCTCCGTGCTTCGCGAGCGCATTGCCAACTTCGAGGCGCCACAGATCGGCCCCGCAGACGACTCCGCCGCCCCGGAGAGCCCGGTGCATGGCATCTCGATCAATGACCTGCGCAAGAATCTCCGGGACTTGAACGACCACACGATCTACGAATGCCGTACGTCGGCGGCACGCTACGGCATTCTGCTCGATGCGTCGCTGATCACCGGAATCGATCCTCCGGCCGAGGTCGAGTCGGCCCTGGCCGCCATCAACACGGCGCACAATCAAGTCTCTTCCGATATCAGCCTGGCGCAGGCCGCCGCCGACCAGAAGATCGTCCAGTCAAAGCGGGCGGTCGAGATCGAGACCCTGAAGGCGCAGGCGGAAGTCGAGCCGCTGGAGCGGCTCGCGGCGGAATTGACCGAGTTGAAGAAGAGCGGTCCGGCGGCCCTGCCCGCCTACGTCCGCAATGTCAGGCTGGCTCTGTACGCCGATGCGACCCAGCTCTTCGTGGAAATGAGGGAATGAGCAGCTTCTTATTTGTTGCGTTCTTCACTTTCGTGTTGTTTCTCATCGGCGTGCCGGCGCTGCTCGGTTTCGCCCGGATGTTCGGCATTTATACCGTCGTGGAGGAAAGACGCTGTCACGTGTATGTGCTCTTCGGGAAAGTGGTGGCCACTCTGAACGAGCCTGGTCTTCATTTCCTGCTGGGCAGTCTGGGATGGAAGGCTCTGATCATGCGCTGGCTGGGCCGCCACTCGATGAGCCAGACGGTGCGCGCCGAAGTCTCACCCAAATCGCACGAGTGGGGATACAAGCTCGGCTCCGTTTACATCCGGAAGGTGCACTTCCGGGACGCGGAGATGATCAGGCAAATCGAGAGCAAGGTGGTCAACCGGCTTCGCCAGGTGACCGCCGCGATCAAGCAGGACGGCGCCAACAGGGTCAGCATCATCGCGAGCACAGCCGAAAGGGAGGCTGCCGTCGAATTCGCCAAGGCCGCAGCAATACGGCCGCAGATCGTGGGCGCCGCCCTCCAGAAGATCTCTCAGGACCCGGAGGTCGCCGCCGCATTGTTCGAGATCCTGGAAACGCAAAGGATTCTTGAAGGTCAGGGGCGCATCACCCTGCTTCCTTCCGGAAGTCAGATGCTGGCCGAGCTGCTCGCCGCCGGTCCGGGCGACCGTCCCAAACGGCCGGCAACACCCGCCTGACGCAGGAAACCTCCAGCCAGTCCTGGACGGCCAGCCCGCGCGGAGATTCTCCAATATATAAAGGGAAAAACAGAAAAACACCACGAAGACGCGAAGAACGCGAAGAAAGCGCTTAAAAAAACTTTGCGTTCTTCGCGTCTTCGCGGTGGATTTTTTGGGTTGCGGCTCGGCTGCACTGTGAAATTCGTGGCCAATAAAACCGCCGCGAATTTCACGAATTAACACGAATTAAATTCCGCACAGCTTCAGGGGGGTTCACGGCGGCGTGAATTGACTCCCACTTATCATTGCACCCTCTGACAATCGCCATCTTGCTGTTGATCTCGCGCTAAGGGATCGAGCAAATGGGCTGAATTTCCGCTGTCTCGCTGGGTTTACCGGTCCATTTGGCTCCTTCACCGCCTCGCGGCCCGTCCACTAAAAACCTCTTGAAATTCTCCGGTGTACCGGCGTGGTCCGGGTGGTCGTAGGCGCAGGCGAAAACGTGCGTCGATTTCACACCGATAGCGTTGTAGGCTGCTTCCGGATCCGGTATGGGGTTCGGAAATTTGCTGTATGCGGCGGCGCTCCAATGCCAATTGATGGACAGGCCAGGCGTATCCGTTCGGAAGGTGCCGCTCCAGGTGACTCCTTTAATGGATCTCGGCAAGCCTCCCGGCGGCACCGGGAATGCCAGACCTGCAAGGAAGATTCCAGGGCCTCTTCTTCTGGTCGGAAGTGTGGTCCGCCATGTATTGTTGTCAAAGGTCGTCGAGGAGCAGGCCGCATCAGGGGAGAAAGTAATCACGGCGTCCGGAACAGGCAGGTCGTACGCGGAACCTCCAGCTGTGAACCGCACCCTCGCATTCTGGAAGTAGACCTTCGTTGGTGTATCCTTGGGCAGACCGCTCGCATTGAAGCTGCTGTTGAACCACAGGGTCGTGCCCCCGGAGATCGGCGTCTTGTCGAAATCAGCCGAGATCGAAGTGTCCACCAGGCAGCCCCCGAGGTCTAATGCGATCCCATTAGGGGCAAAAGGGACGTGGTTTCCCTCGGAGTTCACCTTGGTGAAAGTTCCCGGAGGGAAAGACTGCTCGCTGACCAGGACCTCATATCCGGAGCCGTCCAGGTTCGCCCTCGACACTCTGCCGCCGTTTACCTCAGCAAAGTACAACTTGCCATGTGGAACATCCAAAGTGAGGCCCTCGGGAGTACCCAAGTTCGAGAGGAGCAATGTCAATTCTGAGCCGTCCACTTTCACCCGCATGATGGCATGTGCAAACGCGCACGTGAAGTACACCTGCCCCGCTGCCTCGTCCACAGCGACATGACGAGGGTCACACACGTTGTCCAGCGACAGGAAAGTACCGGGGTTTGAGCCATCAAGGTTGGCCCGCATGAGCCGGTTAGAGACTGGATAACCCTGGCTGGTGGGGTTGCCCCAATACACTTGATTGCGCGTCAGGTCCAGCCCGAGTCCGCCGGGGAAACCGTCGATGGCGTTAGCGAGAAGATCGACCCTCGAAGATCCGTCCAAATTGCTGCGCCGTATGCGGCCGCCGGCAAATGGGGGATCCGTTTTGGGATTTAAATACTTGGAACCCAAGGGGCTTTCAAACGGGTGATCCGGGCCGAAGTAGAGTAGTTGCTTGACACGGTCAAGGGCGATCCCTTGAATGTCCGCCCTCAGTAATTCAGAGGACTCTCGGTTGAGTCCCGGCAGAAACACCGGGGGATTCCAAGACGCGTGTATCGGCATCGGAGGGGTGGGAACAATGGTCTGGGTGCTCTGGCCATCCAGCGTCGTACGATGGACGCCGGTCCAAAACTCCGACCAATATATCCGGCCGTTGATCGAGTCCACGGTGACACTATTCGGGCTTTTGGCTCCCGGATGTGTTGCAGTCGGCGGTACAACCGTAAGTGTATCGAGGACGGTAACTGTGCACCCACTGGGGTTGGGACCGAGTAAGCAGCCGACATCAGCTTTCTGGATTCTGCCGTAAAGAACGTCGGTCCAGTAAATCTTTTGGGCAAACGCGCCCTGTCCCCAACCGGTCCCCAGCCCGGCCAGCAATCCAATCACCACAAACCGTGAACTTTTCATTTCAAATCTCCTATGACGTCCTGCTTATTTCAAGGGTTCTTATTCGAAGCATCTTGGCCGGCGCGCTCCTCCACAGATATTTCCGCTATCTGGAATCAGAGAGACTAATCCGCAGGAATATCCCTGGGAAAGCCCGGGAGAGTGTATTCGGACGGACCCCTATCGCAATTGACACGGGCAGCCCGAACCGGCGAGCAGGAGGGGAGGACGGGATTATATCATTGCCTGACTACATGGTTTCATAAATACCGACACGTATTTTTGCCCATAAGCCGGGCGCCCTGGAGGGGCGTTGGGAGCATAGGGAAAGCGAACGCCGGAATATTGCATTAAACGAATGGGCCCCGGCAGCGGTCTCAGAGCTCACTCTGTTGAAGAAGCCATCCTCTCTTTCGCGATGGCGACAGCAATCCGGGATGTGATGGTGACGGCCAGGAGCAGCATCAGTACGCTGCCCTGAGCACCGGCGGGGTCCCAAAGGACGCCTGTCAACATGATGGATGGAATACAGTATGAGAGAAAAGTTCCCGCAATGCAGAGCCTTTGATACTTCTGGCGCTGGCCCTCGTCAGCAAACTCCGCAGGACCGGGGCGGAAACGCTTTCGCATGTCATCCTCTTGTCTTTGTGGGACACGACGGCTTTTGGCGGCTGCTCCCGTCTACGCTCGTCGCGTCCGAGAGGGTTTCCGAGATCGCTCCTTCATTGCCGATCTTCTGATCTCCGCGATGATGGCGGGCTTGGCCGATCCCTCGAATTCCTTTTGGAAGCGTTGGAGGGCCATTGAGACCACGTCTCTGTGGCGCAGCTCTGCCCCGGGAGATTTCTCTGACAGCTCCAACCAGAGATGATGGATCAGGTCGATGTCCTCTGGTTTGAGATCCGGAGTGTGCGCGCCGATCTGGAAGCGGCGAGGCTCTCCCTTCTGAGGCACGATGATCAGCTCGAACTGAACCTTATCCGGGTCGTCAATCCTTTCCCACGTATCGCCCGCCTCGCGCGCCTGCGCTTCAATGGAGAGCTTCTCCGAGGCCCCCGCGTACACTCGAATTGCCCCGAGACGGACTGCCGTATTCACGACGGCCGAGAAGGGATTGTTGGACGGAACCGTCAGCAGTTTGACCGGCTTCCCGGCCTTTTCGGCCAGCGCCACGACTCTGGTGAAGAGAAGTTGTTCGTAGTCCGTAAAGAGATGTTCCTCGAAGATCTCCCGATAGCCGGCCGCGGTCCCTTGTAGGATCCGCGCGGTCATTACCACGACATCCCTTTCCGAAGTGTCGGTTTCTTCCAGCGCGACTTCCAGGTGCCTCAGGGTGTTGTGGCCGCGAACCGCGACCAGGACCGGCCCGGGACGCAGCTCGAGCACATCCAGGTCGATCGTCTCCTTCGGAATGATCTGAAACTCATCAAGTCCCGTCCGCTCCCGTTTTGCCCGAGCCATCTTTTCGGAGAGGGTGAACAAGGTGAAGAGACCGGCCGTGAAAATCAGACCGCTGATGGTGGCCACCTGCTTGGTGATCAAGTTGATTCCGGCAGTCAGGAACAGAACCGTTGTGATAACGCCCAACCCGATCGGGATCTCCTTCCTGCCAAGCTTGAGATTGAAGGGAACCTTCCACTCGCGCGGCGTGGGATCTTTGAAACGCAGCGTGAGCACTGCCAGTCCCTTGAGAGCAAAGGACCAGACGACTCCAAAGGCATAGGCTTCGCCCAGCGTGTAGACGTTGCCGCGCGAGCTGATGATCGTGGCAAGTTGCAGGATGACGATCAGGTTGATGATGCGGTAACTGGTGCCAAATCGCTTGTGCGGCGCCCGGAACCACGCGGCCAGCACCCCGTCTTCCGATACGCGGTTAAGCACCCCATTCGACCCGATGATCGCCGTGTTGACGGCTCCGGCGAGCATCAAGAAACCGACGATCACGATGAAGGCTTGAAACAGAAGTTTCAACGTCATGGGACCGGCGAGGTTCATCGCGATACCGCTGATCATGTTGTCGAAGTATTGCGGCCTCTCATTGTCGGGAATGATCGCGTAAGCAAAGAAGGAGACGAGCGAGGTGAAAAACAGAGAGTAGATGAAGATCACCATGCCGGCGCGCATCAGGTTTCTGTGTTTCGGATATTCTATTTCGCGGTTGACCTGCGCGAGCGACTCTTCACCCGACATGGCGAGGATCGAGTGCCCGAAGGCTATGAGGAGACCAATAAGCCCCCAGAACGTCCCCGCTTCGGGCGGGACAACGTAGTGCGCCTCATCTGCTGGTTTGGCCGGCGCCATCTGCGGCTCGTTCGCCTGCGGGCGGAGGCCGTGCGGTGCGAGCTCAGGCATCCAGCCGACAGCGTCCCTGCTGAACACGAGATTGTGCGGCACGGGTTTGGGCGGAAGCCGCTGCTTGTCAGGCTGCGTGAGAATGGTCAGCCCGCTCCAGAGGATCATGAGGACAACCATGACGGTCGTCACATAAATGATCCTGAGCGCATCGTCCGATGATTCATGCAGGCCCTTTGTGTTGCGCCACCAGAAATACAAGGTGATGAGAACGGCAATCCCCGCGGCCAAGAAGTTGATGGTTTCCTTCGACGGCTGCCAGGGGTGGCCGAAGTAGGTAAGAGTCTGGGCAAGGAGACCGACGATATATTGTCCCGCCGATACACCCGAGATCGGCCCGGTCAGAATGTAATCGAACATTAAGGCTGAAACGGAGAGCTTGGCGAGTGTGCCGCCCATTGCTTCCTTGACAACGCGATAGACGCCTCCCCGGGTGAACATCGCGCACGATTCGACGTACAGCGCGCGGACGGCGTAGGAGAAGCACATCACTCCCAGGATGAACCAGGGGGCGGCCTTTCCCACCGCCTGTTCCGCGATCCCTCCAACGTAGAAGGCCGACGATCCCAGGTCGCACAGGACGATGGCCGCCGCTCTCCAAAAAGAGATGAAGGTCAGCATGACCGAGGTGGCAACCACGACCTTCGTGGCGCGCCCGGCATGCGTCTCAGTTTCTACGGGCATTACGATGCTCCTCAAGAATCAAGAGACAGATTGGGAGACTATTGCGGGCAACCGAACTCCACAGAACACCGCCGGGCGCCGTCAGCGAGAGTTTCGATGATGGTGGCCGCAGATGTCCTACCGAATCAAAAATGGTAGAACGCGCGTATAAAGAAGTTATAAGGAAAGGCTCAGGATTTCATGAGTTCGGGCAGGTGGAAACGGTAGCCCACCCAGGGTTCGGTCAGAAGGTATCTGGGTCTGGACGGGTCTTTCTCGATCTTTTTGCGCAGCTGGTTGACAAAGGTGCGCAGGTATTCGACCTCATTCCCGTAATCGGGTCCCCAGACTGCCTGCAGGAGTCTTGCGTGAGGGATGGGGATGTTGGGATGGGTCACGAGATAGTGCAGCAGATCAAACTCCTTCGGTGTGAGACGGACTTCGCGCTGTCCTACGGTGACCCGGCGCGTTGCCAGGTTGATCTCCACGTCTTCGAGAGCGATGATCTGGGGCCCCCCTTCGGCCGAGAGAGGGGCTCTGCGAAGAGCGGCGCGGATCCTGGCCATCAATTCGGGCGTGCTGAAAGGCTTGGTTATATAGTCGTCGGCTCCGGCATCCAGAGCCGCTACTTTGTCCTTCTCCGCGTTTCGCACGGTTAACATGATGATGGCAACATCGGACGTCGAGCGAATCCACCGGCAGGTCTCCAGACCGCCTGAGCCCGGCATGTTCACGTCCAGCAGTATCAGGTCGTACTTCTCCTCATTGAGCTTCTCGAGAGCTTCTTCGCCGGAACGCGCGTCCCCGACTGCATAGCCCTGGGCAACCAGCGTCATGCGCATAATCCGCCGAATCTGAGGATCGTCGTCCACCACGAGAATCCGAGCCGTGCTCACGCCGGGATCTCCTTCCCGGCGAGAGGGAGCGAAACAATGAATTCCGCGCCCTCGCCCGGACTGCTATCCACGCGGATATCTCCACCATGGGCGAGCACGATCTCGCGTGTTATCGCGAGTCCCATCCCCGTCCCCGGGATACGATGACGAACCGTAGATCCACGGTAAAACTTTTCAAAGATCTTCGGCTGTTCCCACTCATTTATGCCTTCACCTTCGTTGCGAATACTGAATACAAGGGCGCCACCCGAGGGCCGGGCGGCAATCGAAATCGGCGACATGGCCGCGGAGTACTTCACCGCATTGTCGATCAAATGGCGGAATACGATTTGCGTCAATTCCCGGTCAACGAGGACCGGCGGCAAGTCGTTGGCAACCGATAGTTCTATGTGTCTCCCTTCCAGAGCCGAATTCATCTGAGTCAGAGCCGCATCGACAATTGTGCGGGCCGGACATGCCTGCTTGTTCAGCTGCACCTTGCCTGCCTCGATTCGAGCGAGGTGAATCGCCTCGTTGACCAGGGCGCTCAACCGATTCGCTTCCTGGTCCATGATGGCCAGCAGCTCCCGCAACTCCTCGGGCTTTGTCGAGCCCGAAGCGAGTATCCCGGTTGTCGCTGCTCTGATTGATGTCAGAGGAGTCTTGAATTCATGGGCGAGGGCATCCAGTAAAGTGGACTTGAATTCTTCGCTCTGTCGAGCCGCCTCCGCTCGAGTTGCCGCCTCCTGACCGCGCGCCTTTTCCAGTCCCAGGGCAATGAGATTCAAAAGCCCCTGCAAGGCCGCATCGGAAAGCGAGGCGCCCTTCAAGGCGACACTTCCCGACGGCTGCCCGCCAAAGCTGATGGTACTAACGATTGTTTGCGTTTGATCGTCACGAAAGTGAGTCCCATGCGCCGCCGAGTCCAGAATCTGCTTTTGAATACCGGGGATTTCCCCTGGCCCGCCACGATGCATCTGCCCGGTGTCGCGATCGTATATGATGACGGACGGAAGCTCGTAAATGCGCGAGATCTCTCGCGCAATATGCCGGGCGAGCGGCTGATCCGTTTCCGCCAGCAGAATTGCGCGACTCAGCGAGTACAGGCTCTCCATCTCGAGCTGGCGGCTCGCTGCTTCTCTTGTGCGTCGCTTTGCCCTCTCCGATAATTGGCTTGCTGTCAAAGATGTGATCAGAAAAGTCAGGAGCGCTACCCAGTTGAGCGGGTCGGCGATGGTCAAGGTGCCAACGGGGGGAAAGAAGAAAAAGTTATAACACACCGTCGCAGCCACGGAGGCGAGCACAGCCTCCACGAGTCCCCACTCAGTTGCGATCGCCAGGATCGTAATCAAGTAGAGGAAACCGACAGTAGTGATATTGACAGGGATCCACCGTTGAAACAGGAAGGTCTCGACGGCGATCGCGGCAAGGGCCCCCGCCGGTCGCAGTATCGAGCCCGCCGGAATGTATCGGTGGGTGAGGTCACGCTGTCGCATTCAATTGCATATTAGATCTGATGCGGCGACAGCGCCAGCCTGTCAGACAGCTTGGTATCGGATTAAATACGGTGATGTCCCGCAGCACGGGACGCTACGATTTTTTCACGTCCGCGCAGGCAGCGCAGGTTCTGTTCCTGGGATCTCTTCGCGTCTTCGTGTCTTCGTGGTGGACCGGGCGCAGCTTTTAAAGGCTGCGCCCGCTCCTGGGGCAGACTCGCTTTAGAGTGTCCTACTCCGGGTAGGGATAGCGGCCGGGATACTGATAGAATCGATCGGAGTTCCGTCTCACCCGGCCATAGCCGCGGCGCTGGTATCCTTCGCGGTAGCCCAGCTCGTAACCGTTCCTATAGCCTTTCTTATAGTCTCCCTTCTTCCCCATCCATTTCTGATAGCCAAAGTCCGCCTTCCGATATTCGTGGCTCCTCAGGTCATACCCAACGCCCCGGCGATAGTCGTCCCGTGCGTGATCGAACCCCTCGCGGTAACCTGCCTCGTAGCCGTACCGGTATGCGGATTCCCGGTCGTTTCTGTCATGCGTCATACCGGGAACCGCGAACAGCATCGCCAGGATTGCCGCCGTTACTCGACTCCTCATTGATTCCATTGTTCCAATTCCTCCCCTTCCGCTTACAACATCCTTAGATGTCGCAGGCTTCGCATTGTTTCATTTCTCAGGTCATGTTCGGAGTTCAGGCTTTAGCCTGCACAGAAGCGGGGAGAAAACTGACGGTGAGCGCAGCCTGAAGGCTGAACTCCGAACCATGTTCGGAGTGCGTGGGATTCCCCTGTCAGGGACTCTTCGAGCCTGCGAGGCTTTGCGGTGACTCTCCCCAGAGTTGCTTCAAGCGCTGATCGCGGCCGCACCCGAACCGATAGCTCTTGTAGCGGATCGGGTTCTTCTTGTAGAAATCCTGGTGGTAATCCTCAGCGACGTAAAACTCCGGGGCAGGCAGGATTTCAGTCACGATCGGTTCTTTGAAGAGTTTTTCCACTGCCTTCTTGGACTCCAGGGCCAGGAGTTTCTGCTCTTCGTTGTGATAAAAAATCGCGCTGCGATACTGGCTCCCCCTGTCGCAGAACTGCCGGTTCGGCGTGGTAGGATCGATATTGTGCCAGAAAACCTCCAGCAGTTTCTGGTAGTCGATTTTGGCGGGGTCGTATGCGACGCGCACCGACTCGGCGTGGCCGGTGCCGCCGGAGGAAACCTCTTCATAGGTCGGATTCTTCTTGTGGCCCCCGGTGTACCCTGACGTGGTCGAGATCACGCCCTCGAGCTTGTCAAACGGCGGTTCCATGCACCAGAAGCAGCCCCCGGCGAAGGTAGCGATTTGAAATTTTCGAGAGCCGGCATTCTTGCCGGCCTCCTCAGCGCCGGTCGTTGTGGCCAGAATCAATGGCAGAAAAGCCGAAATCAGAACCGCGACTGGAGTTTTGCGCCCGCTCATAAGTTTCAACCTCCGGATTGATTTTACGGGGCTCCCGATGCACGCCCCTCATAACAAAAGCATTATGCACTCCTATCCCCTTAAAATCCGTTCGGACATACAGTTTATTCCCGTCACGCTCCTTTAGGGAACTGCTCGAATGAAGAAGTGAAGGAATGCAGTTCATTCGGCACTTCGGGGCCGGCCCGCGTCTTACGATAGCTGTTTCACAAAATCCTTATGGTTTCACTATGACTTCCTTACGGGTTGAGCGCTACCCTCAAATCGGGTGCAAACGATGCCAGTGCGAAACGAAGAAAATGAGATGTCACTCGCCCTTGAAAAAATCCTTCTCCCGACAACCGGCCGTCCCGAACCGCCGGTGGCCGGCGAAGCGGGGTTCAGGTTAGACATCGCTGTTGTCTTTACCACGCTTGAATCGACCGTCGAGGCGCTGAGACAGGCCGGTGCTCTGGCGAGTCGTTTACGCGCTCGAATTACCCTCGTGGTTCCGCAAGTCGTGCCGTACCCCTTGCCGCTCACCGGCCCGCCTGTCCTGCTCGGCTTCAGCCAGCGGCGCTTTAGGGACATCGCACGCGAAAGTCCCGTGGAGACCAGAGTCTGCTTGTATCTGTGTCGCGACCGGTTGGAGACGGTGGCGAGGGCGTTGAAGCCGCACTCCCTTGTCGTGGTTGCCGGCCGGAAAAGATGGTGGCCGGCTCCGGAGAAGAGCCTGGCCCGTAAGCTGCGGCGCGCTGGCCACGAAGTGATCTTTATGGAAAAGGAGTAAGTGAGGATGCTCGACCTATTCTACCTTGCTGTGGGGTGTCTGTTTCTGCTCGTCTGCTGGGCCTTCACGAAAGCCTGCGACAAGCTGTAGGAGAAGAACTGTGGACTACATCATTGCCGGCATTGCAGCGCTCGCTCTATTCATTTACCTGGTCTACGCCCTGCTCCGCCCGGAGCGGTTCTGAGGAAACAACGATGACGAGCAACGGAATTCTGCAAATAATGCTGTTTTTTGGGCTGTTGCTCTTGTGCACGAAGCCGCTGGGCGCCTACATGGCCCGCGTCTTTGAAGGCCAGCGCACGTTTATGCACCCGCTGCTGCGCTGGCTCGAAGTACTCACGTATAAGCTAATCGGAGTGCGTGAGGAGGTAGAGCAGCGCTGGACGCAGTACACGGCGTCCCTGCTGAGCTTCAGCATCTTCGGGTTCGTGCTCGTATACCTGTTGCAGCGCGCGCAAGCGATCCTGCCTTTCAACCCGCAGAACTTCAGCGCGGCCAATGTCACTCCCGATTCCGCATTCAACACGGCCGTCAGCTTCACGACCAACACCAATTGGCAATCCTATGTGCCCGAGGTGACGCTCAGCTATTTCGTTGAAATGGCGGCTCTCACGGTTCAGAACTTCGCTTCGGCCGCCGCCGGCATTGCGGTCGCGATTGCTCTGGTTCGCGGGTTTGCGCGCCAGGAAAAGCAAACGATAGGTAACTTCTGGGTCGACGTTACGCGCGCGACAGTGTACGTCCTGCTGCCGATTTGTATTGTCGGCGCTCTGTTCTTGTGCTCGCAGGGTGTGATTCAGAACTTGAAGCCTTACACCACCGCGACCACCGTTGAGGGCGGGAAACAGACGATCGCGCAGGGGCCGGTAGCATCTCAGGAAATCATCAAGGAGCTCGGCACAAATGGCGGAGGCTTCTTCAACGCCAACTGTTCCCATCCGTTCGAGAACCCGACGCCGATCACCAATCTGTTCGAAATGCTGTTGATCTTCGTCATTTCTGCCGGATTGACCTACACATTCGGACGGATGGTAGGCGACACAAGGCAGGGCTGGGCCGTTTTCGCGGCAATGTCGGTCATGTTTTTTATTGGAGTATTCGTTGCGTATGGATTCGAGCAGTCTGGCAATCCCATTCTGGCGCAGCTCGGAATACAAACCGAAGCCACATCCGGGCAGGCCGGCGGCAACATGGAGGGGAAGGAAGTGCGATTCGGAATCGCAAATTCTGCGTTGTTCGCCACCGTTACCACCGATGCCAGCTGCGGCGCCGTCAACAGCATGCATGACAGCTATACGCCAATCGGAGGCTTGGTGCCGCTGTTCAACATCATGACGGGAGAGGTGATTTTTGGCGGAACGGGAGCGGGCCTGTACGGCATTCTGCTCTACTGCATCGTCGCCGTGTTCATTGCGGGCCTGATGGTCGGCCGCACGCCCGAGTACCTGGGCAAGAAAATAGAACAGAAAGAGGTCAAGATGGCAATGCTGGCCATCGTCTTTACCGCGGCAAGCATTCTCGTCTTCACCGGCATCAGTTCGGTCATCGATTTCCCGGCCAAAGGCTACTGGAATCCGCAGGGCGCCGCGGCTGCGAACATCAATAACAGCGGCCCGCATGGGTTGAGCGAGATTCTTTACGCGTACACCAGCGGCACAGGCAACAACGGCAGTGCGTTTGCCGGCATCAGCGCCAACACGCCGTGGTACAACCTGACTATCGGATTAGCGATGCTCATTGGCCGGTTCCTGTTCCTGATTCCACTTCTCGCGGCGGCGGGCAGCCTGGCAGCCAAGAAGAAGGTCCCCTTCACGAGCGGCACGTTCCCAACGCACGGTCCGCTCTTCGTCGGGCTGCTCGTCGGCACGGTTCTGATTGTCGGCGCGCTTACCTTCTTCCCTGCGCTTTCGCTGAGCCCGATCGTCGAGCACTACCTGATGCACAGCGGAAAGCTCTTTTGATAGGGTTACGACGCTGGAGTTTACTCATGTCTACATTGACTATAGCACCGCAACCAACCCGAAAGCTTCCGCCGGAAGATCCTAAATCACTGCTTCCCAAGAAGCTCGGCCGGGCACGCCCGCTGTTTGATCCCGAAATCGTCCATCGGGCCACCCGCGCGTCCTTCACGAAGTTGAACCCGATAGCATTGATGAAGAACCCGGTCATGTTTGTCGTCGAGGTCGGCGCGGCACTGACGACGGTTTTCCTGCTCCGCGACCTGATCACCGGCGCCGGCGGCATCGGGTTCTCGATACAGATCACGCTGTGGCTCTGGTTCACGGTTCTGTTTGCCAATTTCGCCGAAGCGATGGCAGAGGCGCGCGGAAAAGCTCAGGCGGACACGCTGCGGAAAACCAAGACGGACGTGCTGGCCAAGCGTTTGACCTCGAACGGGAAAATCGATCAGGTTTCTGGCTCCGCACTGCGGGCCGGCGATGTCGTGCAGTGTGAGGCCGGCGACCTGATTCCGGGAGATGGCGAGGTCATCGAGGGCATTGCGACGGTAGACGAGTCCGTGATCACGGGCGAGAGCGCCCCTGTTATCCGCGAATCCGGCGGCGACCGAAGCGCCGTCACCGGCGGCACGAAGGTGTTATCGGACCAGATCAAGATCCGGATCACATCAAATCCGGGCGAGACCTTCCTCGATCGTATGATCGCGCTCGTCGAAGGTGCGGAGCGGCAAAAGACACCGAATGAGATCGCGCTCAATATCCTGATCGCGGGTCTGACGATAATTTTTTTGCTTGCCGTTATCACCTTACAGCCTTATTCCGTCTTCAGCGTTGCGCAGGCTGGTTCAGGGGCGGTGCCGAGCGTGGCGGTCCTGGTGTCCTTGCTCGTCTGCCTGATTCCGACAACCATCGGCGGCCTGCTTTCCGCCATCGGCATCGCCGGTATGGATCGTGTCATGCAGCACAACGTCCTGGCAATGAGTGGAAAGGCGGTAGAAGCTGCCGGTGACGTCAATTCGTTACTGCTGGACAAGACCGGCACCATCACGTTGGGTAATCGGCAAGCGGTGGAATTCTTTACGATCGATGGCGTCACCGAGCGGGAACTGGCCGATGCAGCTCAGTTGGCCAGCCTGGCCGACGAGACACCGGAGGGCAGGTCCATCGTAGTCCTGGCCAAAAGCCGGTATGGACTGCGGGGCCGCCATATTCCGGAGCGCGAGGCCAAGTTCATTCCATTCTCCGCCTACACGCGCATGAGCGGGGTCGACTTCGAAGGACGGCAACTTCGGAAGGGAGCCACCGATGCAGTTTGCGCGTTTGTCGCGGAGCGTGGCGGCGATGTTCCCGGCTACATTCAAGACATGAGTGATCGAATTTCGCGGCAGGGTGGCACGCCGCTCGCCGTGGCCGACGGGAATCGCTTGCTTGGCGTCATCCACCTGAAAGATATCGTGAAAGGCGGGATGAAGGAGCGCCTGGCCCAGCTTCGGCTCATGGGGATTCGCACGGTGATGATCACGGGAGACAATCCGCTCACGGCCGCTGCAATTGCAGCGGAAGCCGGCGTGGACGACTTCCTGGCTCAGGCGACGCCCAAGGACAAGCTCGAATACATCAAGAAGGAACAGGTCGCCGGCCGTCTCGTCGCGATGACCGGCGATGGCACCAATGACGCGCCCGCGCTCGCTCAGGCTGATGTCGGAGTGGCCATGAATACCGGCACCATGGCGGCCAAGGAAGCCGGCAATATGGTGGATCTGGACAGCAATCCCACGAAGCTCATTGAGATAGTCGCGATCGGCAAACAGTTGCTGATCACCCGCGGGGCCCTGACGACTTTTTCCATCGCGAACGACGTGGCGAAATACTTCGCGATTATTCCCGCGATGTTCATGGCGACCTACCCAACGCTGGCCAGGCTCAACATCATGGGGCTGCACACGCCCCAGAGCGCAGTCTTGGCGGCCGTAATCTTTAATGCCCTGATCATCATTGCGCTGGTTCCGCTCGCACTGCGCGGCGTGAAATACCGGCCCCTGAACGCCGCCAGCCTGCTCCGCCGGAATCTCCTGATCTACGGCATTGGCGGGATCATCGCGCCATTCCCGGGCATCTGGCTCATCGACCAATTACTCGTGCTGTTTCGGCTCGCCTAGGAGAAATCACAAATGTGGCAAGAAATTCTTCCCGGACTTCGGATCAAGTTGTTCATGACAGTCCTGCTTGGTATCGGATATCCACTGGCCCTCACGGGCATCTGTCAGATTCTCTTCCCGCATCAGGCCAACGGGAGCCTGGTAACGGCAGGTGACAAGGTAGTCGGCTCGGAATTGATCGGCCAGAACTTTACCAGACCCGAGTACTTCCAGCCGCGACCGTCGGCGGCCGGCGCGGACGGATATGACGCCGCGAACTCGAGCGGGTCGAATTACGGGCCCACAAACCAGAAGCTCATCGACCGTGTCAAGGCTTCGATCGAGAAGTTCCGAAAAGACAACCCGGAGTACACCCAGCCCATACCGGCCGACTTGCTGACGGCTTCCTCCAGCGGTCTGGACCCCCACATCAGCCCCGATTCTGCGCAGGCACAGGCGCCCCGCGTAGCGAAGGCTCGTGAAGTATCAACAGACCAGGTGCATCGCTTGATCGCTCAGTTCACCGATGACCCGGATCTCGGTTTGCTCGGGGAGCCGCGCGTCAACGTCCTGAAACTGAACTTGGCTCTGGATCGGCAGTTCCCGCGGAAGTAGGCAAACTGCTCCTGTTTGTCTATTACGGTGTTACGTTCTAGGTTTTCTTGGTGCGAACAAAGCTCACAATTCCTGGCCGGCGAACTACCGAGCCCGCATCTTTCCATCAGAATGTAGAATAGAAAGTCCAGGGACTCTCCCGCAGGAATGTCCGTCTGGCCGAGTCTTCGGACAGGGCGCCCTGAAGAATGTAGAATAGAAACTCCGATCAGGGCACGCGTACCGTGTCCCTGCGACCGGATACGTTAGGTATTCATGAGATCCTGTAAGCGCGTTTATGCCATATAGGGAACATCGCGGGCCCAGTCCCGAGCAACTTCTCAAGCGGGTTGAAGCCGAAGAACACCATGAGGTGCGCGGAAAGCTCAAGGTGTTCCTCGGTTACGCCTCTGGTGTTGGCAAATCGTTTCGAATGCTGGACGAAGGACGCCGCCGCAAAATGCGCGGCGAGGATGTGGTCGTGGCCGCCATCCAGTCCTCGGCTCCCCCGGAAGTGCAAGAGCTCCTGAAGCATTTCGAAGTCATTCCTCTTCGAGCCGATCTCGGGGCCCCGGCGATCGATATCGCTGCGGTCCTCCGCCGTCACCCGGAGGTCTGTCTGATCGACGGTCTCGCTTATCAGAACCCCGCCGGGAGCAAGCACCCGGAGCGCTGGCAGGAGGTCGAGGAGCTCCTGGCCGCGGGAATCTCCGTGATCACCTCCATTAACCTCCAATACGTGCGAGAGAAGCAGCCGCAGGTCGAAGCGATCCGCGGCAGGAGCGCCAAGGAGTCGGTGCCGGAAGCGTTCCTTCTCAAAGCCGACGAAATCGAAATCGTTGACGCGCCTCCCGAGTATGTGACCCGCGCCGCCCAAAGCGGATCCCCACCGATGCTCGACACCCATAAACAGGAACGCCAGCTCTCCGAGTTGCGCGAAATCGCCCTCGTGCTGGCGGCCGAGGTCGTGGATTACCAGCTGGAGGAGTATCTCGTACGGCAGGGGATCGAGCAAGTCTATGGAGCCCACGAGCGCATTCTTGTGTTTGTTACGCCGAGGTCCAATGCCTCGCTGATGATCTATCGGGGCCGGCGGCAGGCCGATCGGTTTCACGGCGAGCTGCACGTCGTCTACGTGCAGCACGACAATCTCAGTCCCAAGGATCAAAGGACCCTTTTCGACAATCTGGCGAACGCCCGCCAAGCGAACGCCCATGTCGAGATCCTTCAAGGTGAAGACCCGGTTGCGTTGATCGTTGATTACGCAGCAAAAAACGGCATTACACAGATCTTCGTCGGACACAGCCAGGAGACGGGCTGGGTGAACTATTGGAAGCCCGACCCTGTTGAAAGGCTCATCATGGAAGCGGAGGGGATTGATATCCGCATCTTCCCGCAAGGCGAGTACCGTAAATGAGCGACGAATCACCCGGGCAGAAGGGTAAGCTGAAGGTATTCCTCGGATATGCTGCCGGCGTCGGCAAGACGTACCAGATGCTGGACGAATGCCATCGACTGCAGCGGGAAGGCCATGACGTCGTCATTGGTTACTTCGAGCCGCACGGAAGGCAGGATACGATCGCGAAGACGGAAGGATTGGAGATTCTCACGCGGCGGCGCGTTGAATACCGCGGTCGTGAATTCGAAGAGATGGATACACCCGCCATTCTTGCCAGGCAGCCGAAAATCTGCGCGGTGGATGAGTTCGCACATACCAACGTTCCGGGTTCCGAGCGAACCAAGCGCTGGGAGGACGTGATGGTATTACTCGAGGCCGGCATCGATGTGCTGACCACGATGAACATTCAGCATCTGGAAAGCCTCCATGACCAGATCCTGGAAATCACGGGAGTCCAGGTGCGGGAAACGATCCCGGATTGGGTGGTTAAGCAGGCCGACGAGGTAGTCTTGATAGACCTCCCTCCTCAAGCGTTGCTCAATCGGCTGCAGCGTGGTGTGATCTACGGACCCGACAAGGCCCATCAAGCGATGAAAGGCTTCTTTAAAGAGCCCACTCTGGCGGCTCTGAGGGAAATGGCGCTGCTGCAGACGGCGCACGAAGTGGATAGCCGCCAAGTTGGCCCCGTCGCTTTGGATCGTCGATCTCTGCACGCCCGGTCTACGGACGAACAATTGACGCAGCCGAACGACCCGCATGAGCGAATCTTGATTCACATTACGGAATCACCGGCGACCGCAGCCTTGATTCGCCGGGGGAAGAGAGTGGCTGATTACCTGAATGCCGATTGTTTCGCGGTGTGCGTTCTGAGAACCGCGAGCATCGCAGATCTGCCAAAGGCAACGCGGGAAGCCCTCGAACAACACCTCGACTTCGCGCGAAAGCTCCACATCGAAGCCATTGTGCTCCAAGGCCAGGATGTGGCGAGTTCTCTCGTCGATTTCGCCCGCCGCAATCGCGTGACCCAGGCATTCCTGGCCAAGCCGCCAAAACGGTCGATTCCGCTGCTCACCAAAATGCACATGGTCATGAAGGTCGTGCGGCTCGCCAAAGACATGCAGGTAACTCTCGTCGCAGATCGAAGGCGCGCCGGGAATCCATGAAGACGCTGGAGGTCACGAGCTTTCCGGTCTCACGGCGCCTTCTGGCGCATCGATGACAACTCGCGCGAGGGAGCGCCGGAGACGTGCCCGCACGCGGACCAGCAAAAGCACGGCAACCGAGCCGAGTCCGGTAACAAAGCCCCACCAGAGTCCGCCGGGACCGCCGCCTGTTCCAAAGGCGAGGAGCAGACTCACCGGCACACCCAGGAGCCAGAAACCGAGAAGGCTTATCAGCATGGGGACGCGCGTGTCTCCCAGTCCGCGGAGCACGCCGGCCGCCACGACCTGCAACCCATCGAAAACTTGAAAGAAGCCTGCAATCGGCAGGAGCCTCACCGCGATACCGGTCACGAGCGGGTCTCGTGTGTAAAGCCGGGCTAGCATTCGTGGCAGAACCAGGAAGAAGGTCGCGGCGAACAGCATGAATATGGCCCCGCACGCCAGGGCGGCTGCGGCCGATCTTCGGGCGCGCGGAGCGTCTCCTCTCCCCACGGCGTGTCCGACCCGGACCGCCGCCGTG
>WNGG01002475.1_pt1 | contig 24339 bp, 16 predicted proteins | sample 5400661 | NCBI WGS metagenome assembly WNGG01 (sample SAMN13153372, study PRJNA577476) | soil metagenome | isolation source: 100 cm soil or saprolite under Garry oak tree replicate 1 | place: USA:California | collected 2016-06-15
CGACGTAGATGCCCGGTCAATGGTTCGTCGTAACTCGGCAGTTCCTCGCTCACCAGAACGAGATCGACCTTCAGGCCGCGCAGATGCCAGAAAGTATGTGCGGTCAATATTTCTCGCACGACTTCCATGTCACGGAGGTGACCAATCATGACGGCGACGATCGGCAGATCCCCCGAAATGCCTTGTCGCCAAAGCGCACGCTGACCCTCGGAGCGGCGGCCGAGACGCGCCGGCGGCGGTCGGAGTTGGGCCTGTGGAAAGATAATGAGGCCTGCCAGTTGTTGAAAGGTTTGCACGTCGGCCCGGCGAATGTGGAGCCGACGCATCTCCAACTGCGAATGGATCCAAGCGGTCTCAAAAGCCCGCGCGCAAGTGTGAAACTCAGAGTAGCGCCCCGCCAATGTGACAACACCTTCACGGGAATCTGCCACCACCGTAACGAGCGCGAACTGGAATCGTTGGTTAGGCAGAATCGTGACGCGCCGGCGCAGGCTGAAGATCGGGTCGAGCACGGCGCCGATGCTGCTGGTTAGGTGGCGGGTGAGCGCTTCAGGATTTTCCAGCGTGCGGCCTCGGCCGAGAAACTGGGCGCGATCGGTTTCAAATTCCGCCGCTTCGATGGAAGATTCTGGCACCATAAGGTGCGCAGCCCAGACAGGCCGGTCGTCGGAACCGCGGAGGCGGCGCCGGGCGACCAGGGCTTCGCAACGCGGCAGCCACTCAGTTTCGATGAAGAGCTTGTTGAAAGCGGGATGTGCGCGATCTGTACGATGCGGCGCAAGAGCCAGTTCCAAGTAACTCGTCAGCTCCAGCTCGCATGTTTTGCGCGATGTGTTCACCAAAGTCACGCGCCGGACTTCGGCATCGTCTTCCGCGGAGACAACAATTTCCGTGATCGTCTCGCACGGTCCACTTCTTCGCCGAAACTCTGCCTTGTCCGGGGTGAAATTCCAGGTGTAACGGCGCTCGGGTGATCTTACCGGTTGATGGGTGTTGCTCCAAGTCGTTCCGCTTACCAAATCCCGGATATAACAAAACGCGCCCGATACGTCGCAGGTCGCATCGGCGCGCCAGCGGGTCACGTCCAGGTCCAGCCAGCGCAGGTAGCCGCCGCCGGAATTGGTCACCGTAACGGAGCAGGTTCCATTGGAGAGAAGATGAGTGCGCGGCGAAGCGATGTCGGGTGTTTGCGCCACAGCGGGGGCGCCGGTCGTCGCTATCGTCTGCCGCACGGGTCGTTCTTCATGCGCCTCACCGGTGGTCGGCAGAATTTGTTCCGGGATATGTTCGTGCAAGAGCGGCTCGGTGGCGCGAATACGCGGATCGGAATGAAACCGCCTCCGCATCGCGTTGTCATGTAAGGCGTTGTCGTAAGCAAGGAGTGACATTCCCTGGTGATGAACCATGTAACAGTGGATGATGATTCCCGCCGCGCCGTCGAGTTCCGTGCGTCGCGAATAATCGATCGCTTCGTAGTAGCCGTAATCGGCCAGCACTGCCGAGCCGTCCAGAGTTGCGAGCCGCCGCAGATTCCTTATCGCAGCGGCCGGTTCCACGCCGAGAGCGAGCGCGGCGGCATACGGTGCGACCACCAAGTCTTCATCCTGCCCACGCTTCAAAGCCAGCGCCGGTACGCCAAAGGCTCGGTATTGATAAACGTTGCGTCGGTCGAGCGCACTGAAGGCCGATTCCGAAATGCCCCACGGCACGCGGTTTTGCCGGGCATAGCCAATCTGGCAGCGAACCGCGTCGTAACAGGCGCGATCGAGCAGCGAATTCTCATGCGTCTGAGTGAACAGAAGCGGCATCAAATATTCGAACATTGTCCCGGTCCAGGACAGAAGCGGCAGTCGCCCGTATGCTGACCCAAAGGGCCGGCTCAAAGCCCACCAATGTTCTATCGGCACTTCTCCGCGCGCGATGGCCAGGAAACTCGTCAAGCGCGCTTCGCTTGCGAGCAGATCATAAAACGAGCTGTCCAGCCGGCGCTCAGCCACCTGATAGCCAATGGCAAAAATCCGTCGTTCCTCATCGTAGAGAAATCGAAGCCCCATGCCTTCTTCCAGCTCTCGGCTCTGGCCGATTAATTCGTCCAATTGCGCGAGCTGCTCCGAGGCGTTCTGGCGCGAACGGTCGACTTCCGCGACAAGAAGATCGAGCCACTCGCGCACGTCGCGAGATATTTCGAGGTCCTCTCGTCTTTGATAAAAAGGAAGCAGCGGTACCAGCCCAGCGATGCCCTCGATGGCAATGTTGCGTAGCGAAAAGGTGGCCGCCAGCGCTTCCCTGCGAGATTCGTGCGTTGCTTCGCCTAACGACATCAATTGCGCAGGCGGCGACATCAGAATTTCTACCGGCCGAAGATATTTATCGATGACGCCGTTCCACGCCGCGACCTGCTTCGAAATTTGTTGCGTCCAATAAGTGCGCGGATCGGTTTCCTGTCCGCGGTAGTGGAGCACAAGATCCTGCGCGAGTTGTCGAGCTGCCCTAATTCGTAGAATGATTTCTTCCAAATTCGCCGGCTTGTCCCTGGTGAGGCCCTCTAAGCGAAGAAACGCCAAAGGGCGTTCTGCTTCTTTCTGGTTGGGTGCGATTTGACGAAACACCCTTAGCGTGTCCGCTATTCCTCGCAATGCGGCGTCATCCAGAAGGGGACGCGCGGCCAACTCATCGCAGCTGGTTTCGAAAGTCCAGAGGCTGGCAAGCAAATTTCCGCTGTCGACTGCGGAGACGTAGCGTGGACGCAAAGGCTCCAGCGTGCTCAGATCGTACCAATTAAGAAGATGGCCCTCGAAACGCTCAAGTCGGGTCAGGGTTTCAAGCGTGCGAAGGTTGCGCTCCACCAAATCGTCGACGGTGATGTAACCGAAATCATTCGCCGCCACAGTCGCCAGCATCGAGAGCCCGATGTTCGTTGGTGAAGTGCGCATGAAAATTTGCCGCGTTGGCGTTTCCTGGACATTGTCCGGCGGCAACCAAGAGGTCTGTGGTCCGACAAAATCATCGAAGTATCTCCACGTTCGTCGGGCGACCGCGCGCAGGAATCGGCGATCATCCGCGGTGAGTGTTCCGCCGCGCCAGCTTTTCGCCGGCCGATTGATCACCATTACCGCCACTGGAAAGAGAGCCCACAAAAGGAGGAAGGAAGCGGCGGCTACTATCGCCGCGGTTCCCTGCGCCGCCACGACGACGAAAAGGAGCACGCAGGCAGCGGGGATCCAAAGCCTGCTGAGAATAAATTGCAGTTGCCGACTTCTCGCGCGCCGGTGAGCATCCGCCGCCGTTTCCCATTCCAGGAGCAACCGATGCGACGTGATTCGCCGATAGACTACGCGAATTATGGCATCGAATGCCATGCCCGCGTAATCCGGCAGAAAAATGACGGCGAACATGGAGCGCAGGAGGCGGTCGCGCGGGTCGCGCCAAAACCTCGTTCCGGGCGGCGGCGGATGGAACAACAGCGCGAGGAAAGCATTCAGGACCGGCCACAACATCAGGCCCGCGATGATCGCGCTCCACAGGATCGGAGCAGGTGTGCAAAACCAGCCGACTAGGAGGAGGGCTATCGTCGCCGGTGGCACCAGACTCCGGCGCAGATTGTCGAAGATCTTCCAGCGGTTGAAAACGGAAAGCGGATTGGGTTCCATCCGACCGCCGCCCAGGGGCACGCAAGACTTGAGCCAATCAATGATTTGCCAGTCGCCGCGAATCCAGCGGTGCTGCCTACTCCACCATGCGATGTAACTATTCGGGAAGACATCCAGCAGTTCGATGTCCGTCGCCAGTCCGACGCGGACATGACATCCTTCCAACAGATCATGGCTCAACAAATGCGCCGTTGGAAATCGTCTTGATAAGAGCCGGTGAAATATCTGCAAATCGTAAATACCTTTGCCGTGATAACTGCCTTCTCCGACCAAATCCTGGTAAACATCGGAGACAGCGTGCGTGTAAGGATCGATCCCACGCGGATCAGCAAAGATGCGTGAGAACCATGTCGCCGTCGCGCTCGGAAGCGACGCGCTGACGCTTGGTTGAACGATCGTGTAGCCGCGAACTGCATGGCGACCATCTGGCGAAAGCCGCGCCTGATTCAATGGATGCGCGAGAGTTTCAATCATCCTCCGAGCCGTGTCGCGCAGCAGTTGCGTATCGGCGTCCAGCGTGATGACAAAGCGAATGCCCTCGAGTTGCGCACGATCGCCCGCATATAGAAATCCCTCCAGCTCTGGCTTGGGTTCGCCGATAAGAAATTGATTGAGTTGCTCAATCTTGCCGCGCTTGCGCTCCCATCCGATCCAGCGTTGCTCGCTCTCGCTCCAGGTGCGACCGCGATGGAAAAGAAAGAAGTGCCCCGCTCCATGTCGGCGATTCAATTCCTCGATACCGCGGGCCACGACGTCGATATATTCTGCGTCCTCCGGCATGCTTTGCCGCGGTGCGTCAGAAAAATCTGAGAGGAGTGAAAAGCGCAGATTCGGATCCGTGTTTCCGAGGTAATGAATTTCAAGGCGGCTGAGTTCGTTTTGGATAGCGGTCGGGGTGGTCAGCAGCATCGGCACTACCACCAGCGTGCGGCAATCATCGGGAATGCCTTCTTTTTCGAAGGACATTTTAGGCAAGACCTCCGGCGGGAGGAGCGAGGTCACCAAATAATTCACGATCAACACCGCTAGCTCACTCGCGGGCAAGAGTAGCAGAAGTCCCAAGAGCCCCAGTGTCACCCAAGGAACCAACCCAGCAACGAAAAGGAGTGGAACCGCCACTAAGGCGGCCATGAGCAGCAAGAGGCTTCCGAAGTACGCGCTCGCCGCATGGGCACGAATCCATCGGCGCGATCGTTCCGCTAGGGGAACTCTGGCGCCGGTGGCTTGCTCGAGCACCGGCCGACCCGCGTCAATCAGGTAATAGCCGACATGGCGCGCAACTTCGTCCTGCGCGGCCTTTGCCAGCGCGAGTGCACGATCGATAGTTTTTTGTTCCGAACAATTTGACCATCGGGCGATTTCCTCCACCGCGCTCCGGCATCGATCACGCGTCTCAAAATCCATCCGGGCGTAAACGCCGGCCGGATCTGCAGCCAACTCGCTTTCCGCCCAGCTGGTCGATTGGAAAAGTTCCCGCCACTGGATTTGCGCAAGGCGGCGGCAACTATTGATCGCATTGGTAAGAGCGGTCTGCTGTACAGCCTGGTGTCGATGCTCCTGCTGCATGACCTCGAGCAGCGGTGAACGGAGCGAGCGCTCCAGCCATCCGCTCACCACTGGGAGCGCTCCCTCGTCGTCGTAAAGATGCGCCACCAGTTCGCTCGCAAAATGTGGCGTCGGCTCCGGATACCGTTCCACGAGTTCTTCCATTATTTTGAGCAATCGCGGTGAGCTGTGACGGGCGGCGGCGATGAGCCGATTGGCCCAGAAATCGGCCTCCTCGCTTTCTCTTTGCTGTTGGTCGACCTGTATCGCGAGCGTGCGAAGACATTCGAGCAACTGCAATCGCAACATCAGCGGAAGAGCCCAGAGTTCTCCGATATCCAGTGGCGTGATCGCTTGAAACGCGCTCAAAAATCTCCGGATGATCTCGGGCTCCAAAGCTCCGTCGGTTTCGGTGACCATTTCCGCGGCAACCTGATAAACCCGGGGCAGCCCGGCACCTGGGCCGCTGGCGATCAGAGGCAGCTTTCCATAATATTTTTGCGGGAGACTCTTGCGCAGATCGGCCACCTGTTCGCGAATCAAATAAGCGTTATCGAGCAGCCACTCCGCCGAAAGCGTGAAGGCGTGGTGCGCCTCAGCCGACATGGTGAGACTCATGTTCGTCCATTCCAGCGCGTTCTCGATTTCGAGTAACCGGTGCAGGAAAGATGGCCCCCGCGGCTTCGCTGTGCGGCTGACCGCGATTGCGTGTGCAAGGCTAGCCGCCTTTTCCACCAGACGCTGACTCGAAGACAGTTCATGACTTAGCGGTCTCGCGGTCGATTCGATAGAGAAAGGTGGCGGCGGATAAAAACCGAACGTCACCGGCGCCTCGGCTTCCACTCCCCGTAAAATCGCCAGCACGCGCGAGGACTCGCTCGCTCCGACTTCAGCTAGAACGACCGTTTCATTCGGCAGGATCGTTTTCGTGAATCTCGCGAAGCTCTCCGAATCGACATGCTCCCGAAGCAATTGGATGAGAATCCAGCCGGTGATTGCACCCGCTAACGCAAACGCAGCGAATGGCAGGACTAACCCGACTGGCCGGTAATAGGCCAGCATTCCGCGCTGCCAGAAGATAAATGCGCCAAAGGCCAGACCAAGAACCGAAGCGGCGGTCGATACACCGATCGCTGAAATTCCATGTTCTTGGACCCGCTGCCGGCCTTTGGCCGAAGCGTGGATCGCGGCGGCGCGGCGAAACCGAGCGCGATGGAGATTCTGCAGTACCGCCCGACCGGTTCCCAGGCTTTGGAAAATGCCGACCACCAAAACGCGATCGCCCTTGTTTCGCCGAAATCTCATATCCAACCTATAGGATATGACTTGGAAATATCGACGCGAGTGTGCAGTTGCGCCGCTAAATTGTCCAAAACTCGGACTGCATAAGCGGCGTTCAGCAGCTCATCGGCCACGCGCGACCCGACAAAACCTGCCCATGCAGTAATCAGTACTTTCTTAGCCATCGATTTGACAGAAATCTATCCCGCGACAAGTCGCTCGGAGACTTTCAGAAAAGCCCCGACGGATGTTTACAACCTATTCGGCCAAAAACAGGCCGACACGCGTTGTTAATGTGTGGAAATGAGAATCCTGATCTCGAACGATGACGGTATTTACAGCCCCGGGATTTTGCCCCTTGCGAAAGCGGCAGCGCGTTTTGGTGACGTGCGCATTGTCGCGCCGGATGTCGAGCAATCCTCAATGAGTCATGCTATCACGTCATCGCGGCCATTGCGGTTTAAGCGTATTCATGTCGGCGAGTTCGAGGCGTACAGCGTCAATGGCACGCCTGCGGATTGCGTCGCGCTCGGCATGCACCGGTGGGGACATGTCGACCTTGTTCTTTCCGGGATCAATCTCGGCCTGAATCTCGGCAATTCACTCTGGCATTCCGGCACGCTGGCCGCGGCGAAACAGGCTGCCTTGCTCGGGTCGCGAGGCATCGCGTTTAGCACAAGCGTGAGCGACAGTCGCGAGCCGGATTTTGCAGTGCTCGAGCCTTACGTCGCCGAAGTGCTCGATCTCCTGATGCCAAACAAAACGTTGTCTTTGGTGAATGTGAACCTGCCGGAGAGACCAAAGGGCATCCGTTGGACACGCCAATCTGTACGCCACTACGATGGCAAGGTGGTTCCGGACAAGGATCCGATGCGCCGCTCCATCTTTTGGTTCACGGTTACTCCGTTGGAAGGCGCTGCCAAAGGAACCGACCGCTGGGCAGTCGAGCACAATTGGGTTTCGATCACTCCGCTGCGTCTTGATCTGACTGATGAAGCAGATCTCGCTCGCGCCTTGGCACTTTCGAATATGCCACCGGTGAAAGTGGCGGCGAAAGGCACGTCTGCCAGACGCCCGCGCAAGAAAAGACGCTGAACTTCCGGGCTTCGATCAGCAAAAATTGGGCGCACAGGGGGAACCAAAAGAGACCGGTGTTCCGAATTCCATGGGAAATTGCGTTTGCAGCCAATGGGTGACAATGGATCTACTGCCTCGGCACTACAGCGGACAGCTGAACAGTTCCACATTCTGGTGGATAGCGTCGAGGAATACGCCATCTACCTGCTCGACCCGAACGGGAATGTGGTGACGTGGAACACAGGCGCGCAGAAAATCAAACGCTACACGGCGGAGGAAATCGTCGGAAAAAACTTTGCCTGCTTTTACACCGCGGAGGACGTTGCCGCCGAGAAGCCGCAACGCAATCTGCGCGAAGCAGCGCGCCGGGGACACTTTCGTGATCAGGGCCCGCGCGTCCGCAAAGACGGGTCAACGTTCGAGGCCGAAATTGTCTTAGCTGTGCTGCGAGATCGGAAGGGCAACATTCGTGGCTATTCCAAAGTCACACGCGACATCACCGATCAAATCCGCAGCCGGGAATTTGAAGCCGAGAAAATCGCGGCGCAAAAAGCGAGCAAGGCCAAGGACGACTTTCTCGCGGCGCTTAGCCATGAACTGCGCACGCCGCTTACGCCGGCACTGGCGGCAGCGACCTACCTCGAAGACAACGCCGAAAAACTTCCGCCGGAGTTCGTACAGGATGTGCAAATAATCAAGCGCAACGTGAAGTTGCAGGCACGTCTGATCGACGACCTGCTTGATCTCACTCGCATTACGCGCGGAAAGCTTCGGCTCGATGTGGAAATTTGCGACGCACATGCTGTCATTCGCAATGCAGTGGAAATCGCAGGTTCAGCCATCGCGGCGAAGAAATTAAAGCTCTCAACCAAATTCAGTGCGAAACAACATCATATCCAGGCAGATTGCATCCGGCTTCAGCAGGTGTTTTGGAATTTGATCAACAACGCCGTGAAATTCACGCCCGCAGGCGGGGAGATCGCTGTTCGCACGTTCAACGACGACAGTGAGCGTTTCCATTTCGAAATTACCGACAACGGGATCGGAATCGAACCTGGGCGGCTGGCTTCGCTATTTCAGCCGTTCGAACAGGCTGATCCTTCTGTGACCCGGCAGTTTGGTGGCCTTGGGTTGGGTCTCGCGATTTCAAAACACCTGGTCCAGCTTCACCGCGGCACAATTGAAGCGGAGAGCCGTGGCCGGAGTTTTGGATCCACTTTCAAGGTGACGCTGGAGACGGTGCGAGCGGAACTCGCTACGACGCGTCGCAGATCGCGCACTCCGAGACGTCCATCCAAGCCGTTGCGCATCCTGCTCGTAGAAGACCACCGCGATACGCGGCGCACTTTGTCCCGTCTGCTCACCCATTTCGGTCATGAAGTTTTGGCTGCGGACAACGTCCATCGAGCGCTGGAAATCATTGGCTCGGGAGAAATCGATGTGTTGTTGTGCGATATCGGGCTCCCCGATGGGAGCGGTTACGAAGTTATCACACAAGCCAAAGGAAAGCGGCCTATCCATGCAGTCGCACTCACTGGCTTCGGCACCGAGGAAGATATTCGGCGCTCCAAGGAAGCCGGATTCGATCTTCACCTGGTTAAACCAATCGACCTGCATGAGCTGCAAACTGTTCTCGAAAAAGTCGAGACCTAATTGGTTCGTCTGACCTTGAACCGCTGCAAGCTCCCGCACGACTGACTTTGGTTCTTTGTCGTCGCGGATGCGATTCGCTCGACGACGCGTTGCATGAATGGTACGGCGCCTCTGTGAAACATCCATAGCTGGCGTTTGACAGAAACGCACTGCAGTTTGGTGCGTGCGAATTCCGTCAGCCGCATCTAGAATTGGCCTGCGATGGTTTCGATTAACCGAGATGTGCTCACGGAAAGCGTTCTCGCGGGCGAACGGATTTCGACAGACGACGTGCTCCAGTTGTATCGCTGGCCACTTGAGGAACTGGGCGCGCTTGCGAACGCCAGACGGGATCTGGCAAAGGCGAAAAGTTATGGCGGCCGCGGGCGTGAGATCGTGACCTATATCGTCGATCGCAATATCAATTACACGAATGTCTGCAACGTTTACTGCAAATTCTGCGCGTTTTATAGGACGGAACGGGACGAAGACCATTACGTGCTTTCGTTCGAGCAAATCGATCAGAAGTTGGACGAACTTTCTGCGGCGGGCGGGGTTCAAATCCTGATGCAGGGCGGCCACCATCCGAAATTGCCGTTCCAATGGTACATCGATCTATTGCAGCACATCCGGCAGAAATATCCGCACATTAATATCCATGGATTCAGCCCCCCGGAGTTTCAACATTTCGCCGAAACGTTTCGCATGCCCTTGCGAGAGGTGATTTCGGAATTCAAGAAAGCCGGGCTTGGCTCAATTCCGGGCGGCGGCGGTGAAATTTTGGTGGATCGAGTGCGGAAGAAGATTTCGCCGTTAAAGATCAACAGCGATGAATGGTTAGAAGTGATGCAGGTAGCGCACGAGCTTGGATTGAAATCGAGCGCGACGATGATGTTCGGTCACGTCGAGACAATCGAAGATCGAGTCGAACATTTGCGACGCATTCGCGATCAACAGGACCGCAGCGGCGGATTCACCGCGTTTATTTGCTGGACCTTTCAACCGCAGCATACGGTGCTGAAGGTGAACCAGCCGACCGGCGTCTCGGAGTATCTCCGGACACAAGCGCTGGCCCGGATTTTCCTCGACAACATCGAAAACGTCCAAAGCTCCTGGGTCACCCAAGGCCCGGGGATCGGCCAGATCGCGCTGCGATATGGCGCTAACGATTTCGGCTCGGTAATGATGGAAGAGAATGTGGTGAGTAGCGCCGGGACAACATTTCGGCTTACCGCCGCGGAAATTGAATCGCTCATTTCCGATGCGGGGTACGAACCGCGCCGGCGCAATAATTGGTACCAACTCTTGAATTAACAGTCCGAGCTAACGTCATGGACAAACGGCCCGATTCCGCGAAAATCTCACCTTGACGATTGGCAGCTTCTTCCCGATATAGCTCGCTTGTCCTGCGTGGGTACGTTGCGCGGGGCTGCGCTTCTTAACCTATGAGATACGTTTCTGGATGGATGCGCCCCCCGCGGTTTGTAGTTTGGGTGGCCTCAATCTGCGCATTGTTTGGCGCGCTAATCGCGCGCGCGCAAGCGCCCCAATCAGCGCCGGCGCCTCCGATCATTCGCTCCGTCGACGTGCAGTACACTGGCGCGCAAGCGGTCAGCAAAGAACGGATTCTGGCGCAAATGCGCACAAAAGTGGGGCAACCGTATTCCAACCAAGTGGTCGAGCAGGACGTCGCGGCACTTTATAAGACCGGCGTCATTCAGAACGTTCGCATTTTTGCGCAGCCCGAAGGCGATGGAGTGAAGGTGATCGTTGCCGTGCAGACACGTGCCATTCTGCGCGAGATCGAAATTACCGGAGCCGAACGGATCAAACCGAAGAGATTGCGGAAAGAAATCAAATTGCCACTCAACCACGCGGTTGACGAACAACAACTGGAAGAAGCGCGTCAAAAAATCATCGACGTGTATCAGGGGCAGGGATTCACTGACGTTAGCGTTCAGTTTCGTATTGATCCGATTGATGAAAAGCGTGGCACAGCGCGCGTTGTTTTCACAGTCAATGAAGGCGTCAGAGGAGCGGTGAAGCAGGTTCGGTTCGAGGGAAACGCTCACTTCAGCGAGAAAGTCTTGCGCAAACAAATGAAGACGCGCGGCCGGTCGCCAATTTATTTCGTGGATAAAACCGGCCGTTTAGATGAGGTCCAGCTGGAACAGGACATGGACAAACTCCGCGAGTTTTACCAAGACCACGGCTACATCGATGTGGAAATAAAGACCCCCCGCAGGGAACGCACCGAGAAGGGTCCGATGATCATTACTATCCCGATTGTCGAAGGCCCGCAATATCACGTGCGAAAGCTGACCATTTCCGGCTATCAAAACACCACCGAGGACAGAATTCGCAAGCTGTTAAAGATGAAGGAGGGCAGCGTCTATTCGCCGAAACAGCTGCGCGACGATGCCAAAGCGGTGGCGGACGCATACGGCAGTGGCGGTTATGTTGATCTCGTAGTTTTGCCGGAAGGCACGCCGGCTGGTCCCGCGCTGATCGATGTGCATTATAAAATCGACGAGGGCGTCCGCTCGTTTGTTAACCGGATAAATATCGAGGGCAACACGCGCACCAAGGACAAGGTGATCCGTCGCGAAGTGCTCGTTACTCCCGGGGACGTTTTCAACACTGTTCGCGTGGATCTGACCAAGAAGCGGCTGGACAACCTGGGGTACTTCGCAAAGGTAGAGACGTACCCGGAAGAAACCGACATCCCTGGCCGCAAAGATCTCACAATCCTACTGCAGGAAAAACGAACCGGTTCGCTAAGCTTCGGCGGTGGCTTCAGTACGGTTGACAAGTTGGTCGGGTTTGCCGAACTCACCCAAGGTAATTTCGATCTTTTCAACTGGCCTTCCTTCACCGGAGCAGGCCAAAAATTCCGCTTGCGTATCCAGTACGGCACTCAGCGGAAGGATCTTATTATGACCCTGACCGAACCGTACTTCCTTGACCGACGTCTGGCGCTTACCGGTCAGCTTTTTTACACCGAAGCAAATTATCTGAGCAACGAATATAACCAGCGCAATTACGGATTCATGGTCGAGATGCGGAAACCGCTCAATGCTTACACGTACGGCACTCTGGGATATACGCTGCAGGACGTCGATATTTTTGATGTGTCTGGCAGCGCATCTGACTTCATCCAGTCGCAAGCGGGCTCGACTCTCGAAAGCAAGATCTTTACCAGCATTGTGTTTGATTCGCGCGATAACCCTTTGCTCTCGCGCCGTGGCCAACGGGTCACCTTTTCGCCTTTTATTGCCGGTAGTTTTCTCGGAGGCGACATCAAGGTTTACGGAATGGATCTGGAGGGATCGAAATATTTCCATCTGCCGTGGGACACCATTCTGCTCATCAACGGCGAAATCGCGACGGTAAGCCATTACAGCAGCGGCAGCGGTGTCCCGATTTACGAGCGACTCTATCTCGGCGGTTCAAACAACCTCCGCGGCTTTCCATTTCGCGAGGTCGGTCCACAGGATGAGAACGGCGAACCGACCGGTGGTCAATCCATGGCGCGGACAACGATTGAATGGACTTTCCCGATTATCGAAAAAGCGCGTGGCGCAGTTTTTTACGACACCGGTTTCGTGAACACCAGCTCATGGGCGTTCGGGTTTAACCACATCGCTTCAGACATCGGTGTGGGAATCCGGCTTGATTTGCCAATTGGTCCGCTGCGCCTCGACTATGGGTACCCGATACAGCGTGACGGCTACAATGGGGGCGGTCATTTCAACTTCAACGTGGGCTATCAATTTTGAACGAATATATCTGGTTGCAGTCTAACCGGATTCCGCTCAGGGTATCGTCTGTTTTATGAAAAAATCTCTGTCCATATTGTCTGCGCTGATGCTGACCTTTCCGGTCGCGGTCTTCGGACAAGGCACGCTGAAAATCGGAACGGTCGATATGCAGCGCGCGTTCAAGGAATACACCAAGACCAAGGAGGCGGAAGCTAAAATCAATGATGCGAAAAATGCCGCACGTAAAGAATACGACGACAGGGCGGAAGATTACAAAAAGGCGCTCGACGAAATCAATAACCTGAACAAGCAGCTCGAGTCACCTGCCCTGAGCGCGGATAGGAAGACGCAAACGGCAAAAGATCGTGATGACAAGATTGCCAAGATCAAGAACATGGAGCGAGAGATCAGCGATTTCCGTCAAACGCGCGAACGGCAATTACAGGAACAGTTGATGCGGATGCGCGAGGGAATCGTAAAGGAAATCACCGATGTTGTGATGGAGAAGGTCAAAGCAAACAATTTTGACCTGGTATTCGACAAATCAGGAATGAGCATCAATGGCGTGCCGGTTTTGATGTACTCACACGACAACATCGATTTTACGAATGATGTGATTACCGTTCTCAACAAACCGGGCCGCGCCACAGCTTCGACTGCAAAAACCGGGACAACTGCTTCTGCGACGCCAGCGAGAGCTTCGAAACAACCTTAACGCTGGAAGATTCTAATTAATACACGCGGGCTAAACTCGCGTGTATTTTTGCGTACAGTTAGCGACCGCCCACTCCATGCAGTGTGGGCAGCGGCCAAAGTCCCAGAATGCGTATTCGAATCAAGTTGCGACTGACACCGTGCGTGATCACGCTGTTAGTCGCGCTCTTTACTGGTTCGCTGGCCGCCAATTGGGAGGCGACGCTTAGCAAAGAGCCGGCTGGAAATTTTCCGGAGCTGCGCCCTCTGCGTGCATCGTATCGGTTCGGGTGGTCTGGGCTCACCGCAGCAACCGGTGACGTTCACTTTAGCAAGCCGACCGGCGACAAATTTCAGTTCGACGGAACGGGCCGAACGATTGGCTTTGTTCGCGCGCTATGGAAATTGGATGTGAACCATCGGGCAGTCGCCAATGCGGAAACGCTGCATCCGATTGAAACGCAGCAGACAGAGAGTTATCGATCGAAAAAAATCGTCACCAACCTCACTTTCACAGCCGCGGAAGTGACTCGGACAAGAACAGACGGCGAAGGGGTCGCTGCCAAGACAACGACTCGCCAATTTAGTTTGCCTAACCTGTTCGACCTCCACTCGGCTGCGCTCTATTTGCGCAGCCAGCCGCTCAAAGATCGCAGTGTCTATCGCATTGTAGTTTACCCCGCCACCAACGCTTATCTTGCTACCCTCAGCGTCGTCGGCCGGGAAAAAGTCTCCGTGCGCGCCGGCACTTACAACGCAATTAAACTTGATTTGAAGTTGAAACGCATCGGCAAGCATCTCGAGTTGGAGCCTCACAAGAAATTTCGTCGCGCGAGCATCTGGGTGTCGGATGATGCAGAGCGACTTCTGCTTCGCATTGAAGCGCAAATTTTTGTCGGCACAGTCGTCGCCGACCTACAATCGGTGCATTTCGATGATCCAAGATAACGCATGCGGTCTCGCCGGCGCGGCGCGTTACGTTATTCAGGGACCCATTCCCCGCGGACAGGTGGCCCAGGACGCGCACGGCGCCGCGGCGGATAAAACATTGGCGCGCGTCCTCCGGGCAGTAACTGGAGCGCCGCTAACGTTTCCAGATCGAGTCGGCCGGTTACCGGCAGCCGGGTGCGCGATTGATAGGCGCGCAAGGAAAATTCCATCGCTGGGCCGTACACCCCATTGATCTCGTCATGATAAAGGCCGCGCCGGGCTAGCGCGATTTGGGCCGAGAACACCACATTGCGTTGCACGCCAGGAGGCGCAGCCTCGAATGGCGTGCCGGCAAGCACCCCTGCCGGTGAAGCGCCCGGCATAACCGGATTGGATGGATAAACTTGCTGGTCTTGCGGCGCGTTGCCGAACGCTTGAACCGGTGGAGCAGGCGTCGTATTCGCCGTTTCGTCGGCAGGTCCTTGGCCTGGTCTGGGGGGCGCAGCAGGGCGGGGCGACGCGGGCTTTGCTCCCTGTGGCGCGGAGGCGGAAGAGTCGATTCCAAGTGACTGAAGCGTCTCGGCATTGAGTTGCCCGCTAACCTGCAGTCCATTGCGAATTTGATAGCGGCGAATGGCTGCGGTTACATTCGCATTCATTTCACCGGTGACTTCCCCATAATAGAACCCTTGATCTTTCAACGCCTGCTGCGCACGTTCGACCAACTGATCGGCGCGTATTAGCATGACCGACCCAAGAAAGATCACGGCAGCAATTTTTGTTGTCATTGCGATGTTATTTTGACGCGCTGCTTTTTCGCCTATTCAGCGCCTTCATCGGGCAGTCGCTGCCAGTGCTGACTTCCGCTGGCTCGCCGCGTCACGATAACGTAAGATGCCGTCGGCAATGGCCGCGGCAATCTGGTCGCGATAGTCCTCGCTACCGAGCTTGGAAATGTCTTCCTTGTTCGTGAGAAATCCGCCCTCAACCAAAGCCGCGGGAGAAGTCACATTCGCGATCACGAAAAATTGTCTGGCCTGTGTACCGCGATCTATGGCGCGCGTGCGCGCAACTAATGCTTCCTGGATAAATCCCGCGAGATTCTGGCTCTCTGGGTTCGGCGAATCCGAAAGCGGTCGCCACAGGAAAGGGAACCACGAAGCGAGAAACGAGCCTGCAGTGATTTGGTGCGCGGCGTAGTATGTCTCCACGCCGCTGGCCACTGGCTTGTTGTCTTCGTTGAAATGAATGCTGACAAAAATGCAATTTCTCGCCCTATTTGCGAATGCTGCCCGATCCGCGAGCGAGACATAGGTGTCTCCAACGCGTGTCATTAATGCAGCGATTCCTTCCGAGTTCAGGAGCCGGTCGATCCGGCGCGTTACGTCGAGAGTGAGATCTTTTTCCAGCACGCCTCCGCACATTGCGCCCGAGTCGCGGCCACCGTGTCCGGGATCAAGAACGACTACTGCAAACGGTTTGGATGCAGCTGAAGGCGAGGTCGTTCTCGGCTGTGGTGCGGCCCTCTGTCGCTCCGTGCGATGGAGCTGCATCCAGACGAAGGATGCAACGATCAACAACAAGCCCGCCAGGGCCAGCACATTTCGAAGCACTCGTTTCATGCGTTACAGATGGAAGAAAATTTCTCTGCATAACCTTAATCGTGAATCAGCGACCGCAATTCCGTATCGGACAAAGAATGATAACGAATTGCTCTGCTCGAATCACGCTCGAGCAGTGCCGCTTCGATTCCGCTATTGGAGAGCTGTTCCTGCCGATATTTTAACAGAGCGGCACGTTCGGGCAGCTCGCTTGTATCGCCAGCCAGCAAAGACATGTGCCCGATACTCCACGCGTCCAGCGCAGAGTTCAGCGTCGTCTGAAAGGTTGCATCCGGCGCATGCTGATCTTTCAGAAACGCTTCCATGAGTTTTCGTGATTGTCGCGTGCCGCTGAGCACCGCGAAATCCTGCGGCGCTTGCGCGTACGTCGCGCCATTAGTCGCGATCTCGCCGTCATACTCCACTCGTAAAAACAAGTCTTCCTCGGGCCGTCCGCCGATCTCGGCAAAGAGCATCCGCGCCAGGTAAGGCGGGCCATAAACTTGTTCAAACGCGCTCTTCATCACGGGACTGAGCGAATAATGCACCAGCCGCCGCAGTGAAACGTCTGCAGCCGATCGGGTGAAGCCTTCGGTGCTGGCCAGTTCAATCGCTGCCATTCGTAACCGCTCGATATCGCCGGGGTGACCAATCGCTCCCATCGCAATCCGATCGTAGATTTCAAAAATCTTCTGCCGCGTCTGGCTGAGGGTGAGAAACAGAATGCCATCGCGGTACCCAAGCGCTGCGATGGGACTGCCAGGCGCGAGCTGTGCCTCGATATACTCGCGGCGATTGGCGATGGCTTCGACCCAACGATACGGCTCTTCGATCATGCAACTGTTTGCTTGAATACGGCAGCGATTTTGCTTTCCGGCAAAGTAGTGATGCCTTCGCGCGATACGATCTTGATGAGCGGATAAATTTTCCCGCTGCGATCCACGCCGCCAGTCGATGTGTCGGATTCCGCAGCGGTATCCAGCGCGCGCAATGCGATTGATACCGCCTCGTCTTCATTCAATTTGTGCAGCGGCTTCGCGCCCCAGTTGTTTTCATAATAAAGAATGCCGCGCACCGCAGGCGATCCCGATCCGGTTGCTGCGTAATCAGTCGCCTCGAATTGCGCGCCCATCGCGTCGTAAAAGTAAAGACGCGCCTCGGGTTTCGAATGAGAATCGTAAGTTGCGAAAATTGGTACCACTACGCCCACGCCTTGAATGACGAAGCCGAAATTGTCGCGCAACAGCTTCGACAAAGCCCGCACTTTTCCGTCGACGCTCATTTCCTGAAGTTGAGTCCGCCGGAAATATTGGAATGAGTGTTCCAGCACGCGCGCCATTTCCCACGCGGTTGCCGGCACGCCGGCAATGGCCATGATCGAATGCCGATCGATTTCCAGGACTTTGTCGGCACGATCGTAAACAACCGTGTTACCAGCTGTCGCGCGGCGGTCGCCCGCTACCAAAACGCCGCCTGAAAATTTGAAAGCCAGAATCGTGGTCGCCTCGGTCGGCTGCCACGTTTTTTGTGTGCCAGCCTGTGGAATCGGGCTAATCACTGCCGGGGCCAGCAGACCCTTGCTTCGCAGTAGCGCGGGAAAATCCGCAGCCGCGCCAGAAGAATTCTGGTCAAGCGCCACCGGTAAGGGTTCCATTATTGACCCGTGCGCTGGCGATAGCGCTTGGATTGGTTGGGATCGACCTTGCGCATTTTTTTTAAGAGCTCCTTCGTGTCCGGCCTCGAAACGTCCGGCGAACGCGGCCCTCCGCCATCGCCTTGCTTTGGTCCCCACGGAGCCGGTTCCACCGGCTTTTGAATGCGCTCGGGCATAAAAAAATCTAAGAGCAAAATATTGGAAAGCAAGCCGCACAACCGACGCCGAGTGGCCGCCTGCGCAGTCCAGAACGCTTTCGAGGCTGCCACCACAAAAAGCAATTCCACCTTATCTCTTCGTAATTTTTTCCTGAGTTTTTCTTATTCAGACACGTGATTCTTTGCGGCAGCTTGAGTTTTCGGAACAGATTCCTGACGCTTTGTTGCACCAGTAGAAGATTTTGTTCTGAGGGGACCAGCCGGAGCTACATTTTCTTGTGCTGGACGAGCAAAGACACAACACAGAACTCTGGAGGCTTGACATGGAATGGCTCCTCAGCATTCCGCGCCGGCCGCACTCCGCACGAGTTGTAGGGCATCTGTGCCAGACGCGAACCGCTGAAATAGCCGTGTGATGGAGTGATCAAACGCTTTTTCACCAATTTAGTAAAATTTGTTTTGCTATTGTCGCGCGAAAGACGGCAAGATCTCGCCGAATTGTTAGGACTCAATCGGCAGGCTTGATGGGTCTGTGAAAATCAAAAGCAAAATTAGCGCTTACATTCTCCGCGGTAGCGCAACTGCGCTGCTTGTTTCGTGCGTGATTGTTGCTGTCTCATCAGCGATTAACGTGCCTAGCCGTCATCCGAAGGTTCCAGCGCCGGAAAATAACGCAGCCTTGGGCATGAATGGAAAAGAGGGCGTCGCGCCTGCGGCTGGATCTGCGATTCGAAGCGCGCGAACGTTGACGTTTGCGGATCGCGTCGCGTATCAGCGCGCGATTGAAGAAATCTATTGGCGGCATCGCATCTGGCCACAGGCGAATGCCGGCCCCAAACCGCCTCTGGAGAAGGTGATGTCGCAGGCGCAGATCGAGAAAAAGGTAGAAGATTATCTGCGCGACTCGCAAGCGCTGGAGGATTACTGGCAACGGTCGATCACTCCTGACCAACTGCAAGCCGAGATGGAGCGCATCGCCACTCATACCAAGCAACCCGGTGTGTTGCGCGAACTCTTCGCGGCGCTGGGCAACGATCCCTTTGTGATCGCTGAGTGCCTGGCCAGACCTGTGCTGGCCGAACGTTTAATCACGGAGCTGTACGCTCACGATCAGAGATTTCACGGCGAGTTGAAGCGGCGCGCCGAAGCCGAACTGCGAACGCACCGAAGTGTAACGCGGATGAAGCAGACCAGCGGCACGTACACCGAAATGGAGTGGATCAAGAGCGACTCTGCAGATCCTGTAGCGGCAGGCGTGCCGCCTGCGCAGCCGACACGGCTGCCACCGCAGAAACCGGCCGACACGAAGAACACCCAGGCTCTGAAGATGAGCAGCAGCGAGTGGCAAGAGCGCGTTGCGAAACTCGCAGCGCAGTTTGATAGCCAAGAAATTGTAGGGCAAGCGCCTCGCTTGCCTAACGGACGATCGGCAGCCGGAGCGGCTGCCCTACAGAAACCGTCAATAGCGCAAATCAAAACCGGCGTATTGAGCCCATTACAAGAGGACGACGCGCATTACTACGCCGTGGCGATCATGAAGAAGGGCAAAGACCGGTTGAAGCTCGCCACGATTGCGTGGCTGAAAGAACCATTGCGATCGTGGCTGGCTAAAGCGGAAGCGGAAGTGCCAATGACAATGGCGGCAGTGAGTACCAGCTACACGCTCCCTGTGATAGCCGGTCCGTCAGGTGGCTGCGTGGACGACACGTGGACAGCTACGAGCACCATCAACGCGCCCACTGCGCGCTACTGGCACACGGCGGTGTGGACAGGCACCGAAATGATCGTCTGGGGCGGCGCAGACAGCAGCAGTACCGGGGGTAAATACTATCCCAGCACGGATAGTTGGACGGCCACCAGCATCATTAACGTGCCGGGCGGTAGAATCCATCACACAGCAGTCTGGACAGGCAGTGAAATGATTGTCTGGGGCGGAGGTTCTGATCCGAACTATTTGTTCGACGGCGGGAGATACAACCCCCTCACCGACACGTGGGCGATCACCAGCCTTACCAACGCGCCCACTGGCCGACGAGATCACACAGCAGTCTGGACGGGCAGTGAAATGATTGTCTGGGGCGGATTTGGCAGCGTCAACCACGTTTACTTGAACACCGGCGGCAGATATAATCCTGTCAGCAATAGCTGGACAGCTACCACGACCACTACCGCGCCCACTGCCCGAGAGTATCATACAGCCGTCTGGACCGGTAGTAATATGATCGTGTGGGGCGGCCAAGACAGCAGCGGTTATTCGAACACCGGCGGTAGATACAATCCCAGCACGGATAGTTGGACGGCCACCAGCATCATCAATGTGCCGTCCGGTAGAATCCATCATACGGCAGCGTGGACTGGCAGTGAAATGATCGTCTGGGGTGGATTCGGCGGCAGCTATTTGAACACCGGCGGGCGATACAATCCCAGCACCGACAGTTGGATAGCCACCAGCACGACAAACGCACCGGGTGCACGAGACTATCACACAGTAGTCTGGACCGGCAGTGAAATGATCATCTGGGGCGGTAGCTATTTGAACACCGGCAGAAGATACGCTCCCGGCACAGATACGTGGATAGCCACCAGCACTACCAACGCGCCGTCCGGTAGAACCTATCACACAGCAGTCTGGACTGGCAGTGAAATGATTGTCTGGGGCGGAGCTGAGATCAACGCTTACAACACCGGCGGCAGATACTGCGTGCAGCCGTCTTCGCCTTGCACCGACGACACCTGGACCTCAACCGGCGTTACCAACGCGCCTGATGCCCGATCCAATCACACGGCAGTCTGGACCGGGAGCGAAATGATCGTCTGGGGCGGAGCTGGCAGCGGCCCTACCTATTTTAACACCGGCGGCAGATATAACCCTACGACCGACAGCTGGACGGGGCAGATATAATCCCAGCACCGACAGTTGGACAACCACCAGCCTCACCAACGCGCCCTCTGCTCGGACGCAACACACTGCAGTGTGGACTGGAAGCCAAATGATCGTCTGGGGCGGAGTTGATAGCAGCGGCTATTTTAACACCGGCGGCAGATATGATCCCGGCACTGACAGTTGGACAGCCACCAGCACCACCGGCGCGCCGAGCGCTCGAACACTTCCCAAGTCAGTGTGGACCGGCAGCGAAATGATCGTTTGGGGCGGATTTAACGTCAGCGGCCTTTTGAACACTGGCGGCAGATATAATCCCGGCACTGACAGTTGGACAGCCACCAGCGTCGCCGGCGCGCCCGCTGGCCGGTACTTTCCCACGGCAGTCTGGGCCGGCAGTGTAATGATCGTCTGGGGCGGAGAGAACGGCAGCGGCTTTCAAAACACCGGCGGCAGATATAATCCCACCACCGACAGTTGGACACCCACCGACACTTTCGGCGCTCCTGCGCCCCGAGAAGCTCACACGGCGGTGTGGACTGGCAGCGAAATGATCGTCTGGGGCGGAGTCGGTAGCGGGGCTCCCGCTTTCAATACCGGCGGGAGATATAATCCCGGCACCGATAGTTGGGCAGCGACCAGCACCACCGGCGCACCCCCGGGCCGAGAATTCCACACAGCAGTATGGACCGGGAGCCAAATGATCGTCTGGGGCGGCGGCGCGTTTAACACCGGTGGGAGATACTGCGCGCAGCCGCTTGCTCCTTGCACAGACGACACGTGGACTCCAACCACCCTTATCAACGCGCCCGCTGGCCGAACGTATCACACAGCAGTGTGGACCGGCAGCGAAATGATCGTCTGGGGTGGGGTTGATGTTAGCGGATATTTTAATACTGGCGGCAGATATCATCCTACCACCGACAGTTGGATAGCCACCAGCCTCACTAACGCGCCCGCTGGCCGGGAAATTCACACTGCGGTGTGGACCGGCAATGAAATGATCGTCTGGGGCGGATATAACGGCAGTGATTTGAACACCGGCGGGAGATATAATCCCGGCACCGACAATTGGGTGGCTACCAACACCTTCAACGCGCCCGCTGCCCGAGACTCTCACACGGCAGTCTGGACTGGTAGTGAAATGATCGTCTGGGGCGGATTTAACAGCGGCAGCTACTTCAACACCGGCGGGAGGTATAATCCCAGCACCGGCAATTGGGCGGCCACCAGCACCACCAACGCGCCCGATGCCCGCGCCTTACCCGCAGCAGTGTGGACTGGCAGTGAAATGATCGCCTGGGGCGGATACAACTCCAGCAGTGATTTCAATACCGGCGGCAGATACAATCCCGGCAATGACAGTTGGACAGCCACGAGCACTACCAACGCGCCCACCGCGCGAGACTCTCACACGGCAGTCTGGACTGGCAGTGAAATGATCGTCTGGGGTGGAGAGACTTTTAATTTCACCCTCTTGAATACCGGCGGCAGATACAACCCCGGTGCCGATAGTTGGATAGCAACCAGCACCACCAGCGCGCCCGCTGCCCGTGACGCTCACACGGCAGTCTGGACCAGCAGCCAAATGATCGTCTGGGGTGGATTCGGCGGCAGCTTTTTGAACACTGGCGGCAGGTACAACCCGAGTACCGACAGTTGGACGGCTACAAGTACCACCGGCGCCCCCGCCACGCGAGACTTTCACACCGCAGTCTGGACTGGCAGCCAAATGATCATCTGGGGCGGAGCTGGTCCCGGCCCCACCTATTTGAACACCGGCGGCAGATACTGCGGGGCTGCACAGAGTCCGACACCGACGCCTACTTCGACTCCAACAGCAACCGCAACGGCGACAGCCACTGCAACACCGACAGCGACTCCAACGGTGACAGCGACAGCTACGGCAACTGCGACGGTAACTCCACCTTCAACAGCGACGCCTACGTCAACGGCGTCACCAAGAGCTACTCCCACGCCGAGGCTTGCACCGACACCGAGGCCGCGCCCGACTCCGCCACCTCGCCTGTAGGGTCAGAGTGACTTGCCAGACAAATATGCCAGTGGCAAGGTTTCGCCCCGATGAAATTGCCGGCGAGTCTTTGTGCAACGTTGATTTTGCCCTTTTGCGCTGCTTCTGCTCAGACGCCCGCGCCCGAGGCTGCAAAGTCTGCTGAGGCCGCTCAAATTGAAACGCTGGCAAAAAAAATTGACGAACAGAACACGAAGATCGATGCGCTTTCCCAGGAAATCCTCAAACTGGAACAACAAATCTCGCACATCCGGCCGGGGATCATGATCGGAGAAAGTACGCCTTCACCGGCGAATCCTGCCGCTCCAGCGGCATCTGCGTTACATCCCGCCGCGGCGGGCAACACGCACATCGTCGCGCGCGGGGAGACACTTACGTCCATCGCTAAAATGTACAAGGTCACCGTCGACGAATTGCAAAAAGCCAATCACATCGAAGACGGCCGTAAGTTGCAAGCCGGCCAAACCATTTCAATTCCAACGTCCGCCACGCCGACGCCATCGCCTGCCGCTTCCGTTTCCACCAACCCGTGAAACGCGAGTGCTGTAGAGTCCGCTGTCCTCAGCGGATGAACCCAGCACGCCACATGCCACTGCGCTGAGGACAGCGCACACTACAGCGTCGCGAGAGCGTTCGTCGCACGGCGGGATGAGACAGCGCCCTTCGCAGCTCAAAATAGTTTGACCGGCAATCGCTCTTCCTTCTCGAGGTTTTGTGATGCAACGATTTCGGTCGGCAGCTCTGGCTCACGCGATGGCGATACCTCGAGCAAACTTTGCTGGCAAAGCCGCGCGTATTTTCCACCGAGCGCAAGCAACTGCTCGTGCGTGCCGCGCTCGATAATGCGCCCGTGATCGAGCACCAGGATTTGGTCCGCATGCACGATTGTGGAAAGGCGATGGGCGATCACAATTGAAGTGCGGTTCGCCATCAAGCGCTCGAGCGCTTCCTGAATCAGGCGCTCGGTTGCCGTGTCCACGCTCGCGGTGGCTTCGTCAAGAATCAGAATCGGCGGGTCTTTCAGCAGCGCCCGCGCGATGGTGAGGCGCTGTTTCTCGCCCACGCTCAGTTTCACGCCGCGCTCGCCCACCACGCTCTCCAATCGGTCTGGCAAACGCTCGATAAACTGTCGCGCGTTCGCCGCATCCACAGCGCGCCATAACTCGGCATCACTCGCGTCCGGTTTGCCCATGAGCAGATTTTCGCGAATCGATCCGTTGAACAGAAAACTTTCCTGAGTGACGACGCCGATCGCTTCGCGCAAACCGCGCAGTTCGTATTCGCGAATTGGTTTTTTGTCGATGTAGATTTGCCCGCTCGTGAATTCGTAGAAGCGCACCAGCAGATTGACCAGTGTGGATTTCCCTGCGCCAGTCGCGCCCACGAGCGCAACTGTCGCGCCCGGCGGCGCGTGAAACGAAACGTTCCTCAGCGCGGGCAAACC
>WNGG01001793.1_pt1 | contig 24334 bp, 32 predicted proteins | sample 5400661 | NCBI WGS metagenome assembly WNGG01 (sample SAMN13153372, study PRJNA577476) | soil metagenome | isolation source: 100 cm soil or saprolite under Garry oak tree replicate 1 | place: USA:California | collected 2016-06-15
CTTCGGGTCGACGTTCAGGGTCTCGAAGACCTCCCCTTGCCGACGGTCGATGCGCTCAGCCCGTTGCTCGTCGAGATCCTGCCCCAGCGCGCGGGCCGACTCTCGGGCCACATGCCTCCCATCGCTGCCGATGAGCATGGCGACCTCCCGGTGGCCGACCGAGATGCCCGCCTCGTGGAGGGCCTGGAGCCACGCCCTAATCCTCGCGGGGACCGTGTCGACCAGGGTCCCGTCGAGGTCGAACGCGATCGCGGCGGGAGTTCGCAAGGGGCACGCGAGAGGACGCGCGATCCTAGCGCCCCCGCAGGTATGCGAGCACCGCCTCCGCGTTTCGGTCCGGTGGGAACACGGGATAGAACACTTTCTTGACACGACCGTCCTCGGCGGCGATCGTGAGTCGCTTGATGTACCGCCCGCCTTGGAACTCGAAGGCGGGAAGGCGCAGGGCCTCGGTCAGCTCGAAATCGGAGTCGCTCAGGAGCTTGTAAGGAATGCCCATGCGGACCGCGAACTCCTTCTGGTCCTCCGGACGTTGGGCGCTGATTCCAAAGAGGTCGAGCCCCAAGTCACGGAACTCCCGATAATGGTCGCGATAGGCACAATTCTGGCTCGTGCATCCACGGGCGCCTGGGATCAGGTCCCACTCCTTAGGCATATCCGGCTTCCCGGTGGCCGCGGGATAGAAGAACAGCACCGTACTCCGCGCGGAGATTTTGGCAATGTCCACGTGGCGGCCGGTCGTGGAACGGAGGCGAACCGAGGGCATCGACATGCCAGGGAGGTGGTCGCACGCCCCGTCGTCCACCGGTACGGGAAGCCCCGGCGGCAGCCCGTACGGATCAGCCGTTCGTATTCCTCCCAGCCGTCGAACGAAGCCCGAGAGAGCCCGCGTTTGTCATCGCATCCGTAAGGGCAGCCGGGCCTTTCTTTCTTAGGCCGTCCTTGGCCAGCTCGCTCCCGCTCCCATAGCACCTTCTCCCGAATGCGCGGTTCCCGGAGCAAGCCAGTGTCCGTTCGGAAAGCGGAGGGTTCATGCCTTTTTCTTCAGCAGTTGCTTCGCTCGAAATCGGACGATTCGCCTCACCAAATCGTAGGGCATTGGCTGATCCATCGGAAATTGCACCGAACCCTTTCCCTTCTTGTACGGCGACAGTTCTTTCTTGAAGGCCTCCACGCCTGAGGGTATCGGATAGAATCCGATGTGACTCTTGAACGCCGCGAAATAGACCAACGCTTTGCCGTTCAGTTTGAATGTGGGCATCTGGTAGCTGATAGCCTCCACAACGCCGGGAGCCGCTTTCTTTACGGTCTGTCGCATCTTCTCAAGAATGCTTTGAATATCCTTCGGAAAGGTTTTGATGTATTCGTCTACGCTCCGGAAAATCGTCTTGTCCATTTCCTCACCTGCACGATCAAGCCGAACGAGCAGACGTCGGCCCTGGAGGAATGAAGAGGGCCGAATAAGTCTTGGGGGTCTCGCGGGACTAGCGCTCGCTCTCTTCCCCGAAGGCCCACTCCACCCGTCCGCAAAACCTTAAATCGTCCACGTACGCATTTGTCTTCGTGGAGAAATTCGACCGAGCGAAGCTTCGAGAACAGCTCACGCCGTTGCAGTATCAGGTGTGCGTCAACAAGGGGACTGAACGTCCCTTTACAGGAGAATATTGGGACAACCACGAGCCCGGTGTGTACGTCTGCGTCATCTGCGAGCGAGAGCTCTTTGCCTCGAAAACCAAGTTCGACTCCGGGACGGGCTGGCCGAGCTTCTGGGCACCATTCCAGGAAGGAAGCGTGGGGAACAAAGAGGATCGCACCCTGTTCATGCGGCGGACCGAGGTCGAGTGCGCCAATTGCGGTTCGCACCTGGGACACGTGTTCGACGACGGCCCCGAGCCCACCCGGCTCCGGTATTGCATCAACTCCGCGTCTCTCAAGTTCCGACCCGACGGGCCGTAGCGCGGTCGAGGATCGGTCCGCGGACCAACGGGAGATCGCCGGATATTCTGCGTCCTCCTCCAAAAACGGTTATATAGGGCTGCCCGCTTGCTCGCGGCCACTGAGGAATCATCATGGCCGAACCCCCGAAACCCGGAAGCATCGTGCACGTCGAGTTCCACGTTAAGGAACCGAAGAAAGTCGAAAAGTTCTATGCGAGTCTCTTCGGATGGAAATTCCAAGAGGTGCCCGGCATGGACTATTCGATATTCCAGGCACCGAGCGGTCCCGGTGGTGGCATCGGCGGCTTGCAACCCGGAAACTGGGCGTCGGGCATCATTAACTACATCTCCGTGAACTCCGTCGAGGAGTACCAGGAGAAGGTCAAGAAGGCCGGCGGAAAGATCATCGCACCGAAGAACGAGGTCCCGGGCCAGGGATGGTTCGTCATCTTCGAGGATCCTTCCGGCACGCGGATGGCCCTGTGGCAGCAGAATCCCAACGCGCCGCACATGTAGTCCTATCCGCCGGATTCTCGAGGGAACCCATCGAAACGGGTCGAAGGCCTGCCTCTGTCGCGGTACGCGGTCGACCTGATTCCTTGCCACGTCGATTGAAGGGCGACCGACGCACAAGGAGAAGTTAGATACCCGAACGGAATTGGAGGAAGTCGAGGGGCGTGGATGACGGGAACCGGCCGACATGGCCTAGTTGTAATCCGGTCCAGCCGCGAGGACCTCTCCGATCCAACGTCGCACCTGCTCATGCCGACCGCCGAACAAGGTCCGTTCCCTCCCTTCGATCGGTTCGCCGAAACCGTCGCGACTCGGCGGATCCAGCTTGGGCTTCACCCGCACCTAGCGGAGGAGGTAGTCACCTACGTGATCGACGGCCTCGTGCACCACGAGGACGGGAGCGGCAATCACACCGTCCTGAATCCGGGATCGGTCCTCGTCGTCACCGCGCACGAAGAGGTTCGGCACGAGCTAACGATGCAGCCGTCCCAGGAAGGCCGGACCGCCCGATGGTTGTCAATCGTCCTCCGCTTGCCGTGGCACACGGAGGCGCCGCCGACCTCGGTCCAGATAAAGGACGCGGGAGACGCGACGGAGTCCATCGATGGCACGGTGCGACGGCCCGTCGTTGGACCTTCGGCCCGGGCCGAAACATTCATGCGACTCGAATGCTCGGACCTCGAGTTCACTCGGGAGGCGGACGTGTCGGTCCCCATCGACCACGGGCGACGGGGCGTGGCCTATGTCCTTCGAGGTTCGGGGATGATCGAAAAGAAGCCGGTCGAGATGGGGCATGGCGCGTTGTTCGAGAACGTGACCAGGTTGGCTTTGTACGGATCGCCCGGATTCCGGGTTTTTCTTGCGACGGTCCCCAACGTCGAGAGCCGAGGAGAGAGAGACGCCGGGCGAGATCCTGAGTGGTCCGAAATCGTGGAACCCGGGCAAGATGATGGAAGCCCTCCTCAAGATGCCCAAGATCGACATCAGGACGCTCCAGCGGGCCCTCGCAGAGAGGAAGTGAACGAGATGGCGAGGAAAACCAGGTCAGCGACATCCGCGACCTCGCCGAGAGCGAAACTCACTTTCGAACGCACCTTTCGAGCGGCGACCGTAGACGAGGTCTGGGACCTCTGGACGACGAAAGCAGGTCTCGAATCGTGGTGGGGCCCCGAGGGATTCGTGACGAAAGTCAACAAGCTCGAACTCCGCCCGGGTGGCAAGTTCGAATACGCGATGACGGCGACCGATTCGGCCCAAATGGAAGGCCTCAAGGCGGCAGGTCTCCCTCTCACGACCCTCGCAGGCGGCACGTATGTCGAGGTCACCCCGCGGACGCGCCTCGTCTACCGGACCCTCGCCGATTTCATCCCTGGCGTGGCTCCGTATGAGGTCGTGGCCGTGGTCGAAATCCACGGTCGGACTCCCGGTGTCCACATGGTCGTGACCGAGGATGCCATGCACGACGAGCAGTGGACGCAAATGTCGGCCATGGGCATGAACAGCTCCCTGGACAAACTTGCAAAGGTCCTCGACGCGCGCCGGGTCCGTCCTTAGGGGAGGACGACACGAAACAGCGGCGGGATCCTGAGCCTAGATCGCAGGCTTCGCTACCATGACGTAGAGGGCGACGAGCGGAAGGATCGTAGCGATAGCGCCCCATAGGGTCCATTTCCGGAAGACCGAGGCGAAGTCTTCGGGAAGGGGCGCGTTGGTCTGTGCCGCCTCCGAGCTCATGCGGACCATTTGGTTCTGGTATCGTCGGATCACCGCACCGTACAGAGCCCCGGTCGCAATGAGCAGAATGAGGCCGACGAAAATCCATCGATTCGGCGACGTCGCGAACCCGAGCCATCCGCCCCAGGCTAGGTTGGTCAGCGCGAGTCCGTTGAGCAACAAGAGGATCATTCCGGGTGACGTGAACCATCGGTCCGCCCTGTTCACGCCGGCGGACGCGAACGCGGCGACCCGCGAGTCCTTCTGTCCGACGGCCCAGGTCATCCAGGCCGCTGTCACCGCGAGGTTGCCCAGGAACAACACGGCGCCGAGGATGTGCAGGAGTAGGTGCCAGTTGTATGGAAACAACGGCAGGGAAACGACGATGGACAAGAGAATCGCGACGGGAGGCCGCGGACCTGTTCCAGCCAATCCCTCCAACCCCCTCTTTTCGGTGATGGCCTCGGTCGTTCATAAAGAAAAAGGACCATCAAACGGTGTGGTCGCGAGGTCCCGAAACGCCACGGCCCATTTTCCCACCTCGCAGCGGGGCGAGCCCTGTCCGAAAGGGCAATAGAATATTCACATCCTGCCTTCCCGCTGCTGGGGCCAAAGGACATGTGCCGGAACATCAAACCGTTGTTCAACTTCGACCCTCCCGCAACCGACGCGGAGATTCGGGATGCCTCCATCCAATTCGTGAAGAAGATCTCGGGATTCAGCAAGCCGTCTCGGGCCAATGGAGCCGCGGTCGATCGCGCCGTCACGGAGGTGGCCGCGGTGGCCCGACACCTTCTGGACTCGCTCGTCACCGACGCGGAGCCCCGGAACCGCGAGGTCGAAGCTGCGCGCGCCCGGGCTCGAGCGGCGGAACGGTTCGGGACGTCGTGATCGATTGGAATTCCACATTCGGTAGATCGTCGCGGGGAGCGCCGTCCTTCGGCAAACGGTCTTTGCCCACCGTGAATGGTACATCATGTGCCGCGGTCCATGAACGGATTGTCGCTGTAGTCGACCGGGATGTCGACCACGGTTGGTGAGGCTTCTTGGAGCGCCTCGGAAAGAACCGAACTCAATTCGGACGCGTGTTCCACTCGTAACCCGCGAATCCCGAATGCCTCCGCGAGGCGCACGAAGTCGGGATTGTCGAAACCCGTACCTGTCATCCGCCCGAACTTGGCCATCTGTTTCCATCGAATGCTCCCGAGACCTCCGTCTCGGAAGACCAGGTTCACGGTTGCGGTCCGCTCGCGCTTCGCGGTCTCCAGCTCGTGGACGCTCATCAGGAATCCGCCGTCTCCGCTCACGGTCACGACCCGCCGATCCGGATCGGCGAGCTTCGCGGCGATTCCCCCCGGGAGGGCGATACCCATCGCCGAGAGGCCGTTCGAGATGATGACCGTGTTCGGCTTCATCGTCCGGAAGAAGCGGCCGAGCCAGAGTTTGTGTGCTCCCACGTCCGAGATCAGCAGATCGTCGGGCTCGAGGAGGTCGCGGAGCTCCCACAGGATCCGCTGAGGTTTCGGCACTCCCTTCGAACGTTCTCCCAGTTCGGACTCCAACCGTTTCCGGACCCGCTCCCGGGACCGGGCAGCCCAGGCCGGCTCCCGAGGCTTCCGAACCTGCTCCCGCAGGAGGTGCAGAGATGTGCGAATCTCTCCAACCACCTCGACTTCCGGGACGTAATGCACGGAAATTTCCGCGGGTAGGGAGTCGATGTGGACGATCCGCCGATCTCCTCGGGGATTCCACGACCGCGGGTCGTATTCGACGAAATCGAAACCGATGCAGATCACGAGGTCCGATTCGTCCAGGCCCGCGAGCTCGTAATCCCGCGGGAGCACCCCGACGGTCAGGAGGTTCATCGGGGACGTCCACGGCATCGCCCCTTTCCCCATGAATGTATGAGCGACCGGGATGTGGAGCTCTTCGGCGAACCCACGCAACTCATCCGATGCACCGCTCCGGATCACTCCGTTTCCTGCGAGCACGATCGGCCGCTCGGCCTTCTGAATCAGGTCGGCTGCCTGGTCCAGGCTCGCTCGATCCGGCGATGGATTCCCGATGCGCTCGATGGGCAGCGGTCTCGGGTTCCCGCTCGCCTCTTCATCCGCGATGTTCTCGGGCAGTTCGACGTGGGTCGAGCCCGGCTTCTCGGCCTCGGCCAGCTTGAACGCCTTCCGTACGATTTCCGGAATCGTGTCGGGACTTTCGATCCGGGCATTCCACTTCGTGATGGGGCCAAACAACTGCAGGATGTCCACGAACTGATGGGATTCCCGGTGCACCCTCGAAAGGTTCGTCTGGGCCGTGATCGCGACGAGCGGGGCGCGGTCGAGGAAGGCATCCGCCACGCCCGTGACCAGATTCGTCGCTCCGGGTCCAAGCGTCGCGAGGCAAACCCCTGCATGGGTGGTGAGCCGTCCGTAGACGTCCGCCATGAACGCGGCGGCCTCTTCGTGGCGGGTGAGGACGAAGCGGATAGAGCTGTCTCGAAGGGAGTCCATCAGCTCCAGGTTCTCCTCCCCGGGAATCCCGAATGCGAAACGGACCCGTTCGTTTTCGAGGCAGGAGACGAGGAAAGCCGCGGCTTTCATGCCTCCGGGATGGCCCACACCCCGATTTATCGAATGTGGAGACCCCGAAACGGCGGGCCTCGCCGAAAAGGGCACGGGAGCGGACTCTTGCGCTAGCGTCGCCGTCGCTTGATCCGGTGAGACGGCCCTGCGCCCTTGCGACGACGGGCGCGTCGCCGCGCGCTTCGCGTCATCCGGACTTCTTTCCGCGCCATCGGAACACGGAGACGGCAGGAGGTATTTGAACGCGAGCTGTCCCATTTACCGTCTCGCCAGGCGAACGGCGGATGCCATGCCACTAGGGACCATACCGCGAGCGCGGGAAATCCTCCGTTTCCTTCCGGCCCATTCGGACCCTGCAGTGGTGAGGATCGAGACTCCCATCCACGTCGATGCACCGGGGACGCTGGACAGAACCGGGAACAGGGGAAGGAAGGCGGGCACCGCCTGAAGAAACAGATACCACCCCACCGTTAAGAGCCCGAATTCGACCGCCACGGTGAGGGCCCTGAAAGCAAACGCCAGGGCAACGGACGCCGCGATCCCGGCGGCCAGGACGGCAACCGGAAGCCAGGGATTCGGCCCGGTTACAAATCCCCTCCACACCAGATACAGGCTCCCAAGAATTCCCACGCCCAGAATCAGGTAGGCAACTCCCTTTCCCAGGAGTCGTAGAAAGATTCCCGACAGGATGAGGGCGGCCCCCGCGATGGGAGTCGCGTAGTTCTTGATCAGCGCCTCCACGGTCGACAAGTCCACGCTGAGCCTCCTCCGACACCGCCAACTCCGAGCGCCCACCTAATACTTTCCACGGATCTCCAAGTCGAATGAGGAGGCCCGAACGGGACTAGGGAGGGAGGATGGAGGCCATCATGTAGGATTCGGATTTCTCGATCCATGGAGCGGGATCCGGCCGGAGCGCCTTCCGCTCCGGGGATGCGTAGTATGCCGCGTCGCGAGCCTCGAACCCCTCCGGTCCGTCGTGCGTGAGGATCCAGACGAAGGTGTTCTCACCGCGGACCACCCAGGCCCCGTCGATGCGGAACCCGAACTTCTCTCGGAGGGGTAGGACGCCCCGGGTCCATCCTTCCAGCCATTCCTCCATCTTGCCGTCCTTGATCCGGTAAATCCGAAGTTGCGAGACCGCGTTCACCGAGTCACCTCCTGGTTCAGGGCTTTTCTCATGCCGGTCTCCGTTTCGCTCTCGTGTACGACCTCGTATCCCGCCGAATCGTACAGCGCGCGTGCGATCAAGTTCCATCGGAAGACGTTCAGATAGATCTCTCGTGCGCCTTCTCGGCTCACGAGTTGCTCTGTGGCCGCGAGCATCGCACGACCGTATCCTTTCCCGCGAAGGTGGGCGTCGACCGTGATCTGGTACAGCCACCGCCGGGTCGGGAGGTTCAGAAGGCGCACCGGAGGCGGCCCCACCCAGATCCAACCCACTCCGCGGTTCGATTCGTCGACCGCCCGATAGACTCGATGGCTCTCCGAGGGCCCTCCTTTGGGCAGGAACGATTCGACGGCATGGCGTGAAAGTTCCGCTGCTTCCTCCGCGCGCCAATGGCCCGCTCGAACCTTCTGGTCAGCGAATTCGTGAATCTGCTCCTTCACGAACGCGTCATATTCCGAGCGGGAAACCGGGATCAATCGAACCGTGGGAACGGCCACTGCGAGGGACAAGGGCACCGAAGCGAAATTTCTTTCGGGACTCAGCGGAGTCGGGATCACGGTGGCACCGATGGATTCCCACCAGTGCGTGCGCCGCAGTTCACACAGAAGAGCGCCGACGCCGGCAGCGGGTGTCCGCATTGCCCGCAGAATCCACCGCCGGACCCCTGCGTGGTGGGACTCGATGCGGTTGCGGCCGCCCCGGGCGGCGGCACCGCCGTGAAAGGGTTCCAGGCGCCCGGGACGGGGATTGATCCAAAGGCGGAGCCGTACAGACGGTTCAGACCCTGAGACAGGCGCTCCCGGGTCCTCCCGTAGACGATCAAGAATATCAGGTACCCGATGAGCGCGAATCCGGGCGGAAGGAACACACCGCCGATCATGAGTCCGGAGAGACGGCTCGCCTCTTGGGCCGTGACCGGTCCGGGGTGAGAGACCAGGTCGATGATTCGGACCGTGAAGTATCCGACGATGGCTAGGCCGATGATTCCGAGCGCCGGGATGAGGCCGGACGCGAGGTCTGACCAACGCCGCGTCTCCGGCGGTTGGAGCGAGAGGACCATGAACCGGTACATCTGCGCCTTTGCGCTGACCCCGGCCGTCCAGAAGGCGGTGATCAGGAGCGGGACGTAGACGGTCGACGGGACGGACCCGCCGAACACGAAGGCCGTGCTGCCGGCAATCAGGAGGTACACGACCAAGATTGCGGCCATCGTGGAGAGGCTCGTGCCAATCCATTTGAAGAGGACCCCACGGTGGGCGTTCACGGCATGCTCGGGTCCGTATTCGTCCGCGCCGTGGTGCATCCGCACGACGGACATCAGGCTCATGATGAAGTTGATGATGAAGACGATGATGAGCCCGCACGAGGCGGCTCCGAGGGCCGCCGTGATGCTGATCGCGGTGATTGGATCCGAGGCGGACGCCACGAACACCGCCGAGAGGCCGACGATCAATGCGAACGCGCCAAAGATGATGTCCAAAATCAGGTTCACGTAATAGGTCCCGATCCCGCGAATCGTCTCGGGTTTCACAATCACCGATGGCCAATACGGGACCGGAGGTCCGACCGACCCGGGAGCGGCCACAGGACGGAAGGTGCCGCGCAATCAATAAAGGTGTCGTTGACATCGAAGCGGATTCGGGATCAGTCCCGTATCTCTCCGGAAGCCGCGCCGCTTTGACGTTGCCTCTCGGACCCTCCGCGACGCGTAAGGAGTGCCTGTTCAATGACTTCCAGAGCTGTCGGCGTCACGTCGAGCTCAACGAGTTCTCGCGTCTCGACGAACCGCGTGTTCTCGGCGTCGCTCGCGGGATGCGGTTCTCCCTGGATGTAGGCACAAAGGACATCGACGAGCACGTAGTGCCAATGGACTCGTTCCCCACCTTTCTCAATGAAGTCCGACACCGCGATGACTTCGACGGGTCGCACCCCGACCCGAGTCTCCTCGCGGGTCTCTCGGACCACGGCTTGCTCCACCGTCTCTCCCATCTCCATCACCCCTCCCGGGATACTCCACCGACCTTGGTATGGCGGATCTCTTCGACGGACGAGGAGGACCCGCGATCCGCGGAACACGATCGCGCCGACCGCGGGGACCGGGCGCGTGGGGAATTCAGGCGTCGACATTCGCTGCCGAAAAGGAACCAACCGCCTTGAACGCTGCGACCGTCACGAGATTTGGCCGCTTACGTCCATGGGCACGTAGTCGTCGAAGGTCCGTTGGTACATGACATGTTGGAGGACTTCGCTCATGCGAACGTACCGCTCCATGGGGATGTCCAGCCGCGTCCGAAGATGGTCCACGGTCTCCCGCATCGTCGAGAAGAGACGTGGCGGTTGTCGGAGGGCCGCGCGGACGTGCTCCCGGACGTTCCACACGCCGACGGGCATGATGTACCCGGGGTGGGTCTCCCGCAGGATGATCGTCGCGGCCTGACGCCGCTCCCGCTCGAGGGCTTCCCCGACCGCGAGTCTAGCGGCGTAGTAACACCCGCCGATGGTCGCGTACGTCGTCCGTCCATCGAAGCCCTCATGGTCGCCGAACAGGACGACCTCCCGTCCCAGGGGGTTCCACAACGTGTTCGGGTACCAGGCCTCGATCAGCTCGTACCGCCACGGTCGCGGGACCATCACGACGAGGAACCGATCGTCGAAGCCGATCGTCTCGAAGACGCGAATGTCGTTGATCAACGGGAATGTCTTCACCGTCTCCCGAAGGTCCTTCCCGATCGTGTCATCCACGGCAGTGATGGACCACCGCGTAGGGACGAACCGTCGATTCTTCTCGACACCAAAGGCGCCGACACTGAACGCGCGCTGAATCTTCGACACCGGGAGGCCGCGCCCGTACAGGTCGAGGACCGCCTCCTTCGCCCGCAGGTCCGTATCCGAGGTCGCTCGGTCCAGATGTTGGTCGATATGCAGCGTGCCGATGTCGAGCCGGCGCAACGGAGCGGACGGCCCGAACGGTTGCACGTTGTCATCGAGGACGACCCGCCCGCGAGGCTTGCGGTCGAAACCGACTTCCACATCCGCGGGGAGCGTCCCGAGGGCGAGCTCGCGGGTGAGGTCCACGATTCGCCCCCCTCGATCGACGTCCCTCACGTGCACCCGGTGCATCCCGCGGACCAACGTCGACCGGAAACGGACGATGTCCTCCATGGAATGGCCCACCCACTCCTCCGGGGCGTCGAGGATCTGCGTGTCGCCGTGGACGGGCGGCACCAGGGGACCGACGAACACCTTCGGGTAACCGAATCGGCCGACGAACACGCCCGGCGGGGAGGACCCGTCCAGTTCGACCCGGTCGATCATCGGCGCGGTCTTCATCATGGAGTCCCAACGGACGAGAATCGGGCAGCGCGCCTTGCCGCACAAGAGCTTCGCGCCACGACATTGGATGCACAAGCCGCTCGAAATGGCGGCCTTGGTGTCGGCATCGAAGAGTGAACCGAAGTCCTGTGACGAGGGCTGCATCGGAAGGGCGAGCACAAACGGTCATCGGACCCGACGAGGCCTTATCAAGATGCCGACCGGATGGGCGAACGAATCACGGGAAGGATTATGCGGGACCGTCGGCGTTCCCATTCTCGTGAACGCGGAGTCGCCGTTGGCCCTCCCGACCGAGGACCGAATCCTCCTGTACTTTTCCGATTTCCGGAACATGGAAGAACGGTACGTGCTGCCGCAGGCCCTGACGCAAAAGGCCATCGCCTTTGCCGCGGGCATCCAGCGGAAGCATCTGTCGCGGTATCTCGACGAGATGACTCGGGATGGCTACCTCGTGGAGACGAAGGCCCACATCGAAGGAGAGAAGCAACGGATGCTGGCGTACTACCTCGCACCGCGCGGCTGGGAACGCGCTGTGGCAATCAAGGAGCGGCTCTCAAAGATCAAGGTGCCCGTGGTCATCGCGGGCGTGACGAAGGACATGACCATCCAGGAGATCGATTCCGCCACGTCCGTGCACCTAACCTTCTCCGACATCGTGCGCGAGGCGATGAACGTCGACAAGCTCGATCTGGAATACCTCGAGGGAATCGACGATCGTCGCAAGCGAGCTATGGACGAACGCGTGAAGAGGCTCGAGGATTACACGCGGGCCGTGATGACGGCGTGGAAGGACGGCCGGGTCACCGCCACGGAGCGATTGCTCGTGGAACAACTGCGGGAGAACCTGGGCATCTCGAGGGAGGAACAGGACCGGATCGAGTCCCAGGTGATCGAGGAGGTGCTCGAGGGTCGGACCGGAATCTACAGCGCGGTCGCCGAGGAGGCCCTCGAAGACGGGCCTATCACGGAGGACGAGCGGGAACTCCTCGAGGCCCTCCGGAAAAAGCTCGGCCTCTCTTCGCGCGATTGCCGTGAGATCGAAGCCGAAATCGGGAAACCTGCGTCCTAGCGGGCGACGAACAGCCGGTACTTCTGCGTCGGGTCCGAGATTTCCATCTCGATCCGCTTCGCCACCAGCTTCTCCGGATGATGGATGCTCGGGACGCGCTGGTCGAGGTCCTGGAACGACTTGAACACGCCTTTCTTCCGCTCCTCGAGGATCGCCCACATCGTCTTCTTCCCGAGGCCTGGCAACAGCTCGAGCATGTGGAACCGCGTCGTGATCGCCTGCGCCCGGTTGAAGAAGTCGACGAACTTCTCTTCCTTCTCCTTCACGATCTCTTGGATGACGAAGGGCAACTCCTTCTGGGCTGCGGTCGTCAACTCCTCATGTCCGACCCGCCGTTTCACGTGCAGGATCTCCGTACGCATCTCGACTTCCTTGCCGATGTACACGCGTTGCCCGATCGACAGGTTCGCGCCGTCGCGGGGCACGAGCTCGAACAGCTTGAACTCGTCCACGCCGAGCGCGTACGCGAGCGGTTCCCGGTGGAACTTGGACTGGTCGGGATGGCCTTGCGGTAGGTAATCGAGGATGCGGGCGTAATCTTCCATGGCCCTCGCCTCGTCAGCGGTACTTCCCCACGATCTCGAGGACTTTGTCCGCATCCTCTTTGGATAAAGCAAATCGCTCCTTCGCGAAGATCGCACGCACGTCGTCCAGGTGCGTCGGCAGCAGGTCGGCGATCTTCATCGCGTTGAAGGGAGACATCATCGGGATCTCCATGAGCTCCTTCACGATTGCCGGGACCTTGTCCGCGGGGACGCGGGCGAACAGGGCGGCGTGGGAAAGGGAATACTGCTGCTCCGGGTTCAGCTCGCCCCGAACGGCCTTCTCCTTCTCGAGGATGACTTTCAGCTCCGCGAGGGACACGTAGGACTCCTCCATCGTCTCCTCCTACGCGCGCCTCAGATGCTCGGGCCGGACGACGGCCTGCTTGATGCGACCGCCGAAGCGAACGTCGACGAGGAACGCGGCTCCCCGCTGCCCGACGACGGTCCCGGTCATGCCGTGGAAGCGGTGGTGCGGCCACCCTTTCTGCAGGCTCGAATCGATCACGATCGTCACGCGCTCGCCGTCTTTGAAGGACTGGAACGAGCGGGTGATGGGGGACAGCCCACGCTGGCGCGGGCCGCGGCGGAACTTCTGCCGCGTCTTCTCCATGATCCCTTTCGAGGCTTTCACCATCGCGCTTCACCCGTCGTCGTGGACATCGAGCACGTCGAGCTCGAGGACCTCGCACGCCACGTCAAGTCGTTCCGCAAGGGATGGCCTCGTGCGGCCCCGGTCACCGTGGACCCATTCCTTCACGTAGGTCCCCGCCTCCGCGGTCACGCGGAGTTCCGCGCGGTCCCCGTCGACCCCGACGACCTCCGCCGCCAGTAGCCGTCGATGCCGTGTGGTATCCGCACGCCGGTGAACGACCCGTTCGGGGGTGCGTTGAGCGATCGGCTCGGCCACCAAAACCGGGAGCGTGCTCTTAAGCTTTGCTTCCTCCACGGGAGGCGCCATCCTCAGTAGGACGCGGTACGTCTTCGCGGCACGATCCTCCTTCAACGGGACCACGTCGGTCCCGCGGGCCGGCGCCAGCCCGTCGACTTCGACGATCCCCGAGGCGTTGATCCCCGCGATCGCTCCTCCCAGATCGAAGTGCCGCCGACGCGGCTCCTTGATCTCGATGATGAACGGTCGTCCGCGTCCGAGCATCCGGGCGTCCACGTCCTCGCGGCCCATCCCGTGCAGGGCATGACCCGTTCCCCCGGACTCACGCAGGACTTCGTTCGCGATGACTTCCTCCACGCTCGTCGGGTACATCTTGCCCGCGCCGCCGCAACGAGCGCACCCCTTGCCCATGCACCGGCGGCACGGCCATCGGGTCTGCGGCACGCCGCGCACGAGCTTGCGATAGCGACCCCGCAGATAGAGCGAGTTCACCTGAACGTCCACGTGGTCGAACGCCGTGTCGACGATCGCGACCACGTCCGGGTGGGCCAGGTCGGGTTCCTTGCCGAGACGGTCGGAGACCCTCTTCCCAATCTCCCGATTCACCTCCGCCTTTAGGGGCTCCGGACCTCCGAGGGCGAGCTCGGCCCACAGGGACTCCTCCCGCGCGGCCACCTCAGAATCGATCTTCGAGCCGATGGCGAAGGAGTCGAACTCCCACGGTTCCAGCTTACGGACGACGAGGTCGGCGAGGGCGTCGTACCGCGACGTGAGGTCCTCGCACACCCAGCAAGGGCCCATATCGACACGGAGGAGTTCGCGGATCGCCCGACCCCGGACGTGGTTCGTATACCCATGGCCGATCTTCCCGAACAGACGGCCGAGGCACGCATCGCAGAGCGTGTGATCGCCGAACCTCGAGGGATCGACCGAGCGCGCGGCAGACAGGACCTCGTCCACGGGTCCGCAACGGGGCGGCGGCTTAAAGCCTCACGCGAGCAGAACCAAACTGACGAGGAGGTTCGCGAAGACAATCGCCGTCATCAGGACGTATTGTCGGTCCCGTTCCCGCGCGAAGGACACGAGGCTCAGGAAGACCCGTACCACCGGCGTGAAAATCAGGATGAGGACGCCGAGGCTGAAGTAGCCTTCCGGTGTGAAGGTGAACAGGGGCCGGCCTAGGGCCCGCGGGGGAATCGATTGCTCGGGAATCGTATGTCCGGTGAAGGCCACGAGGACGAACCCGAAGAGCAGGATGGCGACCGAGACCACGACGCCGGCTCGGAGAACATGGTAGATGAGACGGTTCATGTCCTCCACCTCCGCGACCACGGCGCGGCGCAGGTTCGAGGCTCGTTGCTGCACGATGCGAAGGCCGACCCGGGCCGTGATCAAATCGGGACCCCCGGGAGAAACAGCCGCGCGACCATCCCGGTCCCGAGGACGACGAGGAAGAGGGCGAACGCGAACCGGACGTTCGAGGACTTCGCATGCTCGAGGAGCCGCGTGCCCAAGTTCGTGCCGGAGAATACGCCGATGATCACCATGGCGGCGAGGCCGGGATCGACAAGGCCTTGCGAATAGTAGATGAACGCGCTCGCGGCCGCGGTCACCCCGATCATGAAGTTGCTCGTGGCGACGGCCGCCTTCATGGGAACGCGCATCAGGACGTTCATCGCAGGGACTTTGATGAAGCCGCCCCCGACTCCGAGGAGTCCGGAGAACAGGCCCGCCGCGGCACTCACGCCGAAGCCGGCGACCGGTCGTTCGACGCGGTACCGGTAGACGCCCTGGTCCTCCCGGTCGAAGTACACGCTGCTCAGCCTCAGTCGCTTCGTGAGGGGCGATTCTTCCCCTCCACCGCGGTATGCGCGCTCTTTCGCGGTCTCTCGGACCCGGACCATCGTCGTGGCCGCGTAGAGGACGACCACGCCGAAGACGAGGTACAGATAAAAATCCGGAGTTCCCAGGCCGACGAGCGCGCCCGCGATCGCGCCGAGCGTCGTGGCCACCTCGAGGAACATCGCCAGACGTAAGTTCGTCAGATGGTCCCGGACGTAGACGGATGCCGCGCCTGAAGAGGTCGCGATCACGCCGATCAGGCTCGTGGCGATGGCGACCTTGATGTTCACGGAGAGCGCCAGGGTCATGAAGGGGATGAGGAACACGCCTCCGCCGACGCCGAGGTAGGATCCCCCGAGGCCCGCGAGGAACGCCGCGATCGCCAAGACCAGGAGGACGGCGATCGACATGCTTCGTCCACACAGCCGTGACCCGATAAATTTCTTTCCGCGGATCCGTGTTCACTTGGATAGGACGATCTCGATGCTGCTCACATTCGTGGCGGCTCCCTGTTCGAAGGCCACCTTCTCCGTAGAAATGCGCACATCCCGCACCTCCGCATCGGGGATGAAACGCTCCCGTACAATTTCCGCGACATCCACGGCCCGGGAGATCGAGCGGCCGCGCGCTTTCACGATGACCTCGCGCGAGCCTTCGTTGAAATGCGTCACCACGGCGAGGACGTAGTTCATCGTTGGCTTCTTACCGATGTACACGACGCCGGCCTCGACCACGGAAACGCGCCCGCCTGGGCCTCGCGCGTCATCCGAGCGACGCGTATTAATGACCTTCGGATACGCCTCAGGACGGCCATCGAAAGGAGAAATCTTTTAAGCCCCGCGGTGCATCGAGACCGTACGGCATGGCGCGCAACAAGGACTCGGGCTTCCACTCGGCGGCAGGTCTGATCCGCTACTTCGATCAGGAGGACGAGAAGGCCCTCAAAGTCCCACCGCTGGCCGTCGTCGGCCTCTGCGTCGTCCTCTCAGGGATCATTCTCTACGTGACGTTCGCCTGGCCGCTCTGAAGCACGCGCTCCGCTTCCGTTCGACGATTCTGGCGGGATGAAGCCGTAGCTCGGGCCGTTCGCTTTTCGACGAGCCCTCACGTTCGGGCGGTTCGTCCGGACGCGTCACCGGTACTGCCCGCACGTGGGACAATACCACCGCTGGTACTGGGGGTACCACATCATGGGTCGGCCGCAGACCGGACAGGCGGCCGGGACCGGCGGGGCCTGCGCGGGGGCGTACCCGGGCATGTAGCCCGCGTACCCCGGAGTCATTCCCCCGATCGGATGGCTTTCGCGGATGATCAGGTAGAGGACGACCACGATCACGAAGCCGACGATCGTCCCGAGGAGCGTGGCGATGATGAGGAAGATGAGCCAGAGCGTCGCATCCATGCGACGGCGCTGGGCGTCCTGGTACATCCAGAGCGCGCCGACCAGGAGGGCGATGACGCCCACCGCGCAGAGGCCGAGGAAGATGAAAATCCATCCATCGAAGAACACCTGGAACGCGTCGTTCATCCGCTCCTCCGAGGGCGAACACGTCTCTCGCTATTTCATGGTTGTCCGGGGATGCTCACGCGAGCCGTCGTCACGCCTTCGAGAGGGGCATCTTCCGCGTGGTGCTGTCCGAGTTCGCCCCGCTCACCGGCGTATTGCTCACGGTGTCCTGGAACCCGCAATGTTCGCACTCGATCCAGATGCGGGCCGACAGGTAGTACCAATTCCAGGTCCGCTTCCCGCAGTTGGGGCAGGTCTCCGGGTGGGAGGGGCGCATCACGTGGCGCCCATCGTCCTGCTCGCTTTCAACCTGCCGGAGTCGCTACCACGGACGAGCGCCAAGGGTCGCCTTAACGTGGACCCTTTGTCCCCGTCGTTCCGCCTCGATCTCGATCGAATCGCCGATCGTCCGCTCGCGGAGCGCCTCGACGAGATCGGCGACCCCGGTCAGAGGCTTTCCTCCGATCGAGGTGACCACGTCGCCCACTTGAAGCCCCGCACCTTCCGCGGGGGAACCCGGTGTGATTTCCGCGGCGAATACGCCGTGGCGGCTCGCGATCCCGTAGTACGCGGCAAGACGCCGGTCGACATCGTAGCCACCAATGCCGAGCCAGGGCCTCTGGACGTGTCCGTGGGCAACAATCTCGCGGGCCGCCGCGAGGGCCGCATTAATCGGGATGGCGAAACCGATTCCCTCTGCGTACGGAATCGTCGCCGTGTTGATCGCCACGACGCGACCGCGCAGGTCCACGAGAGGGCCACCGCTGTTCCCTGGATTCACGGCTGCATCCGTCTGGATGACCGGGATCCCGTCCCCCGGGCCACGACCCAGGTGCCGACGCAGCGAGCTCACGACGCCCGAGGTGACAGTCGGACCTCCAGGGAGACCCAACGGATTTCCGATCGCCAGGACGGGCTGGCCCACCTTGAGCTCGTCCGAATTGGCGTAGTCCGCGGCTCGGAACTCCTTCCCGTCGACCCGCACGACCGCGATGTCCGTTTCCTCGTCCCCGCCGACGACCGCCCCGCTGAGGACGCGACCGTCCGCGAACGTGACGATCACCTTTTCGGCGCCATCGACGACGTGGTGTGTGGTCAGGATATGGCCCTTGTCATCGAGGATCACGCCGGATCCGAATCCGCGGCGGGGCCACTGTCCCCAGGGAGGCCCGTAGGGCCGCTGCGCCGTGCTCACGTTCACCGTGCTCGCCCCCGCCCGCTCGACCGCCTGAATGTATGCGTTCTGCAAGTCTGCCAACATGGCCCACGCCAAGGCCTCGGAGGCGTATGTTGAGCGAGTTCCTTACGGCGTGGTCACACCGGAGGACGCCGACGGAACACGATTCGATCGATACTGCCAGGGACAACATAGAAAGGCACTAGGAATGCGTAAAGGAAGATGCTCGCGATCGTGCTGACGTAGGCCACGAAGACCGCGAGCGTGCAGACCAGGGGCCCGATCAGAATGCGGCGCTGAACCGCGCGGATGAAGTCGTCCGTCGTAGACGGCGGAACGAGCCGATGGGCCGTCGTGGCATACCACCAATGGAGGTAGAACGCACCGCCGATCAGGATCAGGACGAGTCCGTAGATCTGCGCGGCAATCGGTGCGAGCGGGTACCGACTCAGCAACGACGTGGAGAACGGGACGAGCGCGATGAGCATCATGAAGAGGATGTTGATCCAGAGGAAGGGGCGATCCGCGGCGTCGATCACCCGGAACTGTGCGTGGTGCGCGACCCAGTACACGCCGAGGACGACGAAGCTAATCGCATAGACGAGGAAGGCGGGCCACAAAGCGAACATGAGCGCCGGCAGGTCGGCCTCCGTTTGATCTTGCCTGAGCACGGGCACCGTGAGATTGAAGGCCAGAAGGGTCATGGCGATGGCGAAGACCCCATCAGCGAGGGTCTCGATTCGGGCCACGCTCATGGTCGCGTGGGTGTGGCGATCCTCCGGATCCATGGACCCCCGTTCAGGACCAGAACGACTCGAAGGCATCGGGGTCGTCGTTGAAGAGTCGGACGTCGACGATTCGCCCGTCCTCGATCCGCATCAACAGAAAATAACTGCCGTCGTACGTCTTTCCGGCGCGCTTCCCCGTCGCTGTGGCAACCGCGACCGCTTGGGTGTCACTCGCGAGGGCGTCGACGAGCTCGGCATGGAACGTCCCTCCGCTCAGTTCGCCCATCCGGCGGAAGTACTCGAAGATCGCGGCCCGTCCGCGATGCTCGCCCGAGATCAAGGTCGAACCGGGAACACGCCAGACCGCCTCTTCGGCAATCAACTTCGCCAATGTCTCCATGTCCCTCGAATGGAATGCCTCGTAGAGCTGGCGCACCAGAATCGCATTTGGATGCACGACCATATCTCGCCCCTTCTCTCAACCCTTCTTGCCGCGGCGCCTCACGCCGCCGAAGGCCTCGTCGACCAAGCCCGGCCGTGCATTCTCGAAGATTCCGAGGGGATTGCCGCTCGGGTCCTTGAAGACGTAACAGGGTCCCGGCGGAATCTCGACGGATCGACCCTCCGGCTTCCAACCGCGGGCCCGCAGGTCCTTCGCCGCGGCCTTCAGATCCTTCACCTCGAATAGGGGCAGGCACGAGGGAGCGGGACGGTGGTCCGCGAGGAGGTACTGCGGCCCTTCCGCGAGTCGAAGTCCGGCGACGTTCGCCCCGAACTCCTTGTAATTCCAAAGGACGGTCGCACCGAGGACTTGGGTGTAGTATTCCAAATCGCGTTTGAAATCCGAGGTTCCGACGTAGAGGTATTCGAGCCGACCGAACGGCGCAGGCATGGGCGGCTGAACGCGTTCGTGGGGATTATCATTTTAGGCCAGCAACAAACCATGAAATACAACGGCGGGGCATGGGAGCGCGGGGTCCGACGGATGGCACAGGCGAAAGTGGCGATGATCGGGGATGGCAATGTGGGCATGGCCTTGAAGAAGGGATTGACCCGGGCCGGATACGAAGTTCAGGCGATCGGCAAGGTTCCGGAGAAGGTCCGCGAAATCGCCCGATGGGGCGACATCATCGTCCTCGCGGTGCCCTACACCGAACGGGCCAATGCCATCAAGGAAATGGGAGACGGCTTCGCAGGCAAGCCGCTCGTCGACGTGACGAACGCCGTCGGGCATGAGGAGACGGTCACGCAAAAGAGCGGGGCCGAGGAACTCCAGGAGATGGCCCGCACGGCGAAGGTTGTGAAGGCCTTCAACACGGCGTTCGCGAATACGATGAGTACCGGTGAAGTCCTCGGCGACCGGATCACGGCGTTCGTGGCGGGAGACGACAACCGCGCCAAAGAGCGCATCCTCCGGATGGCGCGCGACATCGGATTCGACGCCGTGGACACGGGAGGTCTTCAGAGCGCCCGCTGGATCGAGGCACTTGGCCTGTTTCATATCCACCTGGGCTACGGCCAACGCATGGGGCCGGACACCGGAATCAAACTGATCCACAAAGGAGCGGTCCGCTAGACTCACCGGATCGGGTTGGCCATCGTCTCGACCTCGGGCCAAGCGCATCGCCGCCCGCGGAAACGGGAGCAGTTTTATCATTCATCCGGCGGTCGCCCCCGCATGGCGAAACGAGTTGAGCCAGAGGATCTCACCGCCTACGCGTTTCTCTCCGAACCGAGCCTCGCACCGGACGCGTCCTTTGCTGTCCTTTCGGTCCATCGCGCCCTGCTGGAGAAGGACGAGTATGAAGGGAACTTGTGGCGGGTCCCTTTGGACGGAGGGAAAGCGCACCAACTGACGACCGCGGGGAAGGACTCCGCGCCCAAGGTGTCGCCGGACGGAAAGTGGATCCTCTTCACGTCGAAACGGGAGATGGGCAAGGACGACAAGGGGAACGCCTTGTACGTGCTCCCGACCGACGGCGGCGAGGCACGTCTCCTCCTGCGGCGCAAGGAAGGGATCGAGGGCCACGCGTGGGCGCCGGATGGTCGGCAGGTCCTGTTCCTCTCGAACGTGGGACAGGACGACGAAGACGTCCGGACGATCCGCCGGATCAACTTCTGGTTCAACGAGAAAGGCTTCATCTACAATCTTCGGAAGCATGTCTTCGAACTGGACGTCGAAATGAAGGAACCGAAGCAACTCACGAAGGGGGAGTTCGACGTCACGAAGGCCACTTGGTCACACGACGGTCACCGGATCGCCTACGTCGCGCAAACGGACGACCGACGACCATACCTTCAGGACCTCTTCGTCCTCGACGTCGCCTCCCGGAAGGTGAAGCGGCTGACTAAGCACAATATGGAAATCGGATCGGTCGTCTGGTCTCCGGACGATCGGCAAATCGCGTTCCTCGGGAACGAGCTCCCGCGCGGCTTCGCCTCCCACGTCCACCTGTGGTCAATCAAGGAATCTGGGACGGATACACCCAGACGCCTCGATTCTTTGGATCGAAACCTTTCGAACAGCCTCAATTCGGACGTCCGCATGGGAGGCGTCAGTTCGGACCCGAAATGGGTAGGCAGCCGGATCTATTTCCTCGTCGCCGAGGGCGGTGCGGTGCATCTCGAGTCTTTGGACGTGCAGAACAAGAAAGCGGAAGTGCTCGTCGAAGGAAAGCGGAGCATCGAGGCGTTCCAGATCAACGCGAAGAGGATCGTCTTCACAGCGATGGAGAACCGGGCGCCTGCGGAGCTGTACTCGGTGGGTAGCGGCGTCCGAAAGCTCACGTCCTTCAACGACGATGCGCTGAAGAAACTCGACATCCGCAAACCGGAGTCGTTCGTCTTCAAGGCTAGCGATGGGGTTCCCATCGAAGGTTGGGTGCTCCCTCCCGCTAAGAAGGGAAAGGTGCCGACCATCTTGTATGTCCACGGGGGCCCGAAGACGGCCTTCGGGTACAGCTACCTCCATGAATTCCAGGTCTTCGCGGCAAAGGGCTATGCCGTCCTCTTCCTGAATCCTCGCGGCAGCGACGGTTACTCGGAGGCCTTCGCCGACATCCGAGGGCATTACGGCGAGCGGGACTACCAGGATCTCATGGAGGGCCTGGACTTCGCCGCCGCGAAGTACCCGTTCATCGACGGGAAGCGGCTCGCGATCGCCGGGGGCTCGTACGGCGGATTCATGACGAATTGGGTCGTCACCCAGACCGACCGGTTCAAGGCCGCGGTCACGGACCGGTCCATCTCGAGCTGGTGGACCTTCTGGGGGACGAGCGACATCGGGCCCTACTTCGGGCGCGATCAGGTCGGCATCGATCCGTGGGACGATGAAGAGATGACGTTGGCGAAGTCTCCGCTGCGGTACGTGAAGAACGTCTCGACACCGCTCCTCCTCGTCCATTCGCTCGAGGATTATCGCTGTTGGCACGTCGAGGCGATTCAGTTCTTCACCGCCTTGAAGTACTACGGCAAGAAAGCCGAGCTGGTCCTGTTCCCGAAGGAGAATCACGACCTATCCCGTGCGGGAAAGCCCAAGCACCGCATCGCCCGGCTCCATGCTTACCTGCGGTGGTTCGCCTCGCATCTGAAATGAGTCATCGGCCGACCTTTTCGCTTCCCGCGACGTCGCAAAATTCATAGCCTGATTCTTGAGTCCTCGGCGGCATGGGGAACGCAACGGTGCGAATCGGGTCCATCGTGATTGACGTCAAGGACTTCGATCGGATGCTCACCTTTTGGCAGAAGGCGCTCGGGTACGCTCCAGGGAGGCCACTCACGCCCGACGACCCGTTCATGATCTTGAAGGACCCAGCGGGAAAGGGGCCCAACGTGTCCCTCGATGGAATGGAGCCCTACCGAAACCGATTGCATCTCGATTTGTACACGGACGACCCGGAGGGAGAGGTCGAACGGCTGCTTCGCCTCGGGGCGAACCTCTTCCGGCCCCGCGAGGACGGTGAAGATTTCGTGGTCCTTGCCGACCCCGACGGAAACCTGTTCTGCGTAGTCGACACGAGGGTCTAATCGGTCGGGTCTTGGCCACCTAGGCCCGGTCGGCTTTCCCCACGCACGCCTTCCGGGGCGGATCACCTATCTCTTACAGGCCGGGCGAATCTGGCCCGATAATTCTAGATTCGTGTCAGCCAAACTCGTTGACGTCCCTTGCCATCACGCCACCGCGCTAGTTCGCGTCCTCAACTCGCTTCAAAACTCGAAGAGCCATGAGAGTAATCCATTTACTCGGCTTGCTGGGCACTTCTAGCGCAAAAGGCTTCACTTTCTTCACGCTGAGGTGAATTGTCGCGCCTCGCCCAAGATCCGGGTGCACTCTGTCGATTGACCAAGTTCCATCCGCTCGGCGCTTGTCCTTGAGGATCTTGAGAGCTGGCTCGAGCCGTTGGTCGTCTGCGAATCCAAGCTTTGTGATCATGTCAAGCCCCACTAGAATGTCGTAGTAGATGTGATTCGGATAGTGGAACCTGAACCAAGGGAGGTACTTTCTCCCCTCCTGGAACAGTCTTTTTTCCAGGTAGAACTCAGCTCCTCTCGAGATGGACCGCTCAATCTTCCCGGATCGTTTCGACTTTGGCAGGGTGGCAAAGGCGGCCAAGGCCTCCCAGCCATCCAGCGTTCCCGGTGTGCCTTGGGAACAGTTCCAGCCCCCATCCTCCCTCTGGTCTTCGAGGAGCCAATCATACAGCTTCCTCACCCGGTAGTCGTCGCCGTAGCCGAAACGGGTCAGCAGACGAGCAGCGTTCCCGACGGCGCACACCTCCTCGGTGAAGATGTTGATCATGCTCCCCAGCTGGAGCTTGTACTCGAAGAAGCGATCCGCGATCTTTCTGATCCGCGGGTCTCTAGAAGTAAGGCCCAGGTCCGAGAGAACGAGGGCCCTCCAAGTGGTGGCGACGTATTCTGGGACGCGGAGAAAGTTCATCCATTCGCGGACGTTCGTCGGCTCATGGGGTTCCCAGAACCCTTTCGGTTTCTGGAGTCTCAGTATGTCCTGCGCCCAACCGATTCTCGCTATCTTGGAATGAGCCTCTCTCGCTTCGGGGTCGTCTCCCTTGCGCTCCAGAAGGTCGACCAATGTGTGATAGCGAACCGACGGCTGATCTTGTTCGAGCAACCAGTCGGTGAGTTGAATATCCCGGCTCTCGTGCCTTGGACTGCCTGGCTTCTGCGTGGTGGTGAAACCTCGCGGGTCGCAGGTTTCCCCGATATTTGAACCCTGGGTCCCCCCAGGTTTCTTTCAGAAGGAGTTCGATGTTTCAGAAAGTCAAAGGCGCGTTCTAGGAGTCCTAGCGTGCGGAGTTGGCGAAGGCAGAT
>WNGG01002766.1_pt1 | contig 24300 bp, 27 predicted proteins | sample 5400661 | NCBI WGS metagenome assembly WNGG01 (sample SAMN13153372, study PRJNA577476) | soil metagenome | isolation source: 100 cm soil or saprolite under Garry oak tree replicate 1 | place: USA:California | collected 2016-06-15
GCCATGACGCGCGTTGAGAACGCAGCTCCGGCCAGCAAGGCGCCCGATCCCTTGAGCATGCCGCGGCGCGATATCCCTGAATTTCTCATTGGCTCATCCTACCCGCTTGTTCTGGCTGTTTTGGTACACCAGAAGTTATCTTTTATTCCTACTGCACACATCGAGTCTATCGTCGACACTTCGTTCCCATTGCAGCTAGAGTTAGCCAGCGGCCAGATTTGGCTGACGCAAAACAAGATCGATATCGGGGAGTTTTGAAATGACGGGCCCAAGATTTGCCCTCGTGCTGGCGGCAGCTCTTGTTGCGACTCCCACGCTTGTTGCAACGCAATCTCTGGCGCAGGATTACCCGACGCGGCCGATCAAGATCATTGTTCCCTTTGGCGCCGGAGGCCCCGCCGACGTGACGGCCCGCCTGATCGGCAATGTCCTGCAGGAGAATTTCGGCCAGCCGTTCGTGGTCGAGAACCGCACCGGAGCCGGCGGCGTGATCGGCACGCTCGAGGCCGCCAAGTCACCGCCTGACGGCTATACGCTATTGATGATGTCGAATACCCAGACCGCGAACGAATCGCTGGTGCCGCAGCGCAAGTATGAATTGATGCGCGATCTGGCGCCGATCGCGCCGGTCAACTACTCCGACCTTGTCATCGTCGTGCATCCGCAGGTCGCGGCAAAGACGCTGGCCGAATTCATCGCGCTTGCCAAATCGCAGCCGGGAAAGCTGAACTACGCCTCGTCCGGCCAGGGCACGCCCTATCACATGGCCGGCGAACTGTTCAAAACCATGGCCGGTATCGATGTCGTGCACGTTCCCTACCGCAACAGCGGCGAGGCGCGCAGCGGCGTCATCGGCGGACAGGTGCAGATGATGATCGACGCGGTTCCGGCGATGGCCCCCAATGTCGGAGAGAACCAGGTGCGCGCGCTCGCCACCACCGGCAAGTCACGTTCGAGCGTGCTGCCAAATGTGCCGACGGCCTTGGAGGCCGGTGTCGCCGGATATGAGGCGACCATCTGGCTCGGATTGATGGCGCCCGCGGGAACGCCAAAGCCTGTTATCGACAAGCTGAATGCCGCCGTCAACGCGGCGGTCAAGCGGCCGGACATCGTCAAACTCTGGACCGAACAGGGCGCGGTTCCGATGTCGATGACCCCGGAAGAATTCGACAAATATCTGCGCGGCGATATTGTCAAATGGGCCGAGGTCGTCAAACAATTCGGCGACAAGCCGCAATAGGGTCACGCTGTAAGGTCCACTCTCGATGCCGCGTATCCGATTCCGCCTCAATGGCGTTGAGACCGAAGTCGACGCCGACCCCGATCGGTCGCTTCTCGATATCCTGCGCGGGCATTTCGGCATGACCGGTCCGCATTTCGGCTGCGGCGCCAATGAATGCGGCGCCTGCAACGTTATTGTCGGCGATCACGCGGTAGCTGCATGCGACACGCCGCTGTGGTCGGTCGCGGACAAGGACATCACGACCATCGAAGGGCTGGGAAGCGCGGAACAGCCGCATCCGCTGCAGCGTGCGTTCATCGCCGAGCAAGCCCTGCAGTGCGGCTATTGCGTTTCCGGCATATTGATGAGCGCCGCGGCACTTTTGATGCAAAATCCCAATCCCACCGGCAAGGACGTGAGGGTGGCGCTCGACCGCAATCTTTGCCGTTGCGGGTCGCACAACCGCATGGTGCGGGCGGTGCTGCGCGCCGCGGCCGAGATGGCGGCAGCCCGATGACAAAACCCGCACCCTCCCCCTCCACGCCAAAATTGCCGGTCAGCCTTGCGGCGAACCCGGTGCTGTCGTCATGGGTCCGGTTTTCGCCCGAGGGCCAGGTGGTGGTGTCGCCGGGAAAGGTGGAGATCGGGCAAGGCATCGTGACCGCCCTGGCGCAGATCGCGGCCGACGAACTCGATGTCGATATCGGCCGGGTCCAGATGGTACGCGCGTCAACGGCTGCCAGTCCCAACGAGGGTGTCACCTCAGGCAGCCTTTCGGTGCAGCAGTCGGGACGCGCCATCCGGCAGGTCTGCGCCGAAGTCCGGCAGATCTTTCTCAAACTCGCCTCGGATCGCCTGGGCGTCGGGATCACCGCGCTCGAAATCGATGACGGCACCATCTCCGGACCCGGCAATATCAGGACCAGCTACTGGGAACTGGCCGATGACGTCTCGCTGGATCGCGACGCGACGCCGGGCGCTGCGGCTAAACCATCAACACAGCGCACCGTAGCGGGGAATTCCGTTCAGCGGCTGGATATTCCCGACAAGGTTTTCGCCCATCGCCGTTTCCTTCACGATTCACCGCTGCCCGGCATGCTGCATGGCCGCGTGCTGCGATCGGAGTTCTCGGCGGCAAAGCTTGTCGACATGCCCGAGGATCGCGCGCGCGCCATTCCCGGCCTTGTCGCCATCGTGCGTGACGGCAATTTCGCAGGTGTGGTCAGCGAAACCGAGGATGGCGCCGAGGCCGCGCTGAAAGCCTTACGCAAAGGCGCGGCATGGTCCGCAAGCGAAAGCCTCCCTGATGAAGACCGGCTGGCGGAATGGTTGAAGGCCCAGCCAGCGGAATCGACGCTGATCGACAAAAAGACGGCGTCCCCACCAGGTGAAAAGAAGCGCACGATCCGGCGGCAATATAGCCGGCCGTATCTGGCGCATGCGTCGATCGCGCCGTCCTGCGCCATGGCGCAGTGGACCGGAGACCGCGTCCACGTCTGGAGCCACAGCCAGGGGGTCTATTTTCTTCGCGCCGATCTCGCGCTCGTTCTCAAATTGCCCCTCGAGAACATCACGGTCGAGCACATGGAGGGCGCTGGCTGCTACGGGCACAACGCCGCCGACGACGTCGCGCTCGATGCCGTGCTGCTGGCGAAAGCGGCCGGCGGCCGGCCGGTCCGCGTGCAATGGTCGCGCGAAGACGAGATGTCCCATGCGCCATTCGGTGCGGCGATGGCGATCGAGATCGAAGCCGATCTCGATGCGCAAGGCGAGATTGTCGGCTGGCGCCACAGCATCTGGGGCAACGGTCACACCGCACGGCCGGGGCGCGCCGCTCAGCCTGCCCTGCTCGCGGCAACCGAACTGGCTGATCCATTCCCGCGCATGATCTCGACCAACCCGCCGCAGGCCAATGGCGGCGGCGGCGATCGCAACTCGATACCGCTGTATGATTTTCCGTCGTGGACAATCGAAAGCCATCGCCTCACCACCATGCCGATACGAACCTCGGCGCTGCGGACGCTCGGCGCGCAAGGCAACGTGTTTGCGATCGAATCCTTTCTCGACGAACTGGCAACCGAGCGCGGCGAAGATCCGGTCGCGTTCCGGCTGCGGCACCTGTCCGATGAGCGGGCGCGAGATGTGATCAAGTCGGTCGCCAGGCGCGCCAACTGGAAGCCGGACCAACAAACCGGCGTCGGCCATGGCCTCGGCTTTGCGCGATACAAGAACACCGGCGCCTATTGTGCCGTGGTCGCCGAGATCGAGGGCACCGAGGATATTCGCGTCAAGCGGCTGACGATCGCGGTGGATGTCGGCGAAACCATCAATCCGGACGGCGTGATCAATCAGATCGAAGGTGGCGCAATCCAGGCCACCAGCTGGGTGTTGAAAGAGCGCGTTCGCTTTGACCGCCAGCGCATCACCAGCAACACATGGACATCGTATCCGATCCTTCGCTTCAGCGAGGTGCCGGAGGTGCAGGTCGAGATCATCCAACGGCCCGACAGCGAGCCTGTCGGCGCCGGAGAAGCCGCCCACGGCCCGGTCACTGCCGCGATCGCCAATGCCGTGTTCGATGCGCTTGGCGTGCGCGTTCGCAATCTGCCGATCACGCGCGACAGCCTGATCGCTGCGATGGAATTGAGCTCATGACCGTGTTGCACATTCTCAGCGGCGGTGCGGCCCAGGGTCTGGTGGCGAGCCTCGCACCCAAATTCAAGGCGCTGACCGGCCTCGACATCGAGGGAGAATTCGGCGCGGTGGGCGCCATGGCCGACAAATTGCGCAGCGGCACGCCCGCCGACATCGTGGTGCTGACGGCGGCAATGATCGCAGCCCTGGCGCAGGAGCAGCTTGTCGTCCGCGCTTCGATATCGGACATCGGCCTGGTCGAGACCGCGATTGCCGTGCGCGTTGGCGACCCGATGGTATCGGTCGGCAATGCCGCTGCACTGCGCGACGCGTTTCTTGCCGCCGACGCGATCTTTGTTCCGGATACCACGGCCTCCACGGCCGGCATTCATGTTGCGAAAGTCCTGCAGCAACTTGATATCGCGGACCAAGTGACAGCCCGCCTCAAGATCTTTCCGAATGGCGCGACCGCCATGCGCCATCTGGCTGAAACCGACGCCGTCAGGCCGCTCGGCTGCACCCAATCGACCGAAATCATCAGTACCGCGGGCGTGACCCTGTCGGGATCGCTGCCGCCGGGATGTGAACTCTCGACCATGTATACGGCAGCGGTGACAACACGGGCCGCCGCTGAAAAACAGGCCCGGAGCCTGATCGATCTTCTGATCGGCGCCGATCAGCGCGAGCTGCGCGAGCGTGCAGGCTTTCTCAGCGGTCGAAGATAGCGGCGTTCGGTTTCCCCGGTCTTGTTTGGCCAGTTATGTCAAGCCGGTCGGTGTCGATGGCGATGCCGAGCCGCCATCGACAAACAACGTGCAAACCAAATGGACGAGTCGGCCAATCATGCCGGTACGCTCGACGAAAAAGGCAGAGACCGCGGTTCGTTCGGCAGTTGCCGGCAACCGCCGCAACGGCCGGCCGCGGACGGCTACCGCTTCGTCAAAGATATATTCGGACCTTCGGACCGAGCTGGTGTCTCTGCAAAGGCGGCCTGGGGAAGTGGTTTCGGAGGCCGAAATCGCTCTTTCCTATGGGATGAGCCGAACGCCTGTTCGCGAAGCCATCCTGAAATTGTCAGACGAAGGTTTGCTCGAGATATTTCCCCAGTCGGGTATCTTCGTCTCGCGCATTCCGATCGCGGCGCTGCCGGAGGCAATCCTCATTCGCAAGTCGCTTGAGGCAACCACCGCACAGCTGGCCGCCGAGCGCGCGGCGGCGAGCCAGATTCTGGTTCTGCATGCGATCCTGGAACGTCAGCGAGAGGCAAACGCAGCCAAAGACGGTGACGCCTTCCATCGCGCGGATGAAATGTTTCACGCGACGATTGCGGAAGTCGCCGGATATCCCGGAATTTGGACGCTGATCCAGCAGGTGAAGGTAAACGTCGATCGCTATCGCCGGCTGACGCTGCCGCAGCAAGGACGGATCGCGCGCGTGATTGCGGAGCATGAGGCCATTCTGAGCGCCATCGCGGCTCACGATGCCTCAGGCGCAAGAACCGCAATGGAAATTCATCTCGAAAGTCTTCTCGACAATATCTCCGTCACTCAGAACATCAATCCGGAGTTTTTCGACACGCGAAGCTAGCAAAGGGATACGGTCGCATAAAAAGCCGCGCAGCGGATATCGGATCGGACGAAGACAAAATGACAACACTCTTGGGAGGAGCATTCTGATGAAACGCCGAGATTTCATGAAGTTGAGCGCCGGTTTTGGGGCACTGGCGACTTTGACGCCGCTATCGCCTGTGCGCGCGCAAGCAAAAATGGTTTTCAAGGCGTCTGACGTTCAGCCCCCCGGCTATCCCACCGTGGTGGCGACCGAGAATCTAGGCAAGAAGCTCGAGGCCGCCACCAACGGGCGGCTCTCGGTCCAGATGTATCCGTCGATGCAGCTCGGCGGCGAGAAGGAGACCATCGAGCAGACGCAGATCGGCGCCATCCAGATGTTGCGTGTCAGCGTCGGATCCATGGGGCCGATCGTCGACGATATCAATGTCGTCAACATGCCGTTCCTGTTCAAGAGCACGGCGCATTCTGAAAAGATGATGGACGGGCCGATCGGTCAGGAGCTGCTCGATAAAATTACCGCGAACGCCAATGCCGGGCTGGTCGCGCTGTGCTGGATGAATTCCGGCGCACGCAGCCTCTACAATACCAAGAGGCCGATCAAATCGGTCGAAGACCTCAAGGGTCTGAAAATCCGCGTCATCGGCAACCCGATTTTCGTCGACATGATGAACGCCCTTGGCGGCAATGGCGTTGCGATGGGCTACGATCAGGTCTTCAGCGCGTTGCAGACCGGCGTGATCGACGGCGCCGAGAACAATCCGCCGAGCTATGTCTTCAGCAATCACTATACCGCGGCAAAATATTACTCCCTGACCGAACACCTGATCATTCCCGAAGTGCTGGTTTTCTCCAAGAAAGCATGGAGCACGGTTTCGGCCGACGACCAGAGCCTGATCAAGAAGTTTGCCCGCGAGGCGCAAATGGAAGAACGCGAACTCTGGAAAAAGTACGAGCAGCAGGCGATGGAAAAGGCAAAAGCCGCAGGCTGTGAGATCGTTGAAATTGCCGACAAGGCGCCATTCCAGAATGCGGTCAAGCCGGTGTGGGACAAATACGGTCCGAAATACCAGGACATGATCAAACGCATTCAGGACATCGGCTGAAGCGTTTCGCGAAGGCTTGCGATGCGGCGCACGCGTCGCAGGCGCCCGCGATTGACCGGCAATAGGGAATCTCAAAGGAAATGGCCAGACTGTTTCGCCGAGCGATGGACTATCTCTACCTTGCTTGCGTCGTCGTCGGCTGCACTGCGCTGGTGTTGATTTCGGCAGTCATCCCGTGGGCGGTGTTCACGCGTTACGTGCTCAACAGCGCCGCGTCCTGGCCCGAGCCGCTCGCGGTGCTGCTGACCATCGTGCTCACCTTCATCGGCGCGGCCGCCGGATATCGGCTCAACCTGCACATGAACGTTTCCTACTTCGCGGACCAGTTGCCGGCCATATACCGCAGGCTGCTCGATCTCATCGTTCAGGTTCTGATGGCGCTGATCGCGGCCTTCATGATCGGCTGGGGCGGCCGGCTGGTCGAAGTGACCTGGCACAATACCATCGCGGATTTCCCGTTCCTGTCGGTCGGCGTCACCTACTTGCCGATTCCGGTCGGTGGGGTCTGCCTGCTGCTGTTCATCGTCGAGCGCATTTTCCTCGGGGCGCCCCCCGATCCGCTGTCTCGCACTTCCGAAGCTGTGCCGTTCGACTGATCCGGCAGGAGCCAAAGCATGGATATCTTCATTCTGCTCGCGACCATGCTGGTCTGCTTTCTCATCGGCATGCCCATCGCCTATTCGCTGGCGCTTGCGGCGATCGCCGGCGCCTGGTCGATCGGCATTCCGCTGGAAGCGGTGATGCTGAAAATCTCCGACGGCGTCAGCAAGGTAGCGATGCTGACGATCCCGTTTTTCGTGCTGGCGGGCGCGATCATGGCGGAAGGCGGCATGGCGCGCCGGCTGGTTGCGTTTGCCGACGTTCTGGTGGGATTTACCCGGGTGCGCGGCGGCCTTTCCATCGTCAACGTACTGGCGACGACCTTCCTGAGCGGCATTTCAGGTTCCGCCGTCGCGGATACCTCCGCGATCGGCTCGGTGATGATCCCGCAAATGGAAAAGGCCGGCTATCCACGGGTGTTCGCGACCAACCTCACCATCACCGCCTCGGTTCAGGCTTTGCTGGTGCCGCCAAGCCATAATGCGGTGCTGTATTCGCTGGCGACCGGCGGCACGATTTCGATCAGCGCCCTGTTCATGGCCGGTGTTTTCCCCGGGCTGCTGCTCGGCTTTTCGCTGATCGTTCTTTGCCTGGCCATCGCCTACCGCGACAAGCATCCCCATGGCCAGACCGTAGCAGCAAAGGACGCGCTGAAGATCACGATCGATGCAGCCTGGGGCATGGTGACGCTGGTCATCATTCTCGGCGGCATTCTCGGCGGCATCTTCACTGCGATCGAAGCCGGCGCGGTCGCCTGCATCTGGGCGTTTTTCGTGACCATGTTCATCTACCGGGACTATCGCTGGCGCGACCTGCCCGTCCTGCTGCACCGCACGCTGCGCACCGTCGCAATGGTACTGACGCTGATCGCCTGCGCCTCGAGCGTCGGCTACATCATGGCGCTGACGCAAATGCCGGCGAAAATGACGGCGTTCTTTCTGTCGATATCCGACAACAAATACGTCATCCTGTTTCTGATCAACATCCTGCTGCTGGTGCTCGGCACCCTGGTCGACATGGCGCCGTCCATACTGATCGCAACGCCGATCCTGCTGCCGGTGATGCAGAATTTCGGCGTCGATCCGGTTCACTTCGGCATGATCATGCTGCTCAACCTCGGCATCGGGTTGTGTCACCCGCCGGTTGGGGCGATCCTTTTCGTTGGATGCGCGGTCGGCAAGGTCACCATCGAGCAGGTGATGCGGAAAATCTGGCCGTTCTACGCCGTGATGTTTCTGGTGTTGATGTGTGTCACCTATATCCCCGAAATATCGCTTTGGCTGCCTCGGCACGTACTGCGATGAGCCGCTCAGCCTTGGGGAAGCAAGCTTTGGGAAAGCAAGCCTTGGGGAAGGTGGACAAGCATGTTTTTTCTCGCATCGAAGACGATCGGTGTTCTGTTCATTCCTTCAAACTTCATCAGTCTTGTCGGTGTTGTGGGACTGATATTGTTCCGCACGCGGTATGCCTCGGTTGGTCGTAAACTTGTCTGCGCATGTGTCGCCGCCTATGTAATTTGCGGCTTCTCTCCCCTTGGAAACCTGTTGCTCGTTCCCCTGGAGACGCGATTTCCGCCATGGAATGCGGGAAAGGGCGAACCGGACGGCATTGTCGTTCTTGGAGGGGCGATTGATCCCGACCTGTCGGCGGCTCGCGGCGCGGCAGCATTTGGCAACGCGGCGGATCGCATCCTTGCTGCCGCCGCGCTGGCTCGCCGGTATCCGGGAGCGCGCATTGTCTACGCGGGCGGAAATGCAAATGCATTTCAGAACGATGAGGCCAAAGAAGCGGATTATGCCTCATCGGTATTTCAAAGTTTGGGAATGTCGCGCGACCGCCTGTCGCTCGAGAGGCTCTCCAGAAACACTCAGGAAAATGCCGAGTTCTCCAGAGCGCTGGCTGCTCCAAAATCCGGCGAGCGATGGCTCTTGTTGACATCCGGCTACCACATGCCGAGATCGGTGGGCATCTTTCGCAAAGTCGGATTTGCCGTGGAGCCTTATCCAGTCGACTGGAAAACGCGAGGCCCATCCGACATTCTCACCCTGCAAAGCAGGTTTCTGGATGGAATCTTGCTGACGGATATTGCGGTGCGGGAGTGGATCGGGCTGATCGCCTATCGCATGGTTGGAAGAACCGACGAATTATTCCCGTCACCTGGTGGTGCGGCCAAATAGATCTCGGCTAGTGTGAGGTCTCATTGATCGGCGTGTCACGCTGCCAATCTTTCATCTCAGCAAGCTTTACCCAATATTCCGCTATGCTCATCAGGCGCTGCGCCTCTTTGGCGTCCCGCTCCTGGCCGGCCTGGCGAGCTATTCGAGCCGCCCACCCTCTGAAATCCGATGCTTCGGACATATCCATCCCTCCAAATTCCGGCCTCTCTGTTAGGTCTCCGGACACGGTCCCTGGGTTCAAGGGAAATTAGTTCCGCCTACCGCGCATCGTTTGGGTGGCAGGCAATCCCGTCATTTGCCGACGAAACCATTTTGTCCCTTTCAAGCAATCATTTTGAAACGATGGACAATTAGGTTGCCTGGCCAAGCGCCGAACCGGCGGGTTGCGTTGTCAGCAGGCCCACGATGGCCCGCTTAGCCTTCAGTTCAATTCGCAACCCGAACCTATTGTTATCAGTTGGGTTATGCTCAAATGACCAGTCCTGTAAACGTAGCGATCTATGCCTTCGGGGCATTCATGCTGTTCGCCCTCGCCGTCGGTTTTTTTGCCGCGCCGGTTTGATGCGGCGCAAAACCAGGCGGCCACGGTGCTCGCGCCAGCCCCGCGCAGGTTAGCCGCCTGTTAAGAGGGTTTCTGCGCGGCTTCCGTTAACGTCGGGATCGGTGGTCGCGTTAAGGCTTCTGCAGACAAAGACCGATCGTCGGCGCCGTGCCGCACTTCGCCCCGTCCGGCGCGCCGCCGCCCGGGCAGAATACTGACACCAACGTTTCGCTTCCTTCACAGCTCACTGGCCCGTCAGCCTGAACAGCGCGGATATTGACGCTGCCCGCTGCCCCCTTATCGCCTTTATCGCCCTTTTCGCCCTTTTCACCTTTGTCTCCGGGCGCACCTTGCGCACCTTGCGCGCCCTGCGGTCCTTGGGCGCCGGCCTGTCCCTGGGCTCCCGGAACCCCCTGCACGCCCTGCGCACCCTGGGCGCCCGCCGGACCTTGCGGCCCCGGTTCACCCTTCGGGCCGGGATCCCTGCCGCATCCTGCCAGAGAGATAGCGATGCCCACGACGAGCATTGGAAAAATTCTCATGCGAAGCCCCCCTGAGAGTCGACCTGTTGATCGATTGCGCTACGAACCAGTATGTCTGTAAATCTTCGCGGGCTCCAGCCCTCTCGGCTTCGCCGAAAGTCGAAAACGATTGTCTGCGCTTCGTATCTTAGGTTGATCGCCCACCTCCACACTCGCACTATCGCGTCAGGCAACTTCGCCTCCGCAACACCTGTGCTGCACGACGCGTTAGCTGGTGCTTGCCGTCAAAAATTGTGTAGCATTCACAAGGCCCCTAGACTGACCAATCGAACCCGCCGGAGGAAGCGCCATGGCGCGAAAACTGATCGACATTTCCGTGCCGCTGCAAAATGACGTGCCGGCCGATCCGCCCGGCGGACATCCTGCGATCCAGTACATCGATCACCAGCAGGGACTGCCGCGCATGCTGCAGTTCTTCGAGGGGTTGAAGGCCGAGGATCTTCCGGACGGACAAGGCTGGGCGGTCGAGCAGGTAAATCTTTCCACCCACAACGGCACCCATCTCGATGCGCCATGGCACTTTCATCCGACCATGAATCGCGGCGAGCGCTCATGGACCATCGACGAAGTGCCGTTGGAATGGTGCCTGCAGCCCGGTGTGAAGCTGGACTTCCGTCATTTGCCGGATGGCTATGTGGCGACCGCCAAGGATGTCGAAAACGAGCTCAAGCGCATCGGCCACACGCTTTCGCCGCTGGAGATCGTCGTGGTCAATACCAGCGCCGGGGCCAAATATGGCCGGCAGGACTACGTCACTTCCGGCTGCGGCATGGGCTACGAGGCCACGATGTATCTACTGGAGCGCGGCGTGCGGCTGACTGGCATCGACGGCTGGAGCTGGGATGCGCCGTTCGTCTACACTGCGAAGAAATACGCCGAAACCAAAGACGCCAGTCTGATTTGGGAGGGCCACAAGGCCGGCCGCCACATCGGCTATTGCCATATCGAAAAGCTGCACAATCTGGAGCTCTTGCCGTCAACGGGTTTCACGGTGTCATGCTTTCCGGTCAAGATCGAGCGCGCCTCGGCTGGCTGGACCCGCGCGGTCGCCATTCTCGATGGCTAATTGCCATCTCGATGGCCAGATGCCGCACCCGAACCTCGCTGCCCGGCATCCATAGACGCGCCGGGAAAGCCCGCCTAAACTCGCAATAATAACCGCCGCCGCCCGGGCAACCGGCGCGGCCGAAAACGGGCGGCCTTACCGCCGGCAATCCAGGGGAGAGAATCATGAACCATTTTTCGCGGATCGAGCGCGCCGTTGCGCTGTTGTCTGTCGTTACCGCGACGACACTGACCTTGGCTGCACCGTCTTTCGCGCAAGAGACCTTCAAGCTCGGTATCGTGACATTCCTGTCCGGGCCGGCGGCGGACAGCTTCGGCGTTCCGGCCCGCAACGGCGCCCAATACGTCATCGACCAGTTGAACAAGGGCTCTGCCCCCGCTCCCTACGAGAAGGTCGGGTTCGGCGGCATGAAGATCGAGCCCGTTATTATCGACGAGAACGGCGGCGCCACCAAGCAGGTCCAGGAGCTGCGCAACCTCTATCAGCGCGACAATGTCGATGCCGTCATCGGCTACATCGGCTCGGGCGACTGCCTCGCGGTTGCGCCGATCGCCGAGGAACTGAAACAGCTGCTGTTGCTGTTCGACTGCGGAACGCCGCGCATCTTCGAGGAAACCAAGTACAATTATGTGTTCCGCACCGCCGCTCACGCGACGATGGATAACGTCGCGCTCATTCGCTACATGAAATCGCACAACGTGAAGATGGACACGTTCTCGGCCATCAACCAGGACTATGCGTGGGGTCAGGACAGCAGGGCCGATTTCGTCGCGGCCGCGGGACAACTTTATCCCGACGCCAAGCTCGGATCTGATTTGCTGCCGAAATTCGGCGCTGGTCAGTACGGCACCGAGATCTCGGCGCTGGTCGGTGCGGGATCCGACGTGGTCTATTCGAGCCTGTGGGGCGGCGATCTGCAGGCCTTCATTTTGCAGTCCGCTCCCCGCGGGCTGCCGAAGCGCAGCCAACTCGTGTTAAGCGCCGCCGATCACGTGTTGCCGCCGCTCGGCGACAAGATGCCCGATGGCACCATCATCGGCGCGCGCGGCGCTTATGGCCTGATGTCGCAGAAATCACCGATCAACGATTGGCTGTTCAAAGGCTACGAGGCCGCCAATAACGTCTATCCGGTGCAGGCCGCCTATCGTATCACGCAATCGATCCTCGGCCTCAAGAGCGCCGTCGAGAAAGCGATGGCCAGGAACGGCGGCAAGAAGCCCTCGACCGACGAGCTGGTCGCGGCCATGACCGGCCTGGAATGGCAATCGCCGGGCGGCCTGATCCAGATGAAGCTCGCCGATGGCCATCAGGCGATCCAGCCGATTGCGATCAGCCGCACCAAATACAATTCGGATTCGAAGCGGGTTGAACTGGTCGATATCCAGAACTTCCCGGCCGAGTGCGTCAACCCGCCGGCGGGGGTCAAGGCGATCGACTGGATCAAGGGCGGCATGGCCGGCGCCAAGTGCGACTGAACCGCGCCCGGATCTGAAGGACGGTTGAAACGGCGTGACAACGATGCTCGCGCCGCTGACCCCTGCCCGCCTTGCGACGTGCGACCTGCGTGGTTGCACTTTCAAACCGCACCTTGAATTCACGGTCCCGCCCGCCATGATCAGCATCGAACCCGCGCCATGAATTTCTTTCTGACGATCGTTCTCGATGGGCTGATTCAGGCTTCCTGGCTTTTCATCGTTGCGTTGGGGCTGACGCTGGTATTCGGCGTGCTGAAGATCCTCAACATCGCCCATGGCAGCTTCTACGCGCTCGGCGCCTATATCGCGGCGACCGCGGTGACCCTTGTCGCGGCGCACGGCCTGCCGCCCAGCCTGGGGTTTGTCGCCATGCTGGTTTCCGTCGCTTTGATCGCCTCCGCGGTCGGATTTCTGCTCGAGCGCGGTCTGTTGAAAATGTTCTATGGCCGCGACGAGGTGGTGCTGCTGCTGGTGACCTATGCGGTGTTTCTCATTCTCGAGGATGTTACCAAGCTGATCTGGGGCGTGAACCCGATCTATGCGACGCAACCTTACGAATTGTTCGGCAATGTCGAATTCGCCGGTCTCTATTACGTCGGCTACGATCTGGTGCTGATACCCATTTCCGCCGCGATCGGATTCGCCATCTGGTTCGGACTCAATCGCACCATAACGGGCAAGATCGTGCTGGCCGTGATCCATAACGAGGAAATGAGCGTCAGCATGGGCGTCAGGGTGAACCGGGTCTACGCGGTCGCCTTTGCCTTCGGCGTACTGCTCGCTAGCTTGGCCGGCGCGCTGACCGCGCCGAAGATCTCGATGCAGCCGGGTCTCAGCTCGGATGTCATTATCCTGAGTTTCGCCATCGTGGTGATCGGCGGATTGGGCAGCGTCGAGGGTGCCGCGGTCGGCGCTGTTCTTGTCGGGCTCGCCCGTGCGGCCTCAGTGCACCTGATGCCGCAGGCGGAGCTGTTCATGATTTATCTCATCATGGCGGCGGTGCTGATGTTTCGCCCCGAGGGTCTGTTCAAGCGCGAGACGGCAAGGCGAATCTGATGAAGCAAGGCCCGCACCTTTTTGTCATGATCGCGCTGGTGGCGGCAGTGACGCTGTTTGGCCGCGTGCTTCCGACCTGGACGCTGTCGCTTGCGACCATCGCCGCCTCCAATGCGCTGATCGCGCTCGGCATCGTGGTGTTGGCGCGCACCGGCAATGTATCGTTCGGCCAGGGCCTGTTCTTCGCGGCCGGTGGCTATGGCGTCGCGCTGATCGCCAACGCCTGGGGCGTCACCGACGCGGTGGCGCAAGTGATCATCGGTGCCGTCTGCGGCGGTCTGCTCGGCCTTGTGATCGGTCCCTTGATCGCACGCTACAGCGGCATCTTCTTCGGCATGCTGACGCTCGCGCTGTCGATGGTGCTATACGGTGCGCTGGTCAAATCGACCGCGCTCGGCGGCTCCGATGGCTTCAATGTCGGGCGGCCGAGCCTGTTCGGCATGATCTTCACCGACCCGCGCGAGGCGGATTTCATGCTGTATGCGGTCTCGATGGTCACCACCGGGCTCGCGGGCATCGCCGCGACGATCCTGTTCCGATCCGAACTCGGGCTCGCCAGCCTTGCCGTTCGTGAAAACAATCTGCGTGTCGAATATCTCGGGATCTCCGCCAACCGGGTGGTCACGATCAACTTCATCATCGCGGCGATTTTCGCCGGCGCCAGCGGCGCGTTTGCCCTGATGGCGCAACGGCACATCGACCCGCAATTCGCCTACTGGACCACGTCAGGCGAATTCGTCTTCGTGGCGGTGCTCGCCGGCTATCAAAGCGTCGCCGCGGTGTTCGTCGCGTCGCTGGCGCTTGAACTGGTTCGCTCGTTCTCGAACCTGTATCTTCCCAACACTTGGCAGCTCGTGCTTGGCGTTTTTCTCCTGGGTGTCATTCTGTTTTTGCCGCGCGGCATCGGCTCGCTCTGGATCAGGGACCGCCATAAAAAGAAGATCCCCACGGCAACGGCCCTCTCGGCCGAGAAAGGGGTTGTGTTGTGAAGCCAGTCCTTTCCGTGCGCGGGCTGGATAAGCGCTTTGGCGCGGTGGTCGCCGCCGATGCTCTATCCATCGATATCGCGGCCGGCCAGAAGGTCAGCCTGATCGGCGCCAACGGCGCGGGCAAGACAACCTTCGTCAACATGGTAACCGGCTATCTCAAGCCGGACTCCGGGTCGATCGCACTCGACGGAATCGATATCGGAAGGCGCTCGCCAAGACATGTTGCGCGGCTCGGCATATCCAGGTCGTTTCAGATTCCGCAATTGTTCATCGAGCTCACAGCGGCCGAAAATCTGACGGTGGCGGTCTCCGGCATGCGCACGCGGGCACTTTCATTTCATTCCCCGGCGGAAGCGCAAGGGCGCCGCGACAAGGCGATCGAATTGCTGGAACGGTTTGGGCTTGCCGACCTTGCAGACCGCCCGATCTCGGAACTTGCAGGCGGCGTGCGCAAGCTTGTCGACATTGCCATGGCGCTGGTCCGCCGGCCTAAACTGCTGTTGCTGGACGAACCAACATCGGGCGTTTCGGCGGAGGAAAAATTCGCCACCATGGATCGCGTGATTCATGCCGTCGCGCCCGATGCCGCAACCATCGTCTTCGTCGAACACGACATGGAGATCGTCAGCCGCTATGCCGATCGGGTGCTGGCGTTTTACCAGGGCCGCATTCTCGCCGATGGCGATCCGCGCGATGTCCTGAAGGATCCGGAAGTGCGCCGCTACGTCACCGGCGGCGTGCGATGAACACCGCGACGCCTTTGCTCGAGATCGACCATCTGGTCGTCGAGATCCAGTCGATGCCGGCGCTGCGTGGCTTTTCGATGCGCGTCGCCAGAGGCGCCATGGTGAGCCTTGTCGGCCGCAACGGCGCCGGCAAGACCACGCTGATGCGCTCCATCATGGGTCATCTCAACCCGGCGCAGGGCGCCATCCGGTTCGAAGGGGTCGACCTGTCCGCGCGGCCACGCCATGCCCGCGCCGCCCTCGGGATCGGCTACATGCCGGAAGACCGTTGCTTGGTGCCTCAACTCACCGTCGAGGAAAACATCCTGTTGCCGCTATGGGTCGCAGAGCACCTCGACCGCAAGGCGCGGCTCGACTTCGTGTACGAGGTGATCGGCGAACTCACCGAAATGCGCCATCGCAAGGCGCTGCTGTTGAGTGGCGGCCAGCAGAAACTGGTCGCGCTTGGCCGCGCGCTCGGCATCGGTACAAAATGTCTGCTGCTCGACGAGCCGTTCGAAGGAATAGCGCCGGCCCTTTCCGAGCGGCTATCCGAAGTCCTCGCTTCACTTAAAGGCAAGGATCTCACCCTGCTGATGTCGCAATCGGACATGAATCATTCGCGCGGGCTGATCGATGTCGAGTTCACCATCGAACGCGGCGCCAATCTCGCATCCGAATAGACCGGGCTGGCTCCAATGGTTAGCATCCCCGGCTGCGCGACCTGCGTCGGAGTGATGTCCCGCACCAAATCGGGGTCCACAAACTCGGCCTGCACCGCTTCCGATATCCAACTGGGCATGGCCGGATGGATCATCGCCAATCCGATTACCGCGATCACCAGGAGTGCGGGTAACGCCAGAAACTCAATGCCCGAGCCCCGGTCGATTCGATTGTTGCTTTTGCGTGATCTGTCGAACGTGCCGTGCATGGGTGCCTCCATTGTGCGGATGTGCAGCCACTGACTAGTTCAATACGCGCCAAGCAGATGTGAATTGTATCACACGTGCCGCCATAAAACCTTTGAAATACAACGTGCGCCGAACAGCCGCACCGCACTCCAGGGGCGTGTGACTGACTTCCGACACGCAACCGCAAGCTGGGATCCGATCGAGCTTCGCGAAATCAGATCCGTCGCCTGTCCTCTGATCCGAGCATGATTTTTTCCGAGAAGCCGTATCCGCTTTTCGGGATCATGCTCTATCGCCTTCGCTTCCCGATCCCGCCTCGACCAGCGCCTGAAGCGGCTCGGCGTCCAGCACGACGATGGCGCCATGCTCGAGACGAACCCAGTTGTTGGTAGCCCAAACCCGCAACTGCTTGTTGATGCTTTCGCGAGTCATGCCGACCATCTCGCTGATCTCCTGCTGGGTAACGGCGATGGTTCGGTCTCCGGGTGCGAGCTTGTGCTTGTCGGCCAAACGAATAAGGGCACTGGCAAGCCGGCCCGGCAGGTTCTGAAGAATAACCTGTTCGACCTGGTCGCTGGTCCACCGCAGCTTCGCGCAGAGCAGCTCGATGAATTTCATCGCGAGCTCCGGATGGCTTCGCACAAAAGGCAGAAATTCTCGGCGATCGATGACAAAAATCTCGCAATTGGTATTTGCCGTGGCGTCGGCGGTCCGCGACTGCCCATCGAGCACCGCGATTTCCCCGAAGATCTCACCGGGGCCGATCAGATTGAAAATCGCGCTGCGGCCATCGGGAGAGGAGATGCTCATTTTCACGGTGCCGCTGATCACCGCACAAAGACTGTTCCCTGGATCTCCTTTGGAAAACAGCGTGGCTCCCCGCTTCAGCGTGGTGTGTTTGGCGTAGCGGCAGAGCTGGACGAAGGCCTCAGATTCAAGATCGCAAAAAATCGGATGCTTGCGCAGCATCGCCAATTTGTCGCTCGGAAACGACCGACGCCCGCTGTTTTTGTCGTGGAGCACCCCGGTCATAACCATCTGAATGACTTATGTTTGCGCATCATCGACAGACCACGCTGTGTGAAAGTCCCGACAAGAAACCACCGGTCCGCCGCGCTGGTACACATTATACCCCCGGATAGTGACTACAGCAAGAAAGGCCGTCTATCCCACAGCCCCCGAGGGCAAGGTTTTTGGGATGAGAACGACAATTTTGGACGCCTGCAGCCAAGACAGGGGTATTAGATCATGGTGAGCACATCCAGGGGATGCGCCATCGGCCTGTCTGCTCGTACAGCGGGTCCCGGCCCTGGGCCCCCTGGCAGGATGCGGGGTGCCATCCTGGCGGCAACGGCCACCGGCACATTGCCGCTAACTAGCCGTACTTTGCGAAACAGACCCCGGCCGCTGATCGAGAGCCGGCATCTCATTCGTTGGCGATACCCATCTCTTTAATCACACGCGCATACTTGGCGAGCTGATCGCGCGTCATGACCCGAAGCTCCTCGGCCGAGCTGCCGCGCACCGCGAAACCCAGTTCTTCGAGCTTGCGGCGAATCTCGGGGTCGCCGACCGCCTTCAGGACTTCGGCATTCAGTCTGACGATGATGTCCTTCGGGGTGCCGGCGGGCGCCAGGATCGCGAACCAGGAATTGAAGAAGAACCCGGGAAGACCGGATTCCGAAACGGTAGGCACATCGGGAAATTGCGGCAGCCGGCTCTGGGTCGTCACACCAATGAGTTTGAGCTGACCACCGCGCACCAGCGCTGCGACGGTCCCAAGGCCCTGAAAGCCCACGGGGATCTGGCCGGCGGCGACGTCGGTCGCAGCCTGCGTGGCGCCCTTGTAGGGCACATGGGTCAACGATATCCCGGCGCTGGAGGCGAACATCGCCATCGCCAGATGCTGCGGACTGCCGGGACCACCGGAGCCATAATCGATCTTTCCGGGCGAGGCCTTCGCGGCGGCGATCAGATCCGCCGCGGTCTTGTAGCTGGCCTGGTTGTTGGCGATGAGCCCCCACTCCACCGTGGCAACAAGCGACACCGGCTCAAAATCCTTCAAGATGTCCCAGCGCATTTTGGACTGCAGGTTCGGCACCATGGTCATGATGCTGTCGTTGAACCCGCCGATCGTGTAGCCATCCGGCTCGGCCCTTGCCACCTGCTCGGCACCGATCATGCCGGAGGCGCCCGGCTGGTTCATGATCACGAACTGCTGGCCCATATTGTCGGCCATTTTTTGCGTCACGATTCGGGCTGCGACATCCACCGCGCTCGCCGCCGCCAGGGGCACGATCATCTTGATTGGCCGGTCGGGATAGACTGCCTGCGCGAACGCACTGGAGCTGACAAGCAGCGCAAGCGCCGGGACAAGCCAACAAAGCACGCGCATAACAATCCTCCCTTATGAAATTGGATCGCGTTTCCGCGGTAACCGGCCGCAATCCTTGCAGGAAAGATTGCTCCCCCGGTTCCGGCTTGGCAATGTGCTCAACCAGGAAATGAAGAACGGGCCGGCGATTAAGGCCGGTTCATGGCAAGCGCCGGCTCAAGCCATCAAGGGAGGCACTCAATGACCGCCCGACGACATTTTCTGAGGGACGTGACCGCGACATTAGCTTCTTGGCGTGTTAGCGGCAGGCCGCGTCAAAAGCTTCGACGCTTTTGCGATTGCGAATCGGCCTTCAGCCGATCGGGCCGGGTTTGAAAGTCGCCCCACAGCAGCACGCCTGCAAACGCCAAAAACATGGCTGCCACGGCTACGCTCACCACCATTGCGTCAAACGGCATAATGACCTCCCTGCCTACCTGGAGGCATTTATCCCCCGGCGAGAAATGCCGGTCTTTGATCCCGATCAACTCTCAAAAACGGCGTTTAGGATTGTGTTGTTTGCCGCCGGCTTAGGCCGCGGCCAAGGCCTCGGCGCGCGCTGGATCCAGCAGGCAGATGCTTCCCGGCAGGATTTCGATCACACGATTGCGTTCAAGCTTGGTAAAGGTACGGCTGACCGTTTCAATGGTCAGGCCCAGGAAATCCGCGATATCCTGGCGGCTCATCGGCAGCGCTACCGTCTTTGACGGGCTCCCGAGTTGAGCCAATCGATCGCGCCAGCCAATCAAAAAGGTCGCGACTTTTTCCTCCGCGGATCGTCGTCCGAGCAGAACCATGTGGTCCTGAGCCTGGCTCAGTTCGCGAACCGCCAATTCATTCATGCGGCGCAGGAGATGCGGCTTATCCTCGATAAATTGCGCGAAGGAAGTTCTGGAGAACCGGCAGACCGCAACCGCTCCGATCGCGTCGGCGGAGAAGCTGTGACGTGCGGACGTCGTCATCCCCAGGAAATCGCCAGGCAATGCAAATCCCACGATCTGCCGGCGGCCATCGGGCAGCAGCTTGTAAAGGCGCATGACGCCTTCCAGAAGATTATAGAATGACGTCGTCATCTGCTCTTGCGCGAACACGGTCTCGCGGGGGCCGAAATGGACATGGCGACCCAGATGATCCAGTTCCCGCAGTTCGGCCCTGTCGAGCGCCGCGCAAATGCTCAGCGGTCGCACCGCGCAATCGGTACAGGCTTGCCCATTCGGCTCGCCTGCAACAAGAGAGATCTTCATGCGCCGCTCCAGGATGAACCGGCCGCAACCGCACTGTGCGGCCAGCCTGCGGATCAACCGCATTTTAGCGAAACGTCCATATGCGGATTGATGCAGATCAACGACGGCTGACCTCGTCGCACTATCAAGACTTGTCCTGTCGCCAATAGCCGCACTTTGAAGAGACCGTCCGCAATGCTGCGATCCGCCCTGCGCCAAGCCATCGTCACGCTGATGCTGACAACACCGGCGCTGGCCGCCTCGCCTGCCGAGCAGCGCGGCAAGACCTACGCGCTAACCAATTGCGCGCGGTGTCACTCCATCGATCGAGTGACGAACAGCCCGCTCAAGATCGCGCCACCGTTCCGCACCCTGCATCTGCGCTACCCGGTCGAAACCCTCGGCGAAGCTCTCGCCGAAGGCATCGAAACCGGCCATCCGACAATGCCGGCATTCCAGCTCGATCCCGACCAGATCAACGACTTGCTGTCGTATTTGAAGAGCCTCGAATAAATCTGTTACGGCAGCATCTTGCCCGCCCTTACAGGGTCTGCACCGTCCAGGCGATGATATCCTTCGCTAGCCGGCCGAATGCATCGTTAAACGCGGCGACGGCTGCCGGCGGCTCGACCTTGTCTAACTTCTGGCTCGCCTCGAACAGGCGCGACGCGATCACCTTCCCGCTCTTGTCGACAATCCTCGCCGATAATCCGATCTCAGCCGTCGGCTCTGAATCCACCGCGATCTGGAATCGCCTGGTATCGATCAGAAGCTGGAAGTCCGCCTGTCCGCTATCGGTGCGCAACGGTGCGTGGGCAATATCATAATTCTCAAAGCCCTCGATCAGCCTGGCCTGCAGCAGCTTCGGAATGGCGTCGGCCCAGAGAAAATCCGCGAACCCCGGAACGTCCTTTGCCGGCGAGAACAGCATTCGCTGTGTCTCGAGCATTGCGACCGCGGTCGGCTCCGGAATCCCCAATTGTCCCTTGATGGTCTTGCTCGCCGGTTCCAGATTTTGCGGCGCCCGCAAATCGTACGTGATTTTTTGTGCCGCCGCGCCGCCGCCCGTCATCTTTTCAAGTCCCGCGATGATGCTGTCGAGTTTTCCGGTGTTGCGCGCGAGCCCGTCTGAAAAAACCTGCAAATTGGCAATCGTGTTCTTCAGCGGCTCCGCATTTTCGGCCAGCACGGAATCGACTTTCCGTAATGCATCGCGGGCGGCCTGCGTCACGCCCTGACCGGCCCCTGGTTCGGCAATCAGCGTCGGCACCTCGCCGGAATTCACCAGCAGCTTGCCGCCTTCCAGCGCGATCACGGGAACGCCGGTCAAGCCCTGGAATTCCAGACCGACCTTGGTGTCGGACCGCACCGGCGTCGTTGCGGATACCGAGATCGTCGCATTGACGCGGCGCGGGCTATCCGCCGCGAGGCCGAGATCCGTCACTTCGCCGACGCGGATTCCGTTGAACAGTACGGCGGCGCCGACCAGCAACCCTGGCACCGAACCGTCGAACTGGACGTGATAGGTCGCGCGCGGACCAAGCCCGCCGGTGTTGTGAAGCCAGTAGACGAAGCCGAACACGGCGGCGATGGCCGCGAGCACGAAGGCGCCGACGACGACGAAAGGAGCGCGGGTTTCCATCTCTTAGCTCGCCCTTGGTTGCAGCATCTGGGAACGCTTGCCATGAAAATAGGCCCGCACCCAGGGATGCTCGGATTGAAGCAGTTCGCGCATCGGTCCGATGGCGACGATCTTGCCGTCCGCCAGCGCCGCAACGCGATCGCAGACGGTATTCAGGCTGGCGAGGTCATGGGTGACCATGAACACCGTCAGCCCCAGTGTTTTCTGCAATGTCTTGATCAGGGCGTCGAAATCGCCGGCCGCGATCGGGTCCAGACCCGAGGTGGGCTCGTCGAGAAACACGATCGCGGGATCGAGCGCGAGCGCGCGGGCCAGCGCCACGCGCTTGGTCATGCCGCCCGATAATTCGGAAGGAAACTTGTCGCCATCCTCCGGCCTCAGTCCGACCATTTCGAGCTTGGCGGTGGCGATCTCGTCCATCAGCGCGTCCGACAGCACCAGATTTTCGCGCAGCGGAAACTGTATGTTCTGCCGTACCGTAAGCGATGAAAACAGCGCGCCTTGCTGGAACAGAATGCCCCATCGCCCCGCGGCGCTCTGGGTGACCCGATCCTGGCTGCCGCCGATCGCCGCATTCATCACCTCGATCTCGCCGCTCTGCCGCGGAATGAGACCAATGATGGTTCGCATCAGCACCGACTTGCCGCCGCCGGAAGCGCCGACCAGGCCGAGGATCTCGCCTCTACGCACGTCCAGCGACAGATGGTCGATCACGACATGCCTGCCGAACCCCACCACAAGGTCTTTGACACGGATCGCAAACGGCAGGGACGCTTCCTGCATCGTCACATTCCGATCGATGCGAAGAAGATCGCAAACAGCCCGTCAAGCACAATCACCAGAAAGATCGATTTCACCACCGAGGTTGTCGTCTGTTTGCCGAGGGATTCCGCACTGCCTTTCACCCGCAAGCCTTCACTGCAGGCGACGATGCCGATGACCAGCGCCATGAATGGCGCCTTGATAATGCCAACCTCAAAATGCGTGACCGATACCGCGTCATGCAACCGCGCAATGAAGATCGCCGGCCCCATGCCGCCGTAGAACCATGCCACCAGACCGCCGCCGTAGAGCGCGGCCATCGCCCCGATGAAACTCAGGATCGGCAACGCGCAAACAAGCGCGATGACGCGGGGCAGGATCAGCACCTCGACCGGATCAAGGCCCATGGTGGAAAGCGCGTCGATCTCCTCGCGCATTTTCATCGAGCCAAGCTCGGCGGTGTAGGCGCTGCCGGAGCGTCCGGCGACCATGATGGCGACGATCAGTACGCCGAGTTCGCGCAGCACCAGAATGCCGACCATGTCGACGACATAGGAATCGGCGCCGAATTTGCGGAAATGGAAGATGCCCTGCTGCGCGATGATGGCGCCGATCAGGAAGGTGATCAGCACGACGATCGGTATCGCCTGCCAGCCGACCCTGTAGAGCTGATAGACCAGCGATGTCAGCCGCAGCGATCTCGGCCGGCGCAACACGCCAAAGATGGCCGTAAAAAGCGAGCCCAGCATCTGCAGGAACACGGTCACGTCTTCCGTCGCGCCGACGGCGGAGCGGCCGATTTCATCCACCTTGACCACGACCGGATTTCGCGCCGGCGCGGGATTGCGGCGATTGACCTGGCGGACCTCCTCGATCAGGCCGGCATAATTGTCGGCAACGCCGACCACCTCAGTGCTATGACCGGCTGACGTCGCACGCCGCGACATCTTCTCAAGCAGCCAGGCCCCAAGCGTGTCGAGCTCGCGCACCCCGGCCATATCCACCTTCACGGCCTTCGCCCGATCAAGCTGCGCCGTAATGGAATCAGACAGCGCCTCGAGAATAGTTACGTTGGCCGCGGTCCAGGACCCGCCTGGACGCAACTCAAGTACATCGCCGGATGGCGTGGCCGTTAACAGAGGTTGGGTCGCCAATATCTCTATCCTCTTCGATAAGAACGCTTATTTGCTTAGGCCTTGGGGTGGCACTCAAATTGACCTGCGTCAAACCGAACGCCGCCTGACCCCATCGGGCCGTGAACTCGAACTCGCGAACGAAATCCACGGTTCCTCGGTCGACGCACTGCAGCTTGAGGCGCGCGCGCTGCAGTCACAGCTATCCGGAGCGATCCACCACCCGCTCAACGGAGTTCTGCCTCTGCTGATCGTGCCGCTGATCACGATCGTCATCAAGAGCCTGAAGAAACCTGCGGCAACGGCCTCAGCACAGCCGAAATGATCGCGGGCATTTCGCAAGCAGACTTCGTCATTCCGGGGCGCGTCGAAGACGCGAACCCGGAATCTCGAGATTCCCCGATGTGCAATTGCGCATCTGAGGTCTGGTCCTCCGGACCATCCCGGAATGACGCCAAGTACACACCCGCCAATTCAAAGCTTAAGCTTCACATTGCAGATGTTGTGCTCGACGGGATCGGCCTTCACTTCGAAACCGAGATGCCGGCACATTT
>WNGG01001800.1_pt1 | contig 24291 bp, 17 predicted proteins | sample 5400661 | NCBI WGS metagenome assembly WNGG01 (sample SAMN13153372, study PRJNA577476) | soil metagenome | isolation source: 100 cm soil or saprolite under Garry oak tree replicate 1 | place: USA:California | collected 2016-06-15
GGCCCGAGCCCCGCGGCCGCCGCCCCCGGCCCCGTCCCCGCGCGGTCCGCCGGGTTCAGCGCCGCCGCCATGGCCGCCAGCGCCCGCCGGTCGCTCGCCTGGAGCTTGCGCAGCAGCGAGGACACGTGGCTCTCCACGGTCCGGACCGAGATGAACAGCCTGGCCGCGATCTCCGCGTTGGTCAGGTGCTCCCCGAGCGCGGTCAGCACCTCAGCCTCCCGGGCCGACACGCCCGCCCCCGAGACCCCCAGCCCAGCACCCACACTCCGATTCTGCCCGAACGCCCGAGCCGTCAGCACATCCCGAACCCCGGAGCGCCCCGGAACGGGCGACGTTGCGGACCCGAGGCGCCCGGAGAGGCGTGATGGGCAGGGCTGAAGTGGCGGGTGGGGTCTGCTCGTGGGGGGGTGACTAGCGTGTCAGCCCTGGGCGAGGCGGCGCAGGGCTAGTTCGGCGTAGAGGGCGGTGCCCTCGGGCAGCACGGAGTCGTCGAAGAGGGCGACCGCCGAGTGGTTGGTGGGGGCGGTCTCCGGGTCGCGGTCCGGCGGGCAGGCGCCGAGGAAGACGAACGCGCCGGGCACTTCCTCCAGCACGAAGGAGAAGTCCTCGGCGCCGGTGATGGGGAACTGCGCCAGCCGGCCCCGGTCCGGGCCGAACGCCTCGGTGACCGTCTGCAGCGCGAACGCCGCCTCGGCCGCGTCGTTGACGGTGACCGGGTACTCGGCCGCGTATCCGACGTCGGCGGTCAGCCCGTGCGCGCTGGCGATGTCCTTGATCAGCCCCGGTACCAGGTCCGCCAGCGCGGCCCGGGACGCGGCGCTGTAGGAGCGGGCGGTGGCCAGGAACCTGGCCTGGTCACCGATCACGTTGTCGGTGGTGCCGGCGTGGAAGCTGCCGACCGTGATGACGACCGGGTCGAACACGTCGAACTTCCTGGTCACCATCGTCTGCAGGGCGAGCACCATCTCGCACGCGGCCGGGATCGGGTCGGCGGCCCGGTGCGGCTGGGAGGCGTGCCCGCCGCGCCCGTGCACGGTGACCGTGATCTGGTCGGCGGCGGCCAGCATCGGGCCGGGCCGGGTGGAGAATTCCCGGCAGGCGAGCTTGCTCGAGGATACGTGCAGGCCGTAGGCCGCGACCGGGCGCTCGCCCGCCGCGTCGAGCACGCCCTCCTCGATCATGTGCCGGGCGCCGGCGTGCCCCTCCTCACCCGGCTGGAACATGAAGATGACCGAGCCGGGCAGGTCGGCCTGCCGGGCGCAGAGCAGTCTGGCTGCGCCGGCCAGCATGGCCGTGTGCAGGTCGTGGCCGCAGGCGTGCATCACGCCGGGCACCGTCGAGGCGTACGGCAGCCCGGTCAGCTCGGTCACGGGCAGCGCGTCCATGTCGCCGCGCAGCAGCACCACCGGGCCCGGACGGCCGCCGCGCAGCACCGCGGTCACCGAGCTGAGCGCCCGGCCGGTGCTGATCTCCAGCGGCAGCCCGGCCAGGGCGCCGAGCACCTTGGCCTGCGTTTTCGGCAGGTCCAGGCCGATCTCCGGCTCCTGGTGGATGGCATGCCTCAGTTCGGCGATCTCGCCCGCTAGCTCCGCTGCCTCGTCGCGTACCGGCACGTGGTCCTCCTCGGGGTCGCGGCCATACCAACTGTAAACTCAGCCGCCGGGCGCTATCGGCCGGGACGGCGTCCAGGAAATCGGGTTCGGTCCAGGCGTGCCGGGCGAACGCCTCGGTGACCGCGTCGCGGACCTGGCCGCCGGCTGTCGCGGGCACCAGGGCGAGCACCGAGCCGCCGAACCCGCCGCCGATCATCCGCGCGCCGGCCGCGCCCGCGGCCAGCGCGGCCTCCACCGCCGCGTCCGCCTCCGGCCAGGACACCTCGAAGTCGTCCCGCAGCGACGCGTGCGCCTGCGCGAGCAGCCACCCGATCTGGCGATAGGTGTCCGCCGAGGCCCCCGCCGCGGAGCGCAGCAGCGCCACCACCGCCAGGACGCGCTGGTTGTCCGCGACGACGTGCCTGGCCCGGCGCCGGAGGACAGGATCGGTCAGCCGGTCGGTATCACCCAGGTCCGTTAGGTACCGAAGAGACGGGATGCCGAGACGGCGGGCTGCCTCTTCACACTCGGCCCGCCGCGCTCCGTACTCCCCGTCCACCAGGTCGTGCTTGGCCCGGGTGTTGATGAGCAGCAGGCTCGCCCCGCCCGCGGCGGGTTCGAACGGCACCTGCGCGACCTCCAGCGAGCGGCAGTCGAGCAGCAGCGCGTGCCCGGCCCGGCAGAGCAGCGAGGCGGACTGGTCCATGATGCCGGTCGGCACCCCGACGAACTCGTTCTCGGCCCGGCGGGCGAGCGTGACCAGGTCGGCGCGGGGGACCGCCAGCTCGCCCAGTTCGGTCAGGGCCAGCGCGGTCGCGCACTCCAGGGCGGCCGAGGAGGACAGGCCGGCGCCCGCGGGGACGTCGGAGTCGATGGCGACGCAGGCGCCGGGTACCCGGTGCCCGGCGGCCTCGAGCGCCCAGGCGACGCCGGCCGGGTAGGCGGCCCAGCCGGTCACCTGGCCGGGCGCCAGGCCGTCGAGGTCGACCTCCACCGGAGCCGCGGGCTCCTGCCTGGAGCACAGCGTCAGCCGCCGCGATCCGGGGCCGGGCCGCCGCGCCGCCGCGGCCGTGACGCCCTGGCTGAGCGCGAACGGGAGCACGTACCCCTCGTTGTAGTCGGTGTGCTCGCCCATCAGGTTGGCCCGTCCCGGGGCCAGCCACACGCCGTCCGGCTCCCCGCCGAACCGCTCCCGGAAGAGCTGAGCCGCCCTCACCGCTGACTGCGGGAAACGGTGAACCGCCAGGCGTCGCCGGCCATGGCGCGCAGGTCCTTCTCCGCCCGCCAGCCCAGCTCGGACTGGATCTTCGCGGACGAGGCGACCAGCACGGCCGGGTCGCCGGCCCGGCGCGGGCCGACGTCCGCGCCGATGTCGGCCCCGGTGACCTCGCGGCACACCTCGATCACCTCGCGAACCGAGAAGCCCGCCCCGTTGCCCAGGTTGTAGATGCGGTGCTGGCCGGGACGGCAGGCTGCCAGCGCGCGCAAGTGCGCGTCGGCCAGGTCGGTGACGTGGATGTAGTCCCGGACGCAGGTCCCGTCCGGGGTGGGGTAGTCGTCGCCGAAGATCTGCACGGGGCGGCCCTGCGTCACGCCGGCCAGCACGTTGGGGATGAGATGGGTCTCCGGGTTGTGCCGCTCGCCCAGCCAGCGGCCGTCGGCGGCCTGGTGGGCGCCGGCCACGTTGAAGTAGCGCAGGCTGACCGCGCCGAACCCGTACAGCCGGCTGAACTCCGTCAAGGTGGTGTCCACGGCGAGCTTGGACGCCCCGTAGGGGCTGGTCGGGCGGGTCGGGTCGGTCTCGGTGACCGGCGTGCGCTCGGGCTCGCCGTAGACGGCCGCGGTGGAGGAGAACACGATCGTGCGGACCCGCATCTCGCGCATCGCCTCGAGCAGCGCGACCGTGCCGCCCAGGTTGTTCGACCAGTACTTGGCCGGGTCCGCCACCGACTCGCCGACCAGTGACTTGGCCGCGAAGTGCAGCACCGCCTCGGCTCCGTCGGAGAGCACCTCGGCCGCGCAGTCGCGCAGCGTGCCCTTGACGAACGTGGCGCCGGGCGGCACGGCGTCGGCGAACCCGGTGGACAGGTCGTCGAGCACGGTGACCTCGTGCCCGGCCGCGGCCAGCTGCGCGGCGACGACGCTGCCGATGTATCCGGCACCGCCGGTGACAAGCACTCTCATCAGGCCTCCCTGAGCCGTTGCGCCGCCTCTTCAGGGACGATGTCGTTGATCCACACGCCCATGCCGGATTCCGTGCCGGCCAGGTACTTCAGCTTGCCGGCCGCGCGCCGGACCGACAGTACCTGAAGGTGCGCGGCGAACTGGCGGCGTGCCTCGTCGAACCCGGCCGGGGCCTGGTGCCAGGCGGCGATGTACGGCGCGGGCCGGCCGAACAGCGCGTCGAAACGGCGCAGCACGTCCAGGTAGAGCGGCCCGAACGCGTCCCTGGCGGCGCCGCCGAGGGCGGTCAGGTCGGGCACCCGGGCGGCGGGGAAGATCCGCACCTCGTACGGCCAGCGCGCCGCCTCGGGCACGAACGCGATCCAGTGCTCGTTCCGGGTGACGAGGCGGGTCCCGGTCCGGAGCTCGGCCGTCACCAGGTCGTCGAACAGGTTCCCGCCCGGGTGAGCGCTCGCGTAGTCGCGGGCCTGCGCCACCATCTGGGCCAGCCGAGGCGCGACGAACGGGAACGCGTAGATCTGCCCGTGCGGGTGGTGCAGCGTGACGCCGATCTCCTCGCCCCGGTTCTCGAAGCAGTACACCTGCCTGGTCTCGGGCAGCGCGCTCAGCGCCTGCGTCCGGTCCACCCAGGCCTCCAGCACGGTACGGACCCGCCGCGGGGTGAGCTGGGTGAACGAGGAGTCGTGAGCGGAGGTGAAGCAGACCACCTCGCACCGGCCGAGCGGTTCGGCCAGCGACGGGAACCGGTTCTCGAACACCACCACGTCGTAGCTGTCCGCCGGTATCTCGGTGGGCCGCCCCGGTGCCGACGGGTCGAGCGGGCACTGGTCGGGCGGCGGCAGGAAGGTCCGGTCCTGGCGGGCCGCGGCGATCACCACCCACTCCCCGGCCAGCGGGTCCCAGCGGATCCCCCAGTCCGGCGCCCCGGCGGGCAGCGGCGGTCCGGGCGACCGTGGCGGCAGCGGCCTGGTGTCCTTGATCTCGGCACGGCCGAGTCCGGGCGCCTCGTCGAAGTAGACGATCTCGCGCCCATCCGCCAGCCGGCCGCTGGACTTCCAGATCGATTGCGTGCCCACGGGATCAATACGTTATCCCCTCTAGACTGGCCAGACACATCACGCCAGCGGCAGAAAGAAAATGAGCAAAGTCGTCCTGGAAATCATCATCGTGCTGGTCATCGCGTGCATCGGCGGGTTCTTCGCAGCCTCGGAGATGGCCCTCGTATCGCTGCGCGAAGGCCAGGTCAGGGCGCTGGCCAAGCGCGGCAAGCGCGGCCAGCGCGCGGCGCGGCTGGCGCAGGACCCGAACCGGTTCTTCTCCTCCGTGCAGATCGGCGTCACCCTGGCCACCCTGGTCACCGGGGCCTACGGGGCCGAGACGCTGGCCGGCGCCCTGAAGTCCTGGCTGATCCGGCAGCACATGCTGGCGGTCTGGGCGGGCCCGGTCTCGTTCGTCGCGGTGACCATCGGCATCACGTTCGTCAGCCTGATCCTGGGCGAGCTCGCCCCCAAGCGGATCGGGCTGCAGCGCGCCCCCCGGCTGGCGCTGCTGGCCGCGCCGCTGCTTGACCGGATCGCCACCCTGGCCCGGCCGGTGGTCTGGCTGCTGACCGTGACCACCAACCTGGTCGTCGCGGTCCTGGGCGGCGATCCCCGGGTCGGCCGCCAGGCCATGACCGAGCAGGAAGTGCGCGAGCTGGTGACCAGCACCCAGACGCTCAGCCAGGACGAGCGGCACATCGTCGGCGAGGTCTTCGACGCGGGCAAGCGGCAGATCCGCGAGGTCCTGGTGCCGCGCACCGAGGTGGTCTTCCTGGACGCGGAGACGCCGGTCGCCGAGGCCGCCGCCATCGCGGCGGGCGTGCCGCATTCGCGGCTGCCGGTCTACCAGGACACCTACGACAACGTGATCGGCTTCGTGCACGTCCGGGACCTGCTCGGGCCCGGCGTGGCCCAGGGGCCGGTGCCGGTCAGCCGGATCAGCCGCCAGGTGAAGTTCCTGCCGATCAGCAAGACGGTGCTCTCCTCGCTGTCCGAGATGCGCCGCGAGCGGGCGCACCTGGCCATCGTGGTGGACGACTACGGCGGCACGGCCGGCATCGTCACCCTGGAGGACCTGGTCGAGGAGCTGATCGGCGACATCAGGGACGAGTACGACGTCGAGCAGGACCACGCCACCGGGCTGCCGACCGGCGAGGTGGAGGTCGACGGCCTGCTCAACCTGGACGAGTTCACCGAGCAGACCGGCATCGAGCTGCCCGAGGGCCCGTACGAGACCGTCGCGGGCTACGTCCTGGCCGCCCTCGGCGACCTGCCGTCCGAGGGGGACAGCGTCCAGGTGGCGGGCCGTACCATCACCGTGACCGAGCTCGACGGCCGCCGCATCGCCCGGCTCCGCGTCACCGCCAGCGTCCCGGCCCCCAGCGTCCCGGCCTCCGCCGTCCCGGCCAGCCCTCCTGATGTCACGGTTCCTGCTGGTCAGGTCCGGCTAGACTCAAAGGCCGCGGAAGAAGGCGGCGCACAGTGAGAGGCGGTCAGCGTGCCCGGTGGCTTTGACACCGTTCTCGTGGTCGACTTCGGCGCGCAGTACGCGCAGCTGATCGCCCGCCGGGTGCGCGAGTGCCACGTCTACTCCGAGATCGTCCCGGCCACGATGCCGGTGGACGAGATGCTGGCCAGGCGGCCCAAGGCGATCATCTTGTCCGGCGGCCCCTCGTCGGTCTACGCGGACGGCGCGCCGCCCGCCCCGGCCGGGCTGTTCGGGGCCGGGGTGCCGGTCCTGGGCATCTGCTACGGCTTCCAGCTGATGGTGGCCGGCCTGGGCGGCACGGTCGAGCGGACCGGCGCGGCCGAATACGGCAGGGGGGTGTTGATCCGGGGGGACGATCCCCCCCAGACCCTGCTGGCCCGGGGGGACGATCCCCCCCAACCCCCCCCTGCTCACGGGGGGGAACCGTCCCCCCCGTACCCCCTCGGCCCCCCTTCGGGGGGGATGCTTCTGGCCGGGACACCCGTCCAGCAGACGGTGTGGATGTCGCACGGGGACACCGCCACGCAAGCCCCGCCCGGCTTCACGGTGACCGCGCACACCGCCGCGACACCGGTGGCGGCGGTGGAAGACGCCGGCCGGAGACTGTTCGGCGTCCAGTTCCACCCCGAGGTCATGCACACCGAGCACGGCCCCCGCATGCTGGCCCGCTTCCTCGAGCTGGCCGGCTGCCGCCCGTCCTGGACCACGCTGAACGTCGTCGAGGAGCAGGTGGCGCTGATCCGCGAGCAGGTCGGCGGCGGCCGGGCCATCTGCGGGCTGTCCGGCGGGGTGGACTCCGCGGTCGCCGCGGCGCTCGTGCAGCGGGCCATCGGGGACCGCCTCACCTGCGTCTTCGTGGACCACGGCCTGCTGCGCCAGGGTGAAGCCGAACAAGTCGAGCAGGACTTCGTGGCCGCCACCGGCGTCAAGCTGAAGGTGGCGAACGAGGCCGGGGCGTTCCTGTCCGCCCTGGCCGGGGTGGCCGACCCCGAGCAGAAGCGGAAGATCATCGGCCGGGAGTTCATCCGCGCGTTCGAGCGCGCCGCCCGGGAGATCACCGCCGAGGCCGGCGAGCACGGCGAGGCGTGCGACTTCCTGGTCCAGGGCACGCTGTACCCGGACGTGGTGGAGTCGGGCGGCGGCACCGGCACGGCGAACATCAAGTCGCATCACAACGTCGGCGGGCTGCCCGACGACCTGAAGTTCCAGCTGGTCGAGCCGTTGCGCTGGCTGTTCAAGGACGAGGTGCGCCGGGTGGGGGAAGAACTCGGCCTGCCGCAGCCGATCGTCCGCCGCCAGCCGTTCCCCGGCCCCGGGCTGGCGATCAGGATCATCGGCGAGGTGACCGCGGACCGGCTGGCGGTGCTGCGCGAGGCCGACGCCATCGTCCGCGAGGAGATGTCCGCCGCCGGGCTCGACACCCTGGTCTGGCAGTGCCCGGTGGTGCTGCTCGCCGAGGTGCGTTCGGTCGGCGTGCAGGGCGACGGCCGCAGCTACGGCCACCCGGTCGTGCTCCGCCCGGTGACCAGCGAGGACGCGATGACCGCGGACTGGGCCCGGCTGCCCGACGACGTGCTGGCCCGGATCTCCACCCGCGTCACCAACGAGGTTCCCGAGGTCAACCGCGTCGTGCTTGACGTCACAAGCAAGCCTCCCGCCACCATCGAGTGGGAGTAAAGATCTAATACCGAACGGCCAGGGTTCCCGCCCCATGACGGGCTCTCTTCCCCTTTTGTTTCGCCGATTTCGCAGCTCATACAGCATAAATGCGGAATTGGCGGGATAACGGAAAGCTATTTATATCAACCGGTTGCCATTATGATGAGCGGCGTAAATGCTTTTATGGCTCGCTTGCCGGTTGGTAGAGATGAATGCGGACGCTTGCTAAGGCTGCGACCAGCTCGCTGGTAGCGCTCTGTGCCGCGCTCGTGCTGGTGGTGGTCGCGGTAGCCGCCATCGGTACCCTGGGCACCCGCTCGGCCGCGGGCCGGGGGAACGCGATCGCGGGCGAGGATCTGACCACCTCGGTGGTGACGGGCCAGCTGGCCCGGAACATGGACGCGGCGTACGCCGCCGGCGAAGCCGCCGTGCAGGCCACTGATCCCGCGATGAGGTCCCGGCTCCTCGGTTCGCTGTACACCAGCCTGCTGCCCGCGGTCGACGCGCAGCTCTTCTCGCTGGAACGGGCGCACGCCGGCGATCCGCCGGCCGAACATGCCGAAATAGACCTGTTCATCCGGGACTGGACCGCCGTCCGTGACCTGCTCAGCCCGCCGGACCTGACGGCCCGGCCGGCCGCGGCGCTCGCGGGCCGGCTGACGGCCGCCTACCAGCCGGCCAGCGCCCACCTTGACCGCCTGATCCTGCGGGAGCTTGACGACGCACGCGCCGATCACGCGTCCGCGTCCGCGAGCGCGGCGCGGGCCACCGGCCTCATCCTCGGCGTGGCGGCCGGAGGCATCGTGATCGGCGTGCTCTTCCTGCGGCGCGGGATCCGGCGCATCCGCCGGAACCTGGAACCCGGCCAGGACCAGGCGGAGCTCGCGGAGACCCTGCAGATCGCGAACGACGAGGACGAGGCGCACCAGCTGCTCCGGCGCCACCTCGAGCGCACGCTTCCGGCGACCACCGCCGTGGTGCTCAACCGGAACAACAGCGCGGACCGGCTGGAGGCGGTCACGCCGCTGCCGCCAGGCTCGCCGCTGCCGGAGACGTTGCGCGGCGCGGAGCCGCGCTCATGCCTGGCGGTGCGGTCCGGCCGGACGCACAGCGAGAACGGAGGGCGGCCGCCCCTGCTCTCCTGCTCGGTGTGCGCCTCCGCGCCCGGCGCCTCGTCGTGCGTTCCGCTCACGGTCGGCGGCGAGGTGATCGGTTCCGTCCTGCTCAGCCGCCCGGCCCCCTATTCGGAGGCCGAGGAACAGCGGATCCGCGAGTCGGTCACCCAGGCGGCGCCCGTCCTCGCGAACCTCCGCAACCTGGCCGTCGCGGAGATCCGCGCCGCGACCGACGGCCTGACCGGGCTGCCCAACAAGCGCGCGGTCACGGACGCGCTGAAGCGGACGTTCGCGCAGGCCACGATGACGAAGGCGCCGCTCGTGCTGCTCCTGCTCGACCTCGACCACTTCAAGCAGGTCAACGACCAGGGCGGGCATGCGGCGGGGGACCAGGTCCTGGCGAGCCTCGGCGCCACGTTGCGCAGCGTGCTGCGGGCCCGGGACTTCGCCGGCCGCAATGGCGGGGAGGAGTTCGCGGTCCTGCTGCCCGACACCGAGGTCGCCGTGGCCCTCGAGATAGCCGAGCGCATCCGGGCGGCGATCGCCGAGATCTCCCTGCCAGGCACCGACGTGCCGGTCACCGCCTCCATCGGCGTCGCCGGCTTCCCCGGCCACGCCAGCTCGCTGGAGCGGCTCGAGCGGCTCGCTGACGCCGCGCTGTACGTCGCCAAGCGGCGGGGCAGGAACCGGATCGAGCTGGCCGAGCCGGCCTCCGCCGAGGCCGGGACCGATCTGCCCGGGACCGGTCGGCCCGGGCACGGTCGGCCCGGGACCGATCTGCCCGGGACCGATCTGCCCGCGACTGGGCCGGCCGCGAACGGCTCCGGTCCCGCGTCCGTGCCCGCGGCCTGACCCATGGCCCGGACGGCCCTGGCCTGGCCCGGGCCCCGGACGGCCCGGACTACCCCATGCTCCGGACGGCCCACAGGTCGGGGAAGGCCGGCCTGGCGACCGTGGTCCGCAGGTAGCTGGCGCCGGCCGAGCCGCCGGTGCCCGACCGGCCGCCGATCGTCCGCTCCACCATCTTGACGTGGTGATAGCGCCACTCCTGCATGCCCTCGTCGAGGTCTACCAGGAGCTCGGACACCGCGGTGGCGTCGGTGTCGTCGTCATAGACCTTCTTGAGCGCCTGCTGCATCCCGGCAGAGGCCTCATGCGGCGCGGTGACGTCGCGGTTCCTGATCTCGGCCGGCATGTCGTAGCCCTGGCCGGCCAGGTAGCGGACGAAGGAGTCGAACAGGGACGGCCGCGCCATCGCCGCCGAGATCCGCTCCCGTTCGGCGCTGCCCTGCGGGTACTGCGCCACCATCATCCGGTCCCGCCGGCCCAGGACGGCTTCCAGCTCGCGGAACTGCGCCGACTCGAACCCGCTTGAGGTGCCGAGCCAGTCCCGGAACCGGGTGAACTGGGTGGGCGTCATGGTCTCGAGCACGTCGAGCTGGGCGACCACGATCTTCAAGATGGCCAGCGTCCGCCGGAGCGTGCGCATGGCGTGCGTGGTGCTGCCGGACTCGAGTTCGGCCTGCAGCTTGCCGAACTCGTGCAGCAGCTGCTTGAACCACAGCTCGTAGATCTGGTGGATGACGATGAAGAGCATCTCGTCGTGCTCGCTGGACCTGGGCTGCTGCGCCGAGAGCAGCTGATCGAGCCGCAGGTAGCCAGAGTAGGTGACGGGTTCAGCCACGGCTCTGGCCGCCTTCGGTCCCGATGATGTCGCGGGCGGCGGCGGCGGCCGTCCAGACGTCGGTGAAACGCGTGGTGAGCGGGGACAGGCCGAACCGGAACCGGTCCGGGGTCCGGTAGTCGGTGACGATGTTCGCGCCGGCCAGCAGCTCGACGATCTGCTCGGCCCGCGGATGGCAGTACGTGACGTGGCCGCCGCGGCGGCTGCCGTCCCGCGGCGTGGCCAGCGCGCAGCCGAGCGGCTCCAGCCAGACCGCGCCCAGCCCGATGAGGTAGCTGGTCAGCCGCAGGCTCTTGGCGCGCATTCGGCCCAGGCCCGCCTCGAGCAGCAGCCGGGCGCCCTCTTCGACCGCGGCGGTGCCCGGGATGGAGGGTGTTCCCGTCATGAACTTGGCGATGCCGGCCGCCGGGTCGTACCTGGGGCCCATGGCGAACTGGTCGCGCTGGGAGAACCAGCCCCATATCGGCTGCCGCAGTACCTCCCGCAGCCGGGCCGAGACGTAGAGGAACGCGGGCGCGCCCGGGCCCGCGTTGAGGTACTTGTAGGTGCAGCCGACCGCCAGGTCCACGTCGCAGCGGTCGAGCTCCACGGGCACCGCGCCGACCGAGTGGCACAGATCCCAGAGCATCAGCGCGCCGGCCTGGTGCGCGATCTCGGTGACGGCCGCCATGTCGGCCAGGGCGCCGCTGCGGTAGGCCACGTGGGACAGGCTGACCAGCGCGGTGTCCTCGTCCACCGCGGCGCGCAGCTCGCCGGCATCCAGGCCCTGGTCCAGGTCGGTGTGGAGCATGCGCAGCTCCGCGTGGCGCTGGGCCGCGATTCCCTCGACCACGTAGCGGTCGCTGGGGAAGTTGTCCTGGTCGGTGACGATCACGTGCCGGCCGGGCCGAGCGTCGAGCGCCGCGCAGGCCAGCTTGTACAGGTTCACCGTGGTGTTGTCGGTCACCAGCACCTGGCCCGGCGCGGCGCCGGCCAGCTGGCCGACCAGGTCGCCCGCCCGGCCCGGCAGGTCCACCCAGTGATCCCACGACCTGGCCAGCGCCGTGCCCCACTCCTCGCGCAGGACCGCCTCCAGCCGCCGCAGCGTGGCCCGCGGGAGCGCGCCGAGCGAGTTGCCGTTCAGGTAGACCAGGGACGGGTCATCGAGCGCGAACCGGTCACGGAACCCGGCCAGCGGATCCGTCGCGTCCAGCTCCTCGGCGTACGCCCGCTCAGCAAGCACCTGGGACATACCGCACACCATAACTCCCAGCCCACGACTACTGGCTACCGTGCCGTGCTGGTCAGATGCAGTTGCCCTCCCTGGGCGCGGGTATCTGGCGCCCGTGCGGCCGCAGCAGCGCTTCGGCCAGGGTCAGCACGGTCTCCTCCAGCGAGCCGAGCTGGGTGGTCACGTCGCTGCGGGCGGCGTCGACGATCTTGGCCAGCGCGTCCTGGACGTCGCTGTAAACCGGCCGGGAGCGCAGCTCGTCGGCCAGCGGCTCGAGCTGGTCGGTCAGCTGCTCGCCCACCGCGTCGAGCCTGCCGCCGACCGCGGCCACCTGCTGGCCCAGCGACTCCAGCTTGCCGCTGACGTCGGTGAACCGCCCGCTCGCGGCCTGCAGCCTGCCGTCCAGGCTGCCGAACTTGTCGCCGAGGCCGTCGATCCTCGCGCCGACGCCTTCCAGCCTGCCGTCGAGCCCGTCGAGCCGGCCGCCGAGCGTACTGACCTTGCCGTCGACCGTGCCGAGCCTGCTGTCCAGCGCGCTGAGCTTGCTGTCGACCGGGCCGAGCCTGCCCGCCATCGTGCCGAGCTTGCCGTCGACCGAGGTGAGCCCCCGGCCGTGCTCTCCCAGCCTGCCGTCGAGCCGCTCCATCCTGGTGTCGAGCGCGCCGAGCTTGGTGTCGACGGCGACCAGCGCGGCCTCGGCCACGCCGATCCTGGCGTCGGTGGCGGCCATCGTGGTGCCGATCGCGCCGAGCTTGGTGTCGGTGGCGCCGAGCGTGTGGTCGATGGCGCTTACCCGGTCGTACTGGTCATCGAGGCGCTCGTCCAGGCGCTCCAGCCGGGTGTCCAGGGCGGCGACCCGGGCGTCGGTCGACCCGAGCTTCTCGTCGGCGGAGGTCAGCCGGGTGCCCAGCACCCCGAGCTTCTCGTCGGCGGAGGTCAGCCGGGTGTCCAGCGACCCCAGCGTGTCGTCGGTGTCCGCCAGCCGTTCGTCGAGCTGCTCGATCCGGCCGTGCACCACCTGGACCTGGCCGCCGAGCAGGTCTACCTGTCCGGCGACGCCGGCCATGGTGTCCGCCAGGCCGCCCACCTTGGCCGTGAGCGCGCCGAAGCCTGCCTCGGCGCCCCCCTTGACCGCCGAGATCTCCTTGTCCAGCTGGCTGGCCCGCTGGCCGAGGTCGGCCACGGCCTTGTCGAGCCGGCTGAACCGGCCCGCCGCCGATTCCATGTTCTGCTGCAGCTTGCTCACGTTCTGCTGCAGCCTGGTCAGCTGCTCGTCCTGCGCCCGCAGCGCCGCCATGGCCTGGCCGATGGTGTCGCACAGCAGCTGCAGCTGCGGCAGGGCATGCTCGACGTTCTCCGAGACGGTGCCCAGGTCGGCCCACAGCGAGTGCAGCTCGGCCACCGGCGCCACCTGGGCCTGGAGCACCTCGAGGTGCTCGGCGAGCGACTCGGCCCACTGGGGCGGCTTCTGCGCCGTCTGGTCAAGGTGCCGGCCCAGGCCGTCAAGCCGGTCCGTCAGGCCGGGAATCTCCTGCTCGCGCACCTCTTTGACCAGCCACTCGAGCCCTTCCATCCGCTGCCGGATATCCTCAAGCGCCCCGGCGTTGGACCACTGGTCGGCGACGTGGTCCTGTACCGTGCGGGCGAGCAGCTCACGCATGCGATCGGCGGCGCCCGGCTGGTGTCCGCGAAGCAGGATGTGGTTTCCCGGCTGATCCATGGTGCTCCTTCAGAAGGGATTGCCATCCCGGTGGCCGCCGGTTCGGTGCAGTCCGGCTGGTACCGGGGGACCGGTCAACTCTAGTAGCTTGTAGTAATCGAACGTGTGCAGAGAGCGAAAGAATCCGATTGCGGTCTCCGTGCTCGTTTGACGATCCCGCCCCCGGCCACTACTGTTCCGGATTAGCACTCACTGCTGTAGAGTGCTAATGCGACGAGGCAGTCTGGCACCCGCGACGGCAGGCAGCCGCGCTCGCCCTCTCTAGTAACTCACCATTAGCCTTTCCGGAGGGGGAGGTCAGATCGTGACGACCGCCACCAAGGTAGTTATCAAGCCGCTCGAAGACCGGATTGTGGTCCGCCCGCTTGAGGCGGAGCAGACCACAGCATCCGGGCTTGTGATCCCGGACACCGCCAAGGAGAAGCCCCAGGAGGGCGAAGTCCTTGCCGTTGGCCCGGGACGCTTCGACGATGCGGGAACCAAGCGCGTGCCGATCGACGTGAAGGTCGGCGACGTGGTCCTGTACAGCAAGTACGGCGGCACCGAGGTGAAGTACGCGGGCGAGGAGTACCTGGTGCTCTCCGCTCGCGATGTCCTCGCCGTCATCGACAAGTAGTAAAGCTACGGGCTCTGGCGGCAGGACGCCCGGCCGAGGGCCGAAGGTCCTGCCGCCGGGGCCCGTGAGCATGCCTGCCCGCGTGATGCGTCCGCGGCATGCCGACTGAGAACTCGATCCAACCGTAGGTTGAGGTAGTCAATGCCCAAGATCCTGGAGTTCGACGAGGACGCCCGCCGCTCGCTCGAGCGCGGCGTCAACAAGCTCGCCGACGTCGTGAAGGTGACGCTAGGCCCGCGTGGCCGCAACGTCGTGATCGACAAGAAATGGGGCGCTCCCACCATCACCAACGACGGCGTGACCGTCGCCAAGGAGGTGGAGCTGGAGGACCCGTACGAGAACCTGGGAGCCCAGCTCGCCAAGGAAGTCGCCACCAAGACCAATGACATCGCCGGGGACGGCACGACCACGGCGACGGTCCTGGCTCAGGCGATGGTGCGCCACGGCCTGCGCTCGGTAGCGGCCGGCGCCAACCCGATGGACCTCAAGCGCGGCGTCGACGCCGCCGCCGCCGAGGTGTCCAAGCGACTGCTCGATGCCGCGCGTGACGTGGAGGAGCAGACCGAGATCGCGCACGTCGCGACGATCTCCGCGCAGGACGAGAAGATCGGCGAGCTGATCGCCGAGGCGTTCAGCAAGGTCGGCAAGGACGGTGTCATCACCGTCGAGGAATCGCCGACGATGGGGCTCGAGCTGGAGTTCACCGAGGGCCTCCAGTTCGACAAGGGCTACATCTCGCCGTACTTCATCACCGACTCCGAGCGTCTCGAGGCGGTCCTCGAGGACGCGTACGTCCTGATCCACCAGGGCAAGATCTCCTCGATGACCGACTTCCTGCCGCTGCTCGAGAAGATCGTGCAGGGCAAGCGGCCGCTGCTGGTGATCGCCGAGGACGTCGAGGGCGAGGCGCTGGCCACCCTCGTGGTGAACAAGATCCGCGGCCTGCTCAACGTGGTGGCCGTGAAGGCGCCTGGGTTCGGTGACCGCCGCAAGGCCATGCTGGCCGACATCGCGACGCTGACCGGCGGCACCGTGATCACCGACGAGCTCGGCATGAAGCTGGAGTCGGTCGAGCTGGATAGCCTGGGCCGCGCCCGCCGTATCGTCGTCACCAAGGACGACACCACGGTCGTGGACGGGGCCGGCGACAAGTCGGAGATCGAGGACCGGATCAGGCAGATCCGCAACGAGATCGAGAACACCGACTCCGACTGGGACCGGGAGAAGCTGCAGGAGCGGCTGGCCAAGCTGTCCGGCGGTGTCTCGGTCCTGCGCGTCGGCGCCGCGACCGAGGTGGAGCTCAAGGAGAAGAAGCACCGCCTTGAGGACGCCATCTCCGCCACCCGGGCGGCCATCGAGGAGGGCGTCATCGCCGGCGGCGGCAGCGCCCTGGTGCACGTCGCCGGCGGGCTCGACGACCTGGGCCGCAAGGGTGACGAGGCGACCGGCGTGCTGGTCGTCAAGCGCGCCCTGACCGAGCCGGCCCGCTGGATCGCGCTGAACGCGGGCCAGGAGGGTTCGGTCGTGGTCGCCAAGATCGCCACCCTGCCCGCCGGGCATGGTTACAACGCGGCCACCGGCGAGTACGGCGACCTGATTGCCCAGGGCGTCATCGACCCGGTGAAGGTAACCAGGTCCGCCGTCCAGAACGCGGCGTCGATCGCCGGCATGCTGCTGACCACCGAGACCCTGGTGGTCGAGAAGCCGGAGGAGAAGGAGGCCCCCGCGGCCAACGGCCACGGGCACAGCCACCCGCACTAAGTCCCGGCCGCCGCGCCCGGCCTCACCGGGCGCACCGCGGCCAGGCTCGCCCTGGCGATGAAAGCCGGGTTCCAGCACGCTGGAACCCGGCTTTCATGCTGTTCCGCGCCGCTCCTCGCGGGCGGCCCGCGGCGGCAGGCGAGGGTCTTGCTGGCCAGCCTGCCCGCTGGCCCCCGCGGCCAACGGCCACGGGCACAGCCACCCGCCTGAGATACCAGGCAAACGCCAAACACGGGGCCAACAGCACTGTGGCCCCGCGTTTGTTGTCTGGCGGCCCCATGGCTGACAGGGGCACCCCATAAGATGGGTGTACTCCGCTGCTACTCCCGGTGAAGGTGCCTTGGCATCCTCCCCCGCCGGAAGGCGGGGGATTCCAGCCGCTCACATCCTGGTCAGGAGGCAAGCAGTTGAGGTTCGCGGTTCGCAGGCCCGGTATCCCGGAAGCCTCCCCGCGCAGTCACCGCATGCCCTGCGGCGATGTTCCTGGACATGCAACCACGCTAGCGGCAAGGTACGACATTTTCGCGCCGCGAGGAGGGACTGGCGAATTCGATGACTGACGAACCTCAGGCAGAGGACGGCAAGTTCGCTCCCGTCGGCCTGACCTATGACGATGTGCTCCTGCTGCCCGCCCACTCCGCGGTGCTGCCGAGCGAGGCGGACACGACCACCAGGATCACGCGGCGTTACCGGCTCCGCGTCCCGCTGGTGTCGGCGTCGATGGACACCGTGACCGAGGCCCGGATGGCGATCGCCATGGCCCGCCAGGGCGGCGTCGGAGTGCTGCACCGCAACCTGTCGGTGGAGGAGCAGGCGCAGCAGGTGGACATGGTCAAGCGGTCCGAGGCGGGCATGATCACCGACCCGGTGACCTGCGGGCCCGATGCCACCATCGCGGACGTGGACCGGCTGTGCGGCCGCTACCGGATCTCCGGCGTGCCGGTGACCGGCCCGGACGGCGTGCTGGTCGGCATCGTCACCAATCGCGACATCAGGTTCGAGACCGACCACAGCCGCCGGGTGGCCGAGGTGATGACGCGGATGCCCCTGGTCACCGCCCCGGTGGGGGTGGCGCAGGAGGAGGCGCTGCGGCTGCTGCGGCAGCACAAGGTGGAAAAGCTGCCGCTGGTCGACGAGGCGGGCCGGCTGCGCGGGCTGATCACCGTCAAGGACTTCACCAAGAGCGAGAAGTTCCCGCACGCGACCAAGGACCCGGCCGGCCGGCTCGTGGTCGGGGCCGCGGTGGGGGTCGGCGAGGACGCCAAGCGCCGCGCCCAGGCGCTGATCGAAGCCGGCGTGGACTTCCTGGTGGTGGATACCGCGCACGGGCACGCGCAGGCCGTCCTGGACATGGTCCGGCAGATCAAGGCCAACTCCGACATCGAGGTGATCGGCGGCAACGTGGCCACCCGGGCGGGCGCGCAGGCCCTGGTGGACGCCGGTGCGGACGGCATCAAGGTGGGCGTCGGGCCGGGCTCGATCTGCACCACCCGGGTGGTGGCGGGCGTGGGCGTGCCGCAGGTCACGGCGATCTACGAGGCGGCCCAGGCGGCCCGGCCGGCCGGCGTGCCGGTGGTCGGTGACGGCGGCCTGCAGTACTCGGGCGACATCGCCAAGGCCATCGCCGCCGGCGCGGACACCGTGATGCTGGGCAGCCTGCTCGCCGGGTGCGAGGAGAGCCCGGGCGAGATGGTCTTCATCAACGGCAAGCAGTACAAGCTCTACCGGGGCATGGGCTCGCTCGGCGCCATGCGGAACCGGGAGCGCGGCCGCTCCTACTCCAAGGACCGGTACTTCCAGGACGACGTGCTGCGCGAGGACAAGCTGGTGCCGGAGGGCATCGAGGGACAGGTGCCCTACCGCGGCCCGCTGTCCGCGGTGGCCGGCCAGCTCGTCGGCGGCCTGCGCGCGGCCATGGGCTACTGCGGCGCCCGGACCATCGCCGACCTGCAGGAGGCGCGGTTCATCCAGATCACCGCGGCCGGCCTGACCGAGAGCCACCCGCACGACGTCAAGATGACCGTCGAGGCGCCCAACTACGGCGGCCGCCCGGGCCGGGACGGGACAGCCCAGTGACCCGGGCAGACACGAGAACCGGAGACAGATGACCGACGTGGAGATCGGCCGGGGCAAGACCGGAAGAAGAGCGTATTGGCTCAGCGAGATCGGCATCGTGCCGGCCCGCCGGACGCGGGACCCGGAGGAGGTGTCGATCGCCTGGCAGATCGACGCCTACCGGTTCGAGCTGCCGCTGATGGCCTGCCCGATGGACAGCGTCGTCTCGCCCGGCACCGCGATCGAGATCGGCCGCCTGGGCGGGCTGGCGGTGCTCGACCTGGAAGGGCTGTGGGCCAGGTACGAGGACCCGGAGCCGCTGCTCGCCGAGGTGACCGAGCTCGACGAGCAGGCGGCCACCCGGCGGCTGCAGGCCATGTACGCCGAACCGATCTCCGAGGATCTCATCGGGCGCCGGATCGAGGAGATCGCCAGGACCGGGGTGACCACCGCCGCCCGCCTGTCGCCGCAGCGCACCGCGCGGTACGCCAAGGCGGTCGTCGACGCGGGCGTGGACATCTTCGTGATCCGCGGGACCACGGTGTCGGCCGAGCACGTCTCCGGCCGGGCCGAGCCGCTGAACCTGAAGCAGTTCATCTACGAGCTCGACGTCCCCGTGGTGGTCGGCGGCTGCGCGACCTACACGGCCGCACTGCACCTGATGCGGACCGGGGCCGCCGGGGTGCTGGTCGGCTTCGGCGGCGGCTCCGGCCACACCACCGTGAAGGTGCTCGGCGTGGCGGTGCCGATGGCCACCGCGATCGCCGACGTGGCCGCGGCGCGGCGTGACTACCTGGACGAGTCCGGCGGGCGCTACGTCCACGTGATCGCGGACGGGTCCATGACCAGCAGCGGCGACATCGCCAAGGCGCTGGCCATCGGCGCCGACGCGGTCATGGTGGGCTCGCCGCTGGCCCGGGCGGCCGAGGCGCCCGGCTGCGGCTTCCACTGGGGCAGCGAGGCCAACCACACCGAGCTGCCCCGGGGCGCCCGGGTCCGCGTCGGGACGATCGGCACGCTGGAGCAGATCCTGCACGGCCCGTCGACCGTCCCGGACGGCTCGATGAACCTGATGGGCGCGCTCCGCCGCACGATGGCCACGGCGGGCTACTCCGACCTGAAGGAGTTCCAGCGGGTCGAGGTGGTCGTCGCCGATTCCGGCCTGCCCGGCGGCCGCCGCTAGACTCCTGCGCATGGCTCAGCCCCAGTCCGGGTCGGCACTGTCCAGGCCGGCACAGTCCAGGTCGGCGCCGTCCAGGTCGGCGCCGTCGAGGCTTCGCGTCCTCTCCGGCATCCAGCCCACCGCCGATTCCTTCCACCTCGGCAACTATCTCGGCGCGCTGCGCCAGTGGGTGGCGCTGCAGGACAGCTACGACGCCTTCTACTGCGTGGTCGACCTGCACGCCATCACGGTGCCGCAGGACCCGGCGCTGCTGTCCCGGCGGACCAGGATCGCCGCCGCCCAGCTGCTCGGCGCCGGGCTCGACCCGGACCGGTGCACGCTGTTCGTGCAGAGCCACGTGCCCGAGCACGCCGAGCTGGCCTGGGTGCTCGGCTGCCTGACCGGGTTCGGCGAGGCCAGCCGGATGATCCAGTTCAAGGACAAGTCGGCCAAGGAGGGCCAGGACCAGGCCTCGGTCGGCCTGTTCACCTACCCGATCCTGCAGGCCGCGGATATCCTGCTCTACCAGGCCGACCAGGTGCCGGTGGGCGAGGACCAGCGGCAGCACCTCGAGCTCAGCCGGGCCCTGGCCCAGCGGTTCAACCACCGGTACGGCCAGACGTTCGTGATCCCGCAGCCGTACATCCTGGCCGACGTGGCCAAGATCTACGACCTGCAGGACCCGGCGGCCAAGATGAGTAAGTCGTCCTCGTCCCCGCAGGGCATCATCGACGTCCTGGACGACCCGGCGGTGATCCGCAGGAAGATCGCCCGGGCGGTCACCGACACCGGCTCGGAGGTCCGCGCTGACGCCGAGGCCAAGCCGGGCGTGACCAACCTGCTGCGGATTTACTCGGCGCTGTCCGGCGAGCCGGTGGCCACCCTGGAGGCCAAGTACGCCGGCGCGGGCTACGGCGCATTCAAGAAGGACCTGGCCGAACTGGTGGTGGCCAGCTTCGCCTCGATCCGGGAGCGGACCGAGGCGATCCTCGCCGACGAGGCGGGGCTCGACCGGCTGCTCGCCGAGGGCGCCGCCCGGGCGCGCCGGGTCGCCGGGCAGACCATGACGGCCGTCCGCGATCACATGGGCCTCCTCCAGCCCCGCCCATAACCCCCGCCCCCGCCCGGCCCCGCCCCACCGCCCGGCCCCGGAACCATGATCATGTGTAGTCAGGCGTCATTTCTGGCACCTTCTTGCACACGATCCCGGACCAGGGCGGCCAGAGGCGGAGAAGCGGCTAGGGGCGGCCGGCGGGCGGACGCTGGCGGCGGCTGTAAGCGAAGCCGAACCCCGCGGCGAGCAGCGCCACGCCGCTGAACCCGGCCGCGGCGAGCACCGACGGGCCGGAGGCCACCTGGTCCCGCCGGGCCGCCTGCTGGGCGGTGGCCGCCGGCCGGGGCGCGGCCGGCCGCGCCGCCCCCACCAGCGTACCCACCGGCCTGACCTTGCCGTCGACGGCGAAACCCCAGTTCAGCAGGCTCTTGCCCGCGTCGATCTCGGTCAGCGCGGGGCAGTGCAGCAGGGTCACGATCAGCGTGACGCCGTGCCGGCTGGCCATCCCCACGTAGGTGGCGCCTGCCGCCCTGGTCCAGCCGATCTTCCCGCCGATCGCGCCCGGATAGGTTGTCAGCAGCGAGTTCTGGTTCCACAGGCCGACCGACTTCTTCTTGCTGATCCGGAACTGCGCGCTGGTCGTCTGGTCGTACTTCAGGAAGGCCGGCATCTGCAGCGCCCGCCGGGCGATCAGCGCCAGGTCGTAGGCGGAGCTGTGCTGGCCGGGGGCGTCCAGCCCGTTGGGCGTGACCGCCACTGTGTCGTCGGCCTGCAGGTGCCTGGCCTCCGCGTTGATCACCGCCATGCCCTGGCTGAGCGAGCCGGTCGCCTGGGCCAGCGCCATCGCGGCGTCGTTGGCGGAGATCGTCAGCAGCGCGGTGAACAGGTCGGAGACCTTGTAGGTGTGCCCGGCCAGCAGCCCGACAATGTTCGGCGACACCTTGGTGGCCTGCTTGCTCGCCGCCACCATGGCGTTCGGGTTGAGCACGGAGATGAGCGAGATCGCGGTGAGCACCTTGAGCGTGCTGGCCGGCCGGTACCAGCCGTGCGGGTCTCTGGCCGCGAGCACCTGGCCGGTCCCGGCGTCGGCGATGACCCACGCCGAGGCCTTCACCTTCGGCAGCCGCGGGACCGAACCCGACGGGTAGTTGACGACCACGCCCCGGCTGGCCAGCTGCGCCCCGCCGGTGGCCGCGGGGCCGGTGGCCGCGGGGCCGGTGGCCGCGGAGGACACCGCGGGGGACGCGGCGGCCGGAGCGACGGCCGCGACGACGGCCAGCACCGCCCCCGCGGCGGCCAGCGCGGTCCGCGGGGCCAAGGAAGCCAACCGGCCGAACCCGTCCAGCATGAGAATCCCGCTCTCCTCCCGCAGGTCGCCCGCACGCTCCGCAGTAACCTGAGCACATGGAACGCACGTCCGAGTCAGGGCTTCCCGTCGATCCCGTCTACGACCCAAGCAAGCTTACGGATTTCCGGCCCGAAGAAAAGCTCGGCAGGCCGGGAGAGTATCCGTTTACTCGCGGAGTGTATCCGCGGATGTACGTGGACCGGCCCTGGACGATGCGCCAGTACGCCGGGTTCGCCACCGCCCAGGAGTCCAACCGCCGCTACCATGAGCTGATCGAGGCGGGTACCACCGGGCTGTCGGTCGCCTTCGACCTGCCTACCCAGATGGGCTATGACTCCGACGCCCGGGTCGCGCACGGCGAGGTGGGCAAGGTCGGCGTGGCCATCGACAGCATCGACGACATGCGCACGCTCTTCGGCGGCATCCCGCTGGGGGAGGTGTCCACCTCGATGACGATCAACGCGCCCGCCGCCGTGCTGCTGCTGATGTACCAGACGGTCGGCGAGGAGCAGGGCGTCCGCCCGGACAAGCTCACCGGCACGATCCAGAACGACGTGCTCAAGGAGTACATCGCCCGCGGCACCTATATCTACCCGCCCCGCCCGTCGCTGCGCCTGGTCGCCGACACCTTCGCCTACTGCCGCGCCGAGCTGCCCAAGTGGAACACGATCTCCATCTCCGGGTACCACATGGCCGAGGCGGGTGCCACGCCGGTGCAGGAGATCGCGTTCACGCTGGCCAACGCCAAGGAGTACATCAGGGCCGCACTGGCATCCGGCCTCGCCGTGGACGAGTTCGGTCCCCGGCTGTCCTTCTTCTTCGTCGCGCGGACCACGCTGCTCGAGGAGGTCGCGAAGTTCCGCGCCGCGCGGCGGCTCTGGGCCCGCATCATGAAGGACGAGTTCAAGGCCGCCGATCCCCGGTCGCAGATGCTGCGCTTCCACACCCAGACGGCCGGCGTGCAGCTCACCGCGCAGCAACCGGAGGTGAACCTGATCCGGGTGAGCCTGCAGGCCCTGGCGGCGGTCCTCGGCGGGACCCAGTCGCTGCACACGAACTCCTTCGACGAGGCGCTCGCGCTGCCCAGCGCCAAGGCGGCCCGGCTGGCGCTGCGCACCCAGCAGGTCATCGCGTACGAGAGCGACCTGACCGCGACGGCGGACCCGTTCGCGGGCTCCTACGCGATCGAGTCGATGACCGATGAGATCGAGGCGGCCGCGGCAGATCTGATGGACCGCATCGAGGAAATGGGCGGCGCCGCCGCGGCGATCGAGCGCGGTTTCCAGAAATCGGAGATCGAGGGCGCGGCATACCAGGTGGCGCGGGAAATCGACGAGGGCGAGCGTATTGTCATTGGCGTAAACAAATTTACCGTCAATGACGAGGAGCCGTATCAGCCGCTCCGTGGCGACCCGTCCATTGAGGCGGCGCAGGTGGCCCGGCTGGCCCGGCTGCGCGAGGCGCGCGACCAGGCCGCGGCGAACCGCGCGATTTCCGCCCTCAAAACGGCCGCGGAAGGCACCGGCAACGTCCTTTACCCGCTCCGGGACGCACTGCGCGCCGATGCCACACTGGGTGAAGTCTGCGATGCGCTGCGAGATGTCTGGGGCGAGTATCAGCCCGGGGAAATGTGATAGTTGAACGATTTCGGGCACGGAGCAGCAAGCACGGAGGCCGGGCATGGCTATCGAGTGGAACCCTTCGCGCGGCGCGACCCTCGGCGTTGAATGGGAGGTCCAGCTGATCGACGCCGAGACCAGGCTGCTCCGCCAGGAAGCCGGGAAGCTGCTCGATCAGCTGCCCGCGGTCGGCGATACCGGGGAGCACCCGCGAGTCCGCCACGAGCTGATGCAGTCCACTCTTGAGCTAGTCACCGGCATTTGCAGTACCGTCTCCGAGGCAAAAGACGACCTCACGGTAACGATCACCGAACTCCAGCGGCTGGCGGCGGAGCACGGTATCCTATTGGCATGCGCCGGGACTCACCCGGTGAGTGACTGGCGGGACGCGACGATGGCGCCCGTCCAGCGCTATGCGGAGCTTGTCGAGCAGATGCAGTGGCTTGCCCGCCGGATTCAGACCTTCGGCGTGCATGTTCATGTGGGGATTCGCGACGGGCGCAAGGCGATTCCGATCGTCAATGCACTGGCCGCCTACCTGCCGCATTTTCTCGCCATTACCGCGTCGAGCCCGTTCTGGTGCGGGTACGACACGGGCCTTGCCTCCAGCAGGTCGGTGACATTCGGCGCGCTGCCGACGGCGGGTCCGCCGCACCGGCTGGCGAACTGGGAACAGTTCGAGGACTACATGGACACCCTGCTCCGCGCGGGGACCATTCGCAGCATCAAGGAGGTCTGGTGGGACATCCGGCCGCACCCGGACTTCGGCACCGTCGAGATCCGCATGTCCGACGGTGTACCCACGCTGCGCGAGGTCGGCATGGTCGCGGCGCTGTCCCAGTGCCTGGTCCAGCTGTTCGACGCCCAGCTGGACCGCGGCTACACGCTGCCGTGCCCGTCGTCGTGGGTGGTCAGGGACAACAAGTGGCGTGCCACCCGGTACGGGCTGGACGCGATCGTGATCACTGACGAGGCCGGCGCCA
>WNGG01003617.1_pt1 | contig 24282 bp, 19 predicted proteins | sample 5400661 | NCBI WGS metagenome assembly WNGG01 (sample SAMN13153372, study PRJNA577476) | soil metagenome | isolation source: 100 cm soil or saprolite under Garry oak tree replicate 1 | place: USA:California | collected 2016-06-15
ATCCACACGGTCAGCGACGTGCGGGATGTGCTGCAGACAGCACTAGAGTCGGCCAGCGCCGGCAGGGCAACAGCCGCGGCGGCCTGACGGCCCGCCGGGTCTGATCACCCCGCCGGGCCTGACCTGACCCCGGGCCGGGCCTGACCGGCCCGGCGGGGCCTGACCGGCCCGGCGGGCTAATTGCCGTAGGTGCCGAGCCGCGGCGGGGTGGCACTACCATCGAAATATGGTCAGCTATCGGCTCAGCGAAGAGCACGAGGCGCTGCGCGCGACGGTGGAGGAGTTCGCTCGCGATGTTGTCGCGCCAGTGATCGGCGGATTTTACGAGCGCTGCGAGTTCCCCTACGACATTGTGGCTCGGATGGGAAAGATGGGCCTTTTCGGCTTGCCTTTCCCCGAGGAATACGGGGGAATGGGCGGCGACTACTTCGCGCTTTGCCTGGCACTGCATGAGCTGGCCCGGGTGGATTCGTCGGTGGCGATCACCTTGGAGGCCGGCGTATCGCTGGGCGCGATGCCGATCTATCGATTCGGCACCGCGGACCAGAAGCACGAGTGGCTGCCGAGGCTTTGCACCGGTGAACGGCTCGCCGCGTTCGGGCTTACCGAGCCTGGCGGCGGATCGGATGTGGCCGGTGGGATGCTGACGACGGCCAGGCTGGACGGCGGCCAATGGGTGGTCGACGGCACCAAGGCCTTTATCACCAACGCGGGAACGACCATCACCGAGCTTGTCACCGTCCTTGCCGTCACCGGCGACCGGCCGGGCGGCGGCAAGGAGATCTCATCGATCGTGGTACCAACTCACACACCCGGATTCACCGTGGGCCAGAAATACTCAAAGGTCGGATGGTCGGCGTCGGATACCCGCGAGCTGTCGTTCGCCTCCTGCCGGGTGCCCGAAGATCACCTGCTCGGTCCGCGCGGTCGCGGCTACGCCCAGTTCCTGAGCATCCTGGACGAAGGCCGGGTCGCGATCGCTGCGCTCGCGGCCGGGCTAGCGCAGGGCTGCGTCGACGAGAGCCTGCGTTACGCTGGTCAGCGTGCGGCGTTTGGCCACCGGATTGGCTCCTACCAGGCCATCCAGTTCAAAATCGCCGACATGGAGGCTAGGGCGGCAACTGCGCGGCTGGCCTGGTATGAGGCGGCAGCAAGGCTGACCGCAGGTGAGCCGTTCAAGAAAGAGGCGGCGATCGCCAAGCTCACCGCGTCGAATGCGGCGATGGACAACGCACGCGACGCGACTCAGATTTTCGGCGGGTACGGATTCATGAACGAGTTTGCGGTTGGACGCTTCTACCGCGACGCGAAGGTCCTTGAGATTGGTGAGGGAACGTCGGAGGTTCAGCGGATGATAATCGCCCGCGAACTCGGCCTGCCCGGCGGCCACGCGGCAGCTTAGAGCCATCAATTGGGCGCCGCGGGAGTCATCGCGGCGGGATACTTCCTGGCGAATGCCGCGACCGAGTTGTGCCTGATCGCTGACCACAGCGCCGCGCATCTCGTGGCGTCGAGGTAGACGACACTCTGCCCGTCCTCCCACCCGAGGCCACGCACCGGCGCGGTCAGGAAGGTGACATCGCGGCCGCGGATGTTGTGCAGTTGCAGGGCGAGCGAGCGCATCTTCGCGCGGGTGAATGTGGCATCGACGCTGAGCGCGTGGGTCAAGGCATCGAGCAGGCGGTATAGCGCCAGCGGGTCAGTCAGGACGTGTTCGGCGGCGGTCTTGGCGAAGATCGCGCGGATGAGGTTCTGCTGGCGTTGGGCGCGGCTCAGATCACCTTGCGGGAGTCCGTCGCGCTGCCGCACATAGGCCAGGGCCTGCGCCGGGGTCAACCGGTTGAGTCCCTGGTGGAACGTCACGTTCCCGCTGGCCGTCTGGCGAGCGATCTCGACATCGACGCCGCCTAGCGCCTGTACCATCGCGCGGAAGCCTTGGAAATCGATCACCGCGTAGTGGTTGATGCGCACATGGGTCATGTGCTCGACAGTCGCGATCATCAATGGCGGGCCGCCGAGCGACAGGGCGGCATTGACCTTCATCATGCCGTGGCCGGGAACGCGGACCCAGGAATCACGCGGGATAGAAATCAAGGATGCCGTTCGCCGGTCCGCGTCGATGTGCACCAGCATGAGGAGGTCGCTGCGTTGCTCGCCGGGCTGAAACGGCCTGCTCACCGCTCCTACGCCGGTCGTCGGCGTGGCGGAGCGGATGTCGGAGCCTGCTAGCAGGATCGTCATGGCATGCCGGCTCGCCGCGGGCATTACCGGCCGGGCAGAATCAGTCAGCCCTCGAAACACGTGTGGAATCGTCCGGACGCTGCTCGTCAGCCGGTTGATGATCGTGTATCCGCCGACGATCGCGATGCAGAGCAGGGCGAGCACGCAGGCAGCCACCCCGATGGCGACGCGGATACCATGCCGTCTCCTGCGGCCACGGCGCTCGGTTTCCGACCCTTCCGGCAACTCGGCCCAGATGGGCTCGCCGCGGTCGTGGCCATCAGACATTGGGTGCTCCTGATCTTGCAACGACAGCACGGCTCATGACAGCACGGCTCATGACAGCACGGCTCATGACAGCGCGGCGTGGCTCGGCTCGGTTGGCAATTCACCATCCGGAACCTCACCTTCTGCGCCTTCACCGTCTGCGACTTCACCGACTGCGACGTCGCCGTCGTGGCTGTGGCGTGCGAAGTGCCCGCCGTCTGTGACCCCGCCGTCGTGGCCCTGGCTGGCGAACTGCCCGCCGTCGCAGCCTTCGCTATCGGCGCCCTGGCCGGCGACGTGCACGCCCTCTGCCATCTCCGCGGTCAGGCTCTGGGCGGTTAGCTGCTCGCCATCCGGCGTTTCCCGAGTCTGGGCGGAATCGTGCTCGCGCAGCCGGTAACGCCGGTAGCCGTAGTAGCCGTAGCCGTATTCTGGATGCCGCCCGCCGGGCGCCATGCTCAGCACGCTGCCGAGGATCGGGCTCCCCACGGCGGCAAGCGCTTCCGCGGCTCGCCGTACGTGGTCGATGCGCGTCTTGCCGTACCGGACGATGAAGATGACGCCGTCACAGGCCGGTGCGGCCGCCACCGCGTCAGCGAATGGCAGCACGGGCGGTGCGTCGACCAAGACAATGTCGTATTCCCTGCGCAGCCGTTCCACCAACTGCCTCATTCGCTGTGAACCGAGCAAGTCGCTGGGGTTCGGCGGCGGCGGACCGCTCGCGAGCACGGTGAACTCTTCGTCACCCCATATCTGAACCGTGTCCTCGATAGCGGTCCGGCCGAGCAAAATGTCCGTCAGGCCCACGCCGTTCGGCAATCCGAGGTAACCAGCGGCCCGCGGTCGGCGCAGGTCTGCTTCGACCACGATGACCCGCTTGCCCGCCTGCGCAAGTGTTATCGCGAGGTTGCATACGGTTGAACTCTTGCCCTCCTCGGGTAGGGCGCTGGTGAACATGAGTACCCTGTGCGGCACATCAATGTCGATGAACTGCAGGTTGGTGCATATCTTGCGGAAGGCCTCCACGCGGCGGCCGAAAGCCTTGCCGTCGGTCACGAGCGGATGCTTTCGCGCGGCCGGAGTGAATGGAATCGTGCCCATTACTGGCTTTTCTGCCGTTGTCGTGGACAGCTGATCGACCGACTTGATCGTGGTGTCCAATGAGCGCTTGGCGGCAGTGAGGCCGATCCCGAGTAGCAGGCCAAGCGCGCTCGCCACGCCGACATTTCTGGATCGGTTGGGTGAGACGGGGCGGGAGGGCAGCTCGGCCGGCGCCACGACCGTAACCTTCACGGTCGGTTTCCCGCCACCGGGTGGGCGCTCAAGCACAGACACGAGCTTCACGAACTGCCTGCCGACAGAGGCGGCGATCCGCTGCGCCCGCCCGGCCGAAGAATCGGTGACGGTGGCTGTCAGAAGCACCGTCTGCGGGATGGGGCGCGTGCTGATCTCGGCAGCGAGGTGAGCCGCGGTCATATTCAGGCCGAGGTCGGTGACCACAGTCCGGGCAAGCATTGGGCCGCCAAGCAGGTCGGCATAGGACTGGACCTCCTGCTGCGAGAGCAGGGAGCCCTGATAGGCGGTGATCGGGTCGCTCGTCTTCGCCTGGGCAGAGACATAAAGTGTCACGCTTGAGGCGTACATCGGCGTCATTCGTGCGGTCAGCATCGAGCTGACTGCTGCCGAGAGCAGTGTGACAAATGTGATCAGCTTCCAGTGATCGCGTAGCAACTGGAAGAAGTTCCGCAGGTCCACAGCAATCTGCTTCCTGTCTCGGCGGCTATCAGCGTGCTGCTTGGTCGGCTATCCGCCGGCCGCTTGGTGGGTTATCCGCTGGCTGCTTGGTCGTCTATCCGCTGGCTGTCCACCGGCTTCTGGCGCTTGTCTGCCTGCTATCTGGTTCCCGTGTTCCGGCCCGGCCGGTCCGCCTGCTTGCCTCCTTACCTGCGCCATTGGCATCGTTAGTCACGACTAGTTTCTACCTGATTACTGAGGGTAACGTAAACATCATATTCGGGGGTCCGCGACGGCGCGCCTACGCCGCGCTCGGGATGGCCAGGGACGGGGGTCTGCGTGCGGGGGGACGTGCGGCCGGGCGGCGGGCATGCGGTTCGCGCTCACGGTGAGACGCGGCTGGATGGCGGGCTCAGTGTTGGCGCTCACGGTGAGACGCGGCTGGATGGCGGGCTCAGTGTTGGCGCTCACGGCCAGGCCCGGGCGGATGGCGGGCCCAGCGTTCGGGCACACGGCCAGGCTCGGTACGGCACGCCTGGTCGGCGGGCGCGAAGTAGCCAGGCGGGCAGGCGCTGGGCACGGCCAGCCGTGGAGGTGGCCTACGACGCGACCGTCTGGTTCTTCGGGCTGCTCACGTCCGTTTCTGTGGCTGGCGACCTTGGTGCTGGCGCCGTCATGAAGGCCGCGGCGCGAATCGCGCTGGCCGCGTGCTTGCTGGCTGCAGGAGCCGGCTTGCTCGCCGGGCTTTACCGACGCCGGTACCTGCGGGGCAGCTTCGATGAAGTCGCACGGGTGCTCGCCGCGGCCTGTGCCACTGGCCTGTTGGTTGCCGTCACCGGACCATTGTTCATGCCGGGTAGGCAAGCTCAGCTCGCGACGGTGGCAGGCGCCGCCGCGTTCGCGCTTCCCGCCATGCTCGGTGCAAGGTACGTCGCCTTCGCTGCGCAGGATCGGTCCCGCGCGCCCGCGTCCTCTGCCGTGAAGATCATCATTTTTGGGGCGGGCAGCGCGGGCACCCAGCTCGTTCACCGGCTGATGGGCCAGCCGGACTCCGAGTACCAGCCGGTGGCCCTTCTTGACGACGATCCAGCAAAGCACAAGCTGCGAATCCGGGGTGTCCCGGTCCTTGGTGGCCGGGACAGGATCGCCGAGGTAGCCGACGACACCGGGGCCAGGGTGTTGGTGATCGCGATCGCCAGGGCAAGCGGCACCGTCATCCCCGACCTGGCCGCGGCAGCGGAGAACTGCGGGCTCACACCGAAAGTGATCCCATCGGTCAGGGAACTGCTCAGTGGCGGCGCGCGCATCGACGGCGTGCGTGACCCGCGGATCAGCGATCTGCTCGGCCGACGGCCAGTGGAAACCGATGTCGGCGGGGTGTCCGGGTATTTCGCTGGCAAGCGGATCCTGGTCACCGGCGCGGGCGGCTCGATCGGCTCGGAACTCTGCCGCCAGCTGAGCCTGCTGAACCCGGCAGAACTGATCATGCTGGACCGCGACGAGTCGGCGCTGCACGCTGTCCAGCTGAGGTTGCACGGCCGCGCGCTGCTCGACTCCGATGAGGTGGCGCTCGCCGACATCAGGGATCCTCGCCGGGTCACAGAGGTCTTCAAGCGATTCCGGCCGCACGTCGTGTTCCACGCGGCTGCGCTCAAACACCTGCCGCTGCTTGAGCGGTATCCCGCAGAAGCCCTGAAGACCAACGTCTGGGGCAGCCTCACCGTGCTTGAGGCGGCGGCAGCGTGTGGAGTCGAGTCGTTCGTGAACATCTCGACCGACAAGGCGGCCGACCCCGTGAGCGTGCTCGGCTATTCCAAGCGCATCGCGGAGCGACTCACCGCCTACCTGTCCGGCCGGGCGGAAGGAACCTACCTGAGTGTCCGTTTCGGAAACGTGCTCGGCAGCCGCGGCTCTGTGCTCACCGCCCTGTCCTCGCAGATCGCTGTCGGCGGCCCGGTCACGGTGACGCATCCGGAGGTTAGCCGCTACTTCATGACCGTCGGCGAGGCGGTACAGCTCGTGCTTCAGGCAGCAGTGATCGGATGCGACGGCGAAGTCCTCGTGCTTGACATGGGAGGACAAGTGCGAATCGCCGACATCGCGCGAAGGCTCGCGGCGAGCGCACCTGGCGAGATCGAGATCGTTTACACGGGCCTGCGGCCAGGCGAAAAGCTCGCGGAGGACCTGCTGGGCAGTGGCGAGGTGGACAGGCGGCCGTACCACCCGCTGATAGGTCACGTTCCTGTGCCACCGTTGCCGCCGAGCAGCATCACCTGGCTCAACCCCGATGTCGATCCTGGGGAGCTGCGCGCGGCTCTGGCCGCATGTGCGGGCGCCCACGACGTGCGCGACCGATCGGCGGCTTCGACCCAGCCCACGCTGGCTCCCTCCGGCGCCAGCGGATGCTTACCCGGCCCGCGGCGCGGCCACGGCATCGTCGGCTGCCACAGCGCTACAGGGGCAAGCGGCTTCTCGACCTGGTTCTGCTCTGCCTTGCGGCTCTCCCGGCACTGGCAGTCGGCATGCTCGGTGCAGGCGCGATCTTGCTCGAAGACGGTCGGCCCGTGCTTTTCCGTCAGGTTCGGGCAGGCCGGGACGGTATGCCATTCGTTCTGCTGAAGCTGCGAACGATGAGGTGGCGCCGGGACGCGGCGACCGCCTATCCGGAGCCGGACAGCCTCACGAGAGTGGGCCGGATTTTGCGCCGGATGTCCATCGACGAGCTGCCGCAGTTGATCAACGTGGCCTGCGGCCACATGAGCTTGGTGGGGCCTCGGCCGACGCTGCCGTACCAGGTATGGCATTACGACGCACGGCAGCGCGGCAGGCTGTCGGTCCTTCCCGGCCTGACCGGCCTGGCACAGGTTCATGGCCGCAACCGGATGAGCTGGCCGGAACGCATCGAGTGGGACCTGAGGTACGTCAAGAACCAGAGTCTGCGGCTGGACCTGGCGGTGCTTGCCTACACCGTCAGGGCGGTGCTGTCCGGCGACGGTGTGGGTGGTCACCCACGCCGGGATCCCATTGCGGGACTTGAAGAAAGGCGGTACGCGGTGCCCGGCGTTACGGCACGTATCCGGCTGGCGAAACCCGACATGGGAGAGGAGGAAGTGCAGGCGGTCCGCGAGGTGCTTACCAGCGGGACGCTCACCGGCGGCGCGCAGAATGCCGCGTTCGAGCGGGAGTTCGCGGCCAGGCACGGTGCGGTGCACGGCGTTACCTTCGCCAGCGGGACCGTGGCGCTTTCTGCCATGCTGCTCGCTGAGGGCATCGGGCCAGGAGACGAGGTGATCGTCCCGTCCATGACCTTTATTTCAACGGCGACCTCTGTCTGCCACGTGGGCGCCGCGCCGGTGTTCGCCGATATCCACCCCCGCTCGTTCAACATTGATCCCGCCGAGATACCGAGGCTCGTCTCCCGCCACACGCGCGCCGTCATGGCCGTCCACTACGCCGGCCAGCCCGGTGAGCTGGATCAGCTTCTCAAGGCGTGCGCTGATCATGGCCTCGTGCTGCTCGAGGATGCGGCACAGGCGGCGGGCGCAACCTACCGCGGTGTACCCGTCGGCATCTTTGGCAAGTTGGCGATGTTCAGCTTTACGCCGACCAAGAACATCACAACAGGTGAGGGCGGCATCGTGCTCACCGGTGACGCGGAGATAGCGGACAAGCTCCGCCTGCTGCGCAACCATGGCCAGCGCCAGCGCTACGAGCATGTGACCATCGGCTACAACTGGCGTCTCACTGAAATGCAGGCGGCCATCGGCCGGGTGCAGATGCGTAAGCTTGACGCCATTCTTGAGCGCAAGCGCGCGAACGCCGGATGGATGAGCCGGCGGCTGGAAAAGGTACCTGGCATCACGCCGCCCTATGCGGTACCTCATGCGACGTCTACCCACATGCTCTACACCTGCCTGGTGGATGGGGACAGGGACGCTGTCCTGCAGGATCTGCTCCATCACGGGATCGAGGCCCGCATCTACTTTCCCCCCGTGCACCTGCAGCCCGTGTTCGCCGGCGCGGGCTTGCGTCTGCCTGTGACAGAGGCGGTCGCCGCGCGGATGCTTTCCATCCCCATGCACGCACAGCTCACCCGTGACGAACTCGCCGAGATCGCTGACTCCATGGAGCGAGCTGTGCGCGCCGCGCGGGTAGCGCGGTGATGTGGTGATGGCCGCGCTTCGCGCTGGAGTCGTGGGCCTGGGCACCATGGGCCGCCATCACGTCCGGGTGCTGCGCGAACTGCCGGGGATCGATCTGGTCGGTGGAGTCGATCCCAGCCAAGCAGCCCGCCGTGCGATGCGTGGCCTCACGGTCGCGGCTGAGCTGGACCAGTTGCTTGCACTCGGCCTCGACATGTGCGTGGTTGCCGCGCCGACGCTGGCGCATAGGGACATCGGGCTTCAGCTCGCCGCGGCGGGCGTGCACACCCTCATCGAGAAGCCACTTGCACCCGACGCCCAGAGCGGATATCTGCTCGCCAAGGCGTTCGAAGAGCGCGGGCTGATCGGTTGTGTCGGGCACATCGAGAGGTACAACCCGGCGCTGCGCGCGATGCGCCTGCGGCTGAGCCACGGCGAGCTTGGCGCCGTGTTTCAGGTGGCGACGCGCCGACAGGGACCCTTCCCGCAACGGATCCGCGACGTCGGGGTGGTAATGGACCTGGCCACCCACGACATTGACCTGACTCGGTGGGTGACCGGTTCCCCCTACCACATGGTGTCCGCGTTCACCGCACGTCCTAGCGGTCGGCGCTGTGAGGATCTGGTGGTGGTCACCGGCATGCTGGCCGACGGCACGGTCACGAGCCATCTGGTGAACTGGCTATCCCCGCTGAAGGAACGCGCCGTCGCTGTGACCGGTGAGCGCGGCTGCCTGGTCGTGGACACGGTCGCCACGGAGCTTTGGCTTCACCGCAACGGCGCCATCACCTCAGACGGCCCTGCGGACCGCCCGTTCCGTGGTGCGTCCGAGGGTGACTTGATCAGGTACGCGGTCGCCAAGCGTGAGGCACTGTGCGCCGAGCTTGAGAACTTCCGCGAAGCCGTTATGGACCGGCCTGCCGACATTGTCACAATGCGGCAGGGTGTCGAGGCCGTCGAGGTCGCGGACGCAATCCTTACCGCATCGCGCGACGGCGCCGCCATCGAGCTGGCCGTCGGCGGCGAGCCGGTCGTCGCTGTCAGCGACGGACTTGAATGCGCGCCTCGGGTGGGGAAATGAGACGCTCGCGTCCGGTGCGCCCAGTCCGCGCCCGCGGCGGAAGCAAACCCCGACCCGCCCAGCCGCGAATCCCCATACAAGACCCACCCCCCTTGGGGGCGTTGCCCTACTGACGATCTTGCCAGGTTGTCAAGGGGGTTGGGGAGGGGCGAACCAGATTCTGTGGATAACTTGCCGCAAGGCGAGGCAGTGAGCGCGCGCGTCGCCGTGGTCGGGCTCGGCAAGATTGGCCTGCCGCTGGCTGTCCAGGCAGCAGGCAAGGGGTTTCGCGTCCGCGGTGCCGATGTCAGCGCTGAGGTCGTTGGCTCTGTCTCGAGCGGCAGGGCACCTTTCCCCGGCGAGCCCGGGCTCGGTGGGCGGCTACGAGACGCGGTCAGCGCCAGGCTCCTCACCGCCACCACGGACACCTCGGCGGCCGTCGCGGCGAGCGACGTCGTCGTGGTCGTGGTGCCGCTGGTGACCGACCAGGCCTGTCAGCCGGACTTTGCCATGATCGACGCGGCGACCGCCGCGGTCTCCGCCGGGCTTCGGCCCGGAACGCTGGTCAGCTACGAGACGACCTTGCCGGTTGGTACCACCCGCCGGCGGCTGGCACCAGCCCTGGCCGCGGGCTCGGGCCTTCGGCCGGGGCGCGATTTCGCCCTCTGCCACAGCCCGGAACGAGTGTCGAGCGGACGCGTGTTCGCCGATCTGCGGCGCTATCCCAAGCTGGTGGGCGGCATCGACCCGGACAGCGGTGAGCGAGCCGAGGCATTCTACGAGGCGGTGCTCGACTTCGACTCCCGCGCGGACCTGCCCAGGCCGAACGGGGTATGGAACCTCGGCAGCCCCGAGGCGGCGGAACTCACGAAGCTGGCCGAGACCACCTACCGCGACGTTAATATCGCGCTCGCCAACGAGTTCGCCGGCTTCGCCGCCGCCGAGGGCCTGGACGTATATCAGGTGATCGAGGCGGCCAACAGCCAGCCGTTCAGCCATATACACCGGCCCGGGATCTCTGTGGGCGGCCACTGCATTCCGGTATATCCGTGGCTTTACCTGGCCGGTGATCCTGGCGCGCGGCTGCCCGCCGTGGCGAGACATGTCAACCAGGGCGTCCCCGGCGAGGCGGTGCGGCTGCTCAGCTGCATGCTCGGCGGCCTGTCAGGTTTGCGGGTGGCCGTCCTCGGCGCCGCCTACCGCAGCGGCGTGAAGGAGACCGCCTTCTCCGGCGTCTTCACGATCGTGGACGAGCTTTCCCTGCGCGGTGCGCTGCCGCTCGTGCACGACCCCCTGTATAGCGGGTACGAGCTTCACCTTCTCGATCTGGCGCCGTATCAGCTCGGCGAGGCGTGCGACGCAGTGATCTTGCACACCGACCATGCCGAGTACGCCCGCCTCACCCCCGCGGATGTGCCAGGCGTGCGCGCGCTGGTGGACGGCCGGGCGATAACTGATCCGGCAGCCTGGGAATCGGTCCCGCGCCGGGTGTTCGGCGTTGGGCTATCGTGACCAAGCGGTCCGCCACCTAGCCCGAGTTTCCAATGATCTTGAGGTTGGCTGGTCGTTCTTGCTGGTCAGGCTGTCTCTGGCAGCCAGTTCCTGGCCGTACTCAACGCTATGAAGCCCGGACTGGTGCAGGTCATCGACCCGGAAGGTAGCGAGCAGGCCGACAGGGCGGAGCGGTAGGTCCGATCAGGCGCAATCCCCGAGGTAACCGGTAGTCATCACGCAACGGGGTACCTACACTCATGACAGGCGTGTAACGTGGCTCGACCTAAGCACAGGAGACCTGACCTGGAGAAGGTCCTCCGCGACGCTGAACGACAAGAGTGGACGATCAAGGGAGGCGGTGACAAGCACTTCGTCATGTACTGCCCGTGCCCCGAGAAGCACAAGAAGAGCATCAGCACTACACCCTCCGGTTCCAATTACACGCGGAACCTGCTCGGGGAACTCAAGCGTAAGACCTGCTGGAAGGACGAGACATGACGACCAAGCATCATCACCTTGTCGTCGATCTTGGGTTCGTCTATGTAGGCAAGCGCGGCGGTGACAGTGACGATCAGTTCGACGCGTTCACTGACCAGGTACTCGCCGCCCTCGCTGATCTTGAGAGGGTGGACAGCGGGCTCACTGATCCGGACATCACAGCCACGATCTCTAAGCGGGAAATGGCAATCACCATGCGGGTCGAGGCAGACACCTATGCGGATGCCCTCCGGATCTTCTCGGCCAACGTCCGGACAGCGCTGCATGTTGCTGGTTGCCGTACAGCGAACTGGCCGACATTCCGGCTGGAGGGCGAGGAACTCCCGCCCGCTCGCAAGCTCGATCTCCAGGACGCCTGACCGTACGCACTCGACATACCGGGCAAAAGTTACCGCGATCACGACACCGCGGCCCTTGCGCCGCGTGGCTGGGCAGGTTTCCGCCGCGGGGCCGCGCGCACTGCGGCAGCCGGCCCCTCCGCGCCAAAAAGGAAAATGGTTTCCAGCCTCAGCGCGTGATCCGCCGGGCGGGACAGCCAGGACATCATCGCAGCGTCGCCGCCGGCTGAGGCCGGCACCATGGACCGCCGCGGCGCGTCGGGAACGAGCAAGCCAGCAGGATACAAAGACCCCGATTGGGCTGTCTGCACGGATCGTCGAGGGCGCTCAGCGGTGTTTGCAGGTAATCAGCGGTGTTTGCCGGTAAAGAAGCCAACTCAGGCCGCCAATCCAGGCACCTAGCCGGCCAACCACGCGCGGAATCCAGGCAAGGACATGTACACTGTTACCGTGGTAACAGTTACAAGAACGCAGACCGGGTTGCGCATCGAGCGGGACCTGCTCAAGGTCCTCAAGGGTCTGGCCGAGTATCTGGATATGCCACTCGGTAGCCTGGTCGAGGGGATTGTGCTGCACGCTTTCGAGGGCAAGGCGCCCTTCTCTGCCGAGACGCGCGGCAAGATCGAGCAACTGAAGACCGTGTACGGGATGACCCTGACCGCCGCCGACGCGCACCGGCTGGCGGAGAAGTGAGCGGCGCTCAGTACCGGCTCACTGGCCGGATCAACGTGGCGCTGCCCCCGATCGAGGCTTTCTGTCTATTCACCCCGCGTGGCGAGGAGCAGTGGGCAGCGGGCTGGCGGCCACGCTTCCCTGTGCCCACCGACGATGGCACCACGCCTGGCACGGTCTTCGAAACCACCTCACACGGCGAGGTAACGACCTGGGTAGTAATTGATCGTGAACGGGGCCGCCGCATCCGTTACGCGCGGGTTACCCCCACATTCCGCGCCGGGACCGTCACCATCAGCATCGAGGAGAACACCGACAGGCGCAGCTCCGTTCAGGTTTCCTATGAGCTCACCGCGCTTACCGCGCAAGGCGAGCGCCAAATGAGCGAGTTCGCCGCCGCATACCCCGACTTCCTGAAGACCTGGGAAGACGCGATCGCGGCATGGGTGACCACCAGGTAACCCTGGACGAGGCCGCAGGCCTCGAGTACGAAAGGCGGTCACCGAGCGGATTCGCGCCACGAGCCAGCCTGCAGTGCCTTGCGTGGTCGCGGACGTGCGGGAATGCCGACGGCGACCACGCCCTCCGGCTGGTCACGGGTAACCACTGCACCCGCCCCGACGGTCGCCGACGACCCGATCCGCAGGCCCTGCAGCACGCAGGCGTTCGTGCCGATGGTGACGCGGCGGCCAAGTGTCACCGTGCCCGCCACGTTGGCGCCAGGCAACACCGTAACAAGGTCGCCGAGCACCGCGTCATGGCCGATTGTGGCGTTGTAGTTGACCTGCACATGAGCCCCGAGCACCGCACCCGTCGAGACGAAGGCGTTCGCGAGCACCACGCTGCCCGGTCCGAGGGCCGCGCGGGGAGAGATGACCGCCCGCGGGTGGATCACCTGACCGGGCAATAGCCCGCGCGACGCCAGAACCGAGGACAGCCGCTGTCTGACGCACGGGTCGGCGATCGCGACGACAAACGCGCCGGACCCGGCTTCGCCGGGGCGGCGCACCGGGATCCCATCCACCATCGTCGCCCGAGCATGCTCGTCCAGAAATGCTGCCCGCGCGGCGAGGGACGACGACATCGCGCGGAGGGCGTCGAGGGTCTCGCGGCCAAAGCCACCGGCACCGGCAATGTAGAACATCACTGCCTGGCAAGGGTAAGTGCTCGCAGAAACCTCTCGGCCAGCGACGTGGCGTCGTGATGCTGATACACCCAACGCCTTCCGCGTTCTCCCATGGCCTGCCTGCCCGTCGCGCCGAGCGCCGCCAGCGCCTCAAGAGCGTCGGCGATCGCCTCAGGGGACTGCGGGGGGACGCATATCCCGCCGCCCGACGCGCTGACCGGATTGCCCGGCACCGCGCAGGCCGACACGACCGGGCGCCCACTCGCAAGATAGTCAAAGAGCTTGTTGGAGCTGAGCCCGTAGCGGAACACAGGCGCGTCCAGCAGCGTGAACAGCGTCACATCGAGCGCCCGCAATAGGCTCGGAACCGCCCGCTTGGGCACGGGTGGTACGAACACGGCGTCGCGCAGGTCAAGTTCGCTGGCGAGCCGCTGGCACGCGGCTCTCTCCGGGCCGTCACCAACGAAGACGAATGCGAAGCCCTCTTCGCCGCGGTCACGCAGAGCTTGTGCGGCCCGTACCAGCACGTCCACCCGGTTGGCCCGACCGTGCGACCCGATGTAGCCGGCGACGAGGCGGCCCTGGTGTCGCCACCACTCGATCCGGCTCAGCAGTGCCCCGGCATCACCTGCCAGCACGGCCGCCGATGGCGGAGTGGGCGTGGCGATCCCATTCGGGATATAGACGATCTTTTTGGCCGGGATCCCCAGCCCGGTGATGTATTCTGCCGCGCCCGGCAGCAGGCTGATCACAACCCGCGCACGCCGGTACAGGAAGGTCTCAATAACGCGCAGCGTACGCGCGGCCGGGCCCCGCGCACGCAGCACGCCCACATCGATGAGCGTTTGTGGCCAGAGATCACGTACCTCGAACACGAATGCGGCTCGGCGAGCGGCGCTAATCAGCCACGCGGCCACGACGGCCGCCGGATGTACGCAGGAGCCGACCACCACATCGGGGCGCGGAAGCTGCCGCTGTGCCCGGAGCGCGCCGACGGCGTAGCTGAGCATGTTCAGCGCCCTGCGGCGGTCGTTTCCCGAGTAGGGGGTGGTTCGTACCCATACGAACCGCACGCCATCGACATTTTCTACGCGGCTCGGCTCGCGGGGCGCCAGGCGCTCGTCGGTCAGGCTGAAGTGGCTGAAGCTGCTCGCGAATATCGTGACGTCGTGTCCCTTGCCGGCGAGCACCCGGCCGAACTCGTAGTGGCGGGTGCCGGTCGGCCGGTCCGGCGGCGACGCGTAATGGTTCAGAATCCAGATCCTCATGATCCCCTCGGAGCGCGGTTCCCAAGGCCTTGGGTGCGCCTGCTCACGACCGTCACACCCGCGGGCCTATGACCCATGGGTGCCACGTTCATGGTTTGGTAGCTGGCCTATTTCGGCGGACACCGCATCCGGGCCGGCCCGGGAGGCGAGTTCGGCGACCACGCGCGCGGCGGCGCTGGCATCTCCGTAGGGCCGTGGTGGCTCGCCGGGCGGGCGCGGGCGCGACACCGCCGCGGCCAGGTCGCGCGGCTCCGGCACGAGAACGTTCCAGCCGTCCTGCAGGGTTTCGGGCCATTCTGTGCGTGCGCGCAGCGTCGTACACGGCACGCCGAGCAGCAGGGCTTCCTTCTGCAGTCCGCCGGAGTCGGTGATCAGGCCGCGGGACGCGAGCAGCGCCGCGATCATGCTGGGATAGGGAAGCGGTCCGGCGGCCTCGAGTGCCCCGGCCGACAGCGGCAGGCCAAACGTGTGGGCCCGGTCGGCGAGGCGGGGATGGGCAAGCAGCTTGACCGGCAGCCGGCAGGAGGCGAGCGCGTCGAGCGTGCCGGCTAGGCGCCGCGGATCGTCGGTGGTCTCAGCACGATGAACGGTGGCGACCAGATACGGCCCAGCCCCAGCAAAGCCGGGCAGGTAACGCTCGGGTGCGGCGGCAACGCGGTCGCGGGTCGCGCAGAGCACTGCGACCGTGACATCACCGACCAGCACGGCGCGCGGTCCGAGGCCTTCGGTTATCAGATTGCGCACCGCGATCGCGGTGGGTGCAAGCAGCAGGTCCGAGGCGTGATCGGTCAGGACCCGGTTGAGTTCCTCGGGCATCCGCGGGTCGAAGCAGCGCAGGCCTGCCTCCACGTGGGCGACGCGGAGGCTGCGCTGGGCCGCTGCGAGCCCTCCGGCAAGCGTGGAGGTCGTGTCCCCATAGACAAGCACCCAGTCGGGGGAATGGTGAGCCAGGACGGGATCGAGCCCGGCGAGGATGCCGGCTGTCTGCGTGGCGTGGCTGTGCGATCCGATGCCGAGGTTCACCGCCGGCGGTGCGATGGCGAGGTCGTCGAAGAATACTTGCGACAGCAGCGGGTCGTAATGCTGGCCTGTGTGGACGATCACGTGCTCGTGGCCGTGCTCCCGCAGCGCCTGGTCGACCGGCGCCAGCTTCACAAACTGCGGTCGCGCTCCCACGACGCTCAGCACCTTCACGTGCCCCCCAGAGCTAGCCAATAATTACTTAGAGTAGCTGAGCTGCTACAGTTAGGCGTCAGCCATTCAGGTGCGCGATGCGAGGCCCTGCCGTTGCTCACGTCTCAGAAGCAGTCGCGATCCCGCGGTTGCCGTCCCGCCTGGGCGGCGGGCCGACGAGGCCTAAGCGCCGCATTGCCAGGGATCCGGCTCGGGGCGATCGGCGGCACACTGGGCGCCAGGGTCGGATCGTCGGTACTCGGCTTCTTCGCCGCGATCATCGCGGCTCGCGCGCTTGGCCCGCACGGCCGCGCCGAGCTGGCGGTGATGATCGCCGTGCCCGGGATATTCAGCGTCGTGGGTGTGCTCGGCCTTGATAACGCCAACGCCCGCTTCGCTGGGAGATCCCATTCCGCCTTCCGCCAGCTCGTCCGGTGGGCGGTGGCCTTCTCCGCCGTGGCCGGCTCGTCGCTTGCCTCGGCGTGGTGGTTCGCCGGTTCGCTGTGGCCGGCGATACGCCTTGGCCTCGATCCAAGGCTGGCGCTACTGTCCGCGGGGCTGTGCCCGGTCAGCTTGCTGTTGACCCTGCTCGGTGCGGCGGAGGTAGGCCGGGGCCGCGTCGGCGTCTACAACGCTGCGGCCGGCGCGACGACGACTGCCTACCTGCTCGGCGTGATCCTGGTGCTGGCAGTCGGCCACCTCACCGTCGTCGGCTGCTTCCTCGCCTGCGCCGTTGGTCAGCTGCTTGGCGTGATTTTGCTGATGGCGCTGGCCGTCGCGCGAGTACACGGCGACGGCGAGGGGGTCACGCTTCGCACATACGTGTGCTACGCGCTGCGTGCGTACCTGCCGAACGTCGCACATTACGGCATGCTGCGGATGGACGTGCCTGTCATCCAGTTGTTGGCTGGGACGGCGGCCGTGGCGCTTTACGCCGTGGCGCTGCCTATCGCCGAGGTCCTGCTGCTGCTTCCGACCGCGGTTGCTCTTGTCCTCTTCCCGCGCGTGACCTCCGGCCTTGTGGACAGTGAAGCGGCGGACCGGATCGGTGCCGTGGTCGTCGCGGGTACAGCTTTGCTCGCCACGGCTATTGCGGCATTGACGCCGGTGCTTGTTCCCGCGGTGTACGGTGCGCCGTACCGTGGCGCAGTCGCGGTTGTGTGGAGCATGCTCCCCGGGCTTGTGATGTTTAGCGCCGGGCGGACCCCGCAGGCATATCTCGCCGCGACCGACCGGCTGAGGCCAGCCATCGTTGCCACCGTGGTCGGCTCTGTCGCCCTGCTGGCGTGCCTCGCGGCGCTTACCCCTGGGCTCGGAGCGGTCGGCGCTGGAGTGGCTGACTCTGTCGGCTATCTCGCATTCACCGTCACCTTGCTGGCGGGAAGGTGGCGGGGCAGCCTCATGGCACGGCTGGTCATGGGATGGCTGGGCCAAGTGTGGCTGTGGCCGGGCAGGCCGCGGCGGTGGCCAGGAAGGCTGGGGCGGTGGCTGTCGGCGCTGCGCGCCGGTGCCTGCGTCCGGCGGCCATGGGCTGCCTCGCCAGCGCCGCGGCGCTGGGCGCCGCAACGGTATCGGTCTCGGGCATGGCGGTTGCGGCGGTGGCCGCGGGCGTGGTGATCCTGTTGATCATCCTGGCTGTACCGACCGCCGGGCTGTACGCGTTCGCCATCGCGGTCCCGGTGTCGCAGACATCGTTCGGCGCCAAGCTGATCACCGACAAGGATCTCCTCTTGCTCGTGGTTGCCTGCCTGATCAGCAAGGCTGCGACCGGGCGGCTGTTCCGCCCCAAGGCTGGCGTTGTCGCCCTTGCCGTCACCCTTGCCTGTTACGTGTTGCTGTCCATGCTCTTCGTCGGGGGAGCGGGTGTGCGTGGCTGGCGCGACGTGGTCTTGTCCAGTGTGCCCCTGCTCTGCCTTCCCGTGATCGCGGGCGCAGAACGGGTCACTCGCCGTGCGCTCGTCGTTTTCGGCTTTACCACGGCCTGCCTCGCGATTGTGGAAACAATCACCGCACACGCCTCGCTTGCCCTGCAGACAGGCATCTCGGCGGCGGCCAGTGCACTGGTTACCGCGGGACAAACCGGAGCGGTCAACCACAACGCGGAGGGTGCGCTCTTCGTCCTTGCCCTCGGCGTGCTGCTCGCCCTTTTCCCGCGGACCGGCCACGGCGGCGCCAAGCTTGCCCTGGCCGCCGCGATCACGGCACTCGCGGTTGGTGTTGCATTTTCGTTCAGCAGGTCGTCGTATTTCGGCGCCCTTGCGCTGATCGTGCTTTTCGCCGCCCGCCGGTCCGTTCGTGGCCTGATTGGGGCCGCGGTCAGCCTTGGCTGCCTCGTGCCGCTGCTTCCGGCGGCGGTCGTTGCCCGATTCACCACGGTGTGGGGCTCGAGCGGACTTGACGCTTCGTCAGCCCTGCGGCTCGACCTGTGGAGCAGCGCACTGCGGATGTTCGCCGCCCGCCCGCTTTTCGGTGTCGGTTACCTCAACTTTGCCGCTCAGCTTCCCAGGTACTTCTACAACACCGGAAGCTACGACACCACGCTCGTGCAGTTCCCGTTGCTCGAATTCGCGCACAACACATATCTGTCAGTGCTTGCCGAGACCGGCGCCGTGGGCGCTTTGCTGGTTGGCGCGCTCATCGTGATCGGGTGGCGAAGGGCGTGGCTGGCCGCTCGGTCTGGTGACTGGGCCGGTGAGGCCGCCGTGCTTGGCTTGGTCGGCATTGGGGTGTGCTCGGCTTTTGGCGAGATACTTTTCGTCCTGCCGATACTCGCGGCTCTGGTGATGGTTGTCCTGGCAGCGGGTCGCACGGGGGAGGTGACGCGTGACCAGGTCGCACCTACGGCGGCAATCGCTACCGCATGACCAGGAACAGCCTGACCAGCGACAGCCACTGAGGATCCTGCAGGTCGCCTCGACTGCAGTCGGCGGTGACTGGTTTTATGACCAGGTGACGGGCCTGGCGCGGCTGGGTCATACGGTGTGTGCGGTGCTGCCGGGACAGGGGCCGCTGGCCGACCGGCTGCGCGCCGGGCAGGTCCCCGTCGAGATCATTCCGTTCGGGCTGACCCGTCGGCTTGGTGACTGGCCTCAGTTGACCGCCGCCGAGGTGCGGCTGCTGCGGTTCGTCCGGGCGTTTCGCCCGGACGTGATCCACTCTCACCTGATCATCGCCAGTTTGTGCTGCCGCCTCGCCACACTGGGGTACCGGAACGCGCTTCGGGTGAGTCAGGTGCCTGGCACATTGCGTTTTGTCAATCCGATACTGCGCTTTATGGATCGGTGGTCGTTGTGGCGTGATGACGTGGTGATTGGGTCGTGCCGGGCGATCGCGGATGAGTACCGGGCGATGGGGGCGCGGTCGGTGGTGGTGAGTTATTACGGCTGTGATGTGCGGCGGGTCGATCCTGGCGCTTCGGGTGCGGCGTTCCGGCGGGAGTTTGGGCTGGCTGACGCGACGCCGACGGTGGGCATGGTGGCGTATATGTACCCGAACGGGCTGCGGGCGTTCCGGCAGGTCGGGGTGAAGGGTCATGAGGTGTTCCTGGACGCGGCGCCGTTGATCTTGCAGCGGGTGCCGGATGCGCGGTTGTTTGTGGTGGGGGACGAGCTGGCTGGTTCGGGTGCGTACCGGCGGTCGCTGGAGGCGCGGGTTGCTGCGCTGGGGCTGGCTGGGCGGGTGTGGTTTACCGGGTTCCGGTCCGACATCACCTCGGTGATGGCGGGGCTGGATGTGGTGGTGAACCCGTCGATCGAGGAGTCGGCCTGCTACACGATGGTCGAGGCGCTGTTGATGCGCAAGGGTGTGGTGGCCAGCGATGTCGGCGGGCTGCCGGACACGGTGCAGCATGGCGAGACCGGGCTGCTGGTGCCGCCGGGGGACCCGGCGGCGCTGGCTGGCGCGGTCGCTGCGCTGCTCGCCGACCCGCAGCGGCGGCGCGAGCTGGGCAGCCGGGGGCGCGAGCGGTGCCTGCGCCGGTTCGACATCAACAACACCGTGGCCCAGATCGACAACCTGTACCGGGCCGCGCTGAGCCGATCCAGCCGGGCCCAGCCCAGCCCGCGCGAGCCCAGCCAGGCCCAGCCCGGCCGGCGCGAGCCCACCCAGGGCCAGCCCGGCCGGCGCGAGCCCGGCTGGCGCCAGGCAAAAAGGTGTGTCACCAAGCCGCCTGGGCAACCCCCATGCAACTGACCAGCCGCATGGTCAAGATCGCGCTGTCCTCGACGGTGACAGCACTGCGCGATGTGCGTGCGCGGCTGACCCCAGTGGAGGCGGATATCCGTCCCGATGGCCGCGGCCCTTATCCGCTCGACCTGCGCGCGGCAAGCCGGGCATTCCGGCCGGGCCGCGACGGCGTGGTCGCGGTAGCCGGACCTGACGGGCGCCGCTACTTCAATCCCGTTTCTGCGAGCCTGTATGCGCTCGCCAGGCACACGCAGGCACAGCACTCCGCAGCGCTGCACTCCGCAGCGCTGCACAGCGCAGCGCTGCACGCCGGAGCACAGCACGCCGGAGCACAGCACGCCGGAGCACAGCTCGCCGACGCCAGCGTCGCGGGATTCCTCGCCCAGGCGCGGCACCTGAGGATGGCACAGGACGCAAGCGGCGGCTGGCGCTATCCGGTGCCGGTTGCCCGCTACCGGGTGTCACCCGGCTGGTATTCGGGAATGGCGCAAGGGCTTGCTGTGCCCGTCTGACCCGCCGAGCCACATACTCAACGGGGCTGTATTCGCCCTCATTGGCCTGCGCGAGTTCGAGGCGAGGACCGGCGGCAAGGCCCATGCATCCGCTGCGCAGCGCCTGGCCAGCCACGTCGGCCGCTACGACCTCGGCTACTGGTCACGCTACGACCTGCACTACACCACTCCGGCCACGGTCGCCTACCACGCGCTGCACATCTCGCTGCTCGACGCGCTCGACGCGCTCGACACGCTGGTTGGCGAGCCAGCCTTCCGCCACGTTGCCGGCCGCTGGCGGTCCTACCTGCGTCATCCCGCCTATCGGCTGCGGGCCATGGCCGGTAAGGCCCGGTTCGTGCTTGGCGAGGCACGTGCCTAACGTGAGCGCGCTCTGCGTCGTGCTGCTGGCGCCAGCCAGCTCGGTTCATACGATGCGGTGGGCCGTCGCTCTGGCCGGTGCAGGGCACCGCGTCGTGGTGGCGAGCTGGCGACCCGGCCCGGCGCACCCGGGAGTGAATGTGCGGGTAGCCGCGGCCGAGTGCGGCCTCACAGCGAGCCCGTCACCGCTTGGCGCACCGCTTGGCGCACCGCTTGCGACACCGTTTGCCGCGCCGTTTGCCGTACCGTTTGCCGTACCGTTTGCCGCGCTGTGGCTGCGCCGCCTGATAGCAGAGGTGCGGCCCGATGTTGTCCACGTCCACTCGCTCGGCGCGCATGGCCTGCTGTCGCTGGCGCTGCCGCCCGGACCCGCCCGGGTGGTGACGCCCTGGGGCAGCGAGCTTCGTGCCGCGCGGCGCAGCCCCACCCGGGCAGCGCTGGCCCGGCTCGCGCTGCGCCGGGCCGACCTGGTGATGCCAACCTCGGCCGAGGTCGCGAGCGAGGTGGCCAATCGGGTGCCGGCGGCACGGATCAGGCTGCTGTCGTGGGGGGTGGCGGCAGAGCTGATCGCCGCGCTGCCCTCGATCTGCCCGGCCGCGGTACGCGCGGCGCTGCGCATCCCGGCCGACGCATCTGTAGTGCTGTCGGTCCGCAGTTGCGCAGGCACCTACCGGACATTGGAAATTGTCTCTGCATTCGTCAGGGCCGCCACGGATCGGGAGGATCTCTTCCTCGTCCTGCTCGCGGGCAACCGGCCAGAACGCCGTTCTGCGCGCCGTGCTGCCGACAGCTACCTGCGACGGGTAGCCGACGCCGCCCGCGCCGTGACAAACCGGATCCTGCTTGTGGACCGCACGCTCAGCCCCCGCCGGACGTTCGAGCTGATGTGCGCTAGCGACACCGCCGTCTCGGTGCCCACCGGCGACCAGCGGAGCTCGTCGGTCTTGGAAGCGGCGCTCGCAGGCTGCAGCCTGCTGTTGTCGGATATCGCGCCTTACCGGGAGATGGTCAGTGACGGGCTGGTCGCCGATCTGATGCCAGAGCCCATCGTGGCGAGCCTCGCCACGCGGCTGCGCCACACATCGCGCGATCCAACCGGCCAGCGCGCCAACCGGGAGTTCATCCTCGCCCACGAGCATGGCACCGACAAACTGGCCGAGCTTGAGCTGATCTACCGCCAGCTGTCGAATCGCACTCAATTACAGGAAGGCACCGCCCAATGTCCGTCGATGCCGACCGGGCCAGCCGGTTCCACGTTCTGTTCGTGTGCACGGGGAACCTCTGCCGCTCGGTGATGGCCGAGCGGCTCACCCGCCGCGGGCTGGCCGCGCGACTTGGGGACGGGGCGGCCGCTTTCCGCGTGGCGAGCGCCGGTACCCGCGCGGACGGCGGGTCGGCGATGCACCCGGTCACCGCGCAGGTCCTGACCAGCCTCGGCGCCGACACCAGCGGGTTCGCGAGCCGCCTGCTGACGCCAGCCGCCGTCGACGGCGCTGACCTGATACTCGCGGCCGGAGGTGATCACCGGGATGAGGTACTGGCCATGCGCCCGAGCGCATCGCGCCGTGCCTACCTGTTCCGCGAGTTCACCCGGCTGACGGCTTACGGCCCGCCCACCGCTGCCGGGGAAGCCGTGGTCGACGGGGCGAGGCGGGTCGTCGCTGAGGCGGCAAGGCTCCGCGGCCGGGTCCCCTATGTCGAACCCGAGGCCGACGAGATAGAAGACCCGGCCGAGACACTTGAGGCATTCATGGCGTGCGCCGCGAGCATCGAGCCGCTCACCCGGCAGTTGCTCGACGCGCTCTGCGCCAACGGTTCGGGATCATGGGCAGGCCAACCTGGTGCGGCCGCGCGCCCACCCGCGCGGCGCCGCGGCAACTCGATCTCACCGGTGGCAGGCCCGGCGCAGACCGCGAGCGGACGCGTTCAGCCGACGCCCCCACTTATCCCGAACGGCTCACGCGATGTGGCACCACAAGCTGGTCTGCGGGGGGATCCTGGGGGGTCGCCCCCCCAGGGGGAACACAGCCCGAACGGCTCACGCGGTGTGGCACCACAAGCTGGTCTGCGGGGGACCGTGCCAGCCCGGGGGGACGACCCCCCGAACCCCCCGAAAGGCCAGCACAGCCCGAACGGCCTTCGGCGGATCTTTCTCACCAGCGTTCGGATCGGTGCGGCTGAGGAGCGGGCCGTGCTCGAAGTGCTGCGTTCTGGAAGGCTGACGGGGGGCGAGAGGGTCGCCGAGTTCGAGCGGCTTTTCGCCGCCGCGCACGGCACCGCGCACGCCGTCGCGGTATGCAACGGCACCGCCGCGCTCGTTGCCGCGCTGCGGGTGCACGGCATCGGGCCAGGTGACGAGGTGATCACAACGCCGTTCACCTTCGCAGCCACGCTCAACGCGATCCTCGAGGTGGGCGCCACCGCGCGTTTCGCAGACATCGGCGACGATCTCACCATCGATGCCGCGGCGGTTGCCGCGCTTGTCACGCCAAGGACCCGTGCGGTGCTGCCGGTGCACCTGTACGGGCTGCCGGCGGACATGACGGCCGTTTCAAGTGTCGCGAGCAGGCATGGCCTCGCCATTATCGAAGATGCGGCGCAGGCGCACGGCGCACAGTCCGGGGCGCGGCCTGTGGGTTCGTTCGGCACCGCGGCGTTCTCGCTTTATGGCACGAAGAACATCACGTGTGGCGAGGGCGGCGTTGTCTGCACGGGCGACGATAAGATTGCCCGTCGGTTGCGCTTGCTGCGCAACCACGGCATGGCGGAGCGGTACGCATACGAGCTGGCTGGCCACAACTACCGGCTGACCGATGTGCAGGCGGCGATCGCGACGGTCCAGCTCAGCCGGCTTCCTGCAGTCAACGCCCGCCGGGCGGCTAACGCGGCACTGCTTTGCGCGGGTCTTGCGGATGTGCCCGGCCTGGCGCTGCCGGCCGTGCCGCCCGGCCGGACGCACGCTTGGCACCAGTACACGGTGCGGATCACCGCGCACCCGGCGATGGACAGGGACCGGCTGAGCGGCTATATGTCGGCGGCAGGGATTGAGACAAGGCCGTACTATCCACGGCTTGCGCACGATTACCCGTGCTACCACGATCATCCTGGGGTGGCGCTTGACCCGACGCCACGGGCGCGGCAAGCGGCCGCTGAGGTGCTGTCGCTGCCCGTGCACCCCGCGCTCACCGGTGCCGACATCGAGCGGATCATCTGCTGCGTACGCGCCGCGCTCA